>OCVR010002887.1_pt1 | contig 12576 bp, 10 predicted proteins | sample 1539091 | NCBI WGS metagenome assembly OCVR01 (sample SAMEA3355530, study PRJEB22509) | marine metagenome | biome: marine; feature: coastal ocean; material: water | place: USA | collected 2010-08-07 | depth 16 m | reverse complement strand
CACGCGGGTCGTAGTACTTCTTGTTCGGCGCGTCGGCGCCATCGGGGTTGCCGAGCTGGCCCTGGAGATAATCGTGCTTGTCGGACTCGTACCCGCGGATCCCGTCCCAGAACGCCCATTGGAGGTCGGTGTCGATGTTCATCTTGATGACGCCATAGCCCAGCGCCTCTTCAATCTCAGCAGCCGTCGAGCCCGAGCCTCCATGGAACACGAAGTTGACGGGCTTGTCTGATTCAGTCGAATACTTCTCGGCGATATGCGCTTGCGCATCACGGAGGATCGTCGGCGTGAGCTTGACATTCCCCGGCTTGTAGACACCGTGCACATTGCCGAACGCTGCGGCGATCGTGAAGTTCGGGCTGACTTCCATCAGCCGCTCGTAGGCATACGCGACTTCTTCGGGCTTCGAGTACAGGTCCTCGGGATTGGCATCGGAATTATCGACGCCATCTTCCTCGCCTCCGGTGATACCGAGTTCGATCTCGAGGGTCATGCCCATCGGCGCCATTCGTTTCAGGTAATCGACGCAGATGTCGAGGTTCTCCTCCATCGGCTCTTCAGAGAGGTCGAGCATGTGCGAACTGAACAGTGGCGCTCCGGTTGCGGCAAAGTGCTCTTCGCCGACGTCGAGGAGCCCTGAAATCCATGGAAGCTTCGCCTTCGGGCAGTGATCAGTGTGAAGGATCACCCGAGCGTCATAGGCCTCCGCCAACGTCTGCACGTGCTTGGCTCCTGCGACCGAACCGAGTATCGACGCTCGGCTGGAGTCGACCGGGACGTTCTTCCCCCCGACGAATGCCGACCCGCTGGTCGAGTATTGAATGATGACCGGGCTGTTGAGTTTTCCGGCAGTCTCCATGACGGCATTCATCGAGTTGGTGCCAATGCAGTTTGCTGCGGGAAGCGCAAACTGCTGGTCTTTCGCCAATGCAAAAACCTGGTTCACCGCCTCGCCGGTGAGCACGCCTGCGGGGAAGTCGTTGCGAAGTTCAGTCACAGCTCTGAGCGTACGCGAAACCCTTCACGTTGGTCAGCCCAACCGAGGTTGGATCTGCGACGGGGGCTACGTTCGGCGCATGTCTGAATTGGTTCACGCGGTGATCGTCGATGATGTCGCCACGATCACGCTCGACTCACAGCACAACCGCAATGCACTCTCGAAGCCCTTGCTCGACCAGCTACACGCTGGGATCGACGCCGCGGAGGAAGCCCAAGCCCGAGCCATCGTGCTCCGTCACGAAGGGCCGGCGTTCTGCGCCGGCGCCGACCTGAAGGAACGATCCGACGGCCCGCCGGACTCCGGACCGATGGTACGAGCCCTCAAACGCTTGATGGACACAGAGCGGCCGACGATTGCTGCGGTCGATGGTGCCGTGCGGGCCGGCGGGATCGGGCTGATGGCATCCTGCGATCTCGTCGTCGTGCACAGCACCACGACGTTTGCGCTGACCGAGGTGCGCATCGGCGTCGCCGCAGCCATCATCTCGGTCCCCATTCTGCGGCGCGTGCCGCCCGGCAAGATCGCGGCAGCGATGTTGACCGGTGAGCAGTTCGGTGCGGATGAAGCCCGAACGATTGGCTTGGTCACTCATGTCACTGACAATGTTGCGACATCCGTTGCTGCGTTGGTGGACGGCATCAAGGCCGGCGCACCCCGGGCCGTTCGCGAGACCAAGGCGCTGCTCCACTCAGTTCCGACGATGGACCGCGACACGGCGTTCGCCGCAATGGAGGGTCTGTCGAACGAGCTGTTCCAAGGACCCGACGCGAAGATCGGCATGCAGGCGTTCCGCGAGAAGCGACGACCCACCTGGGTCCTGAGCGAATCTGACCAAACGTGACGCATTCGGCGCCCGAGACCATCCGTGTCGCTACCGGTGACAACCAGTTCATTGTCGCGGACCACTGGCCGGGAGACGCCACGCCCGTGATCCTCGCCCACGGCGGCGGCCAAACCCGGCACTCGTGGGGTGGCACAGCCGCAACCCTCGCGGCCAAGGGACATCGCGTGGCGTCGATTGACCTGCGCGGGCACGGCGATTCAACCTGGGCACCTGACGGCGACTATTCGATGGGCGCGTACTGCGGTGATGCACTGCGCATTGCCGAGTGGATTCGCCACGACAACCCGACGACGCGCATCGCCTGGGTCGGGGCATCGCTCGGCGGGATGACCGGACTCCACGTCATCGACGCTGCTCCTGCGTGGTTCTCGTCGCTGACGCTGGTCGACATCACCCCTCGGCCCGCCGCGAAGGGCGTCAGCCGCATCCTCGAGTTCATGGCCGCCAAGGCGGACGAGGGTTTTGTAGACCTCGAGGAAGCCGCTGATGCGATCGCCGAGTACCAGCCACATCGACCGCGACCCAAGGATCTGTCGGGCCTCGCCAAGAACCTCCGACTCGGCGATGACGGACGCTGGCGATGGCACTGGGATCCGGCTTTCCTTGACGTCCGATCAGGCACCAACTCAGAACACGCCCGCGACCGTCATCATGACGAACTTGAGATGATCGCTCGAAGAATCACGATGCCGACGATGTTGGTCCGTGGACGACTCTCGGACCTGGTGACGCAAGACGAGGTTGACGAGTTCCTCAAGATGGTCCCGCACGCGCGTTATGTCGACGTCAAAGATGCCGCTCACATGATCGCCGGCGACAAGAACGACGTGTTCACTGACGCCGTTGTCGAGTTCCTCGACGGGTGACAGCCGAGTTCCTCGACGGGTGACAGCCGAGTTTCGCAATGCAGAACCGTCGTGCGAGAATGGTCTCATGACCACTGTCACCAGCCAGGATCTCCACGACCGCATTGCCGGACAGAACCTCCCGAAGCGGTTTCTGCAGAACGTCGAGCGCAATGGCGACATCGAAGTCCTCAACTGGAAGGCCGCGGACGGCTCGTGGGCATCCAAGACCCTGAACGAGATGGCTGCTGACGTCGCTCGTCTGACCGCTGCGCTCAAAGACCTCGGCGTGGCTCGCGGCGACAAGGTCGTCATGATGATTCGCAACCGCCAAGAGTTCCACGCCCTCGACACCGCCGTGCTCTTCTGCGGCGCCACCCCGGTGTCGATCTACAACTCCTCGGCTCCCGATCAAATCCAGTACCTGATCAACGACTGCGGCGCCTCGGTCGCGATTCTCGAAGACAGCGGCTTTCTGGAGCGCTTCGAGTCGGTGCGCGAAAAGATTCCAACGATCAAGCACATCGCCCTGATCGAAACCACGGACGAGACACCCGACGACGTGTTGCGCTATAGCGACTTGATTGCGTTCGAGCCGGTCGACCTCGCGGTGGAGGCACAAACCGCCACGCTCGATGACGTCGCCACCATCATCTACACCTCCGGCACGACCGGCCCACCAAAGGGCGTCATGCTCAGCCACAGCAACGTGGCGTGGACACTTGAGTCCGTTGGCCAGTCGATGCGCGACCAGACCGACATCGAAGACTTCGCAGGCAAGCGTCACGTTTCGTATCTGCCCATGGCCCACGTGATGGAGCGTCTCCTCGGTCACTACTACATGCTTGACTTCGCCACGAAGGTTTACTGCTGCCCGGAAACCTCGCAGATGCCGGCGATGGTCCGTGAGAGCAAGCCGAACGTCTTCATCGGCGTTCCCCGCGTCTGGGAAAAGATGTACGCCGGCGTCACGGCCGCGATTTCGGCCGATCCTGAAAAGGAGCAGCAATTCAACGACGCAATCGCTGCTGCGACACCGATCATGGAGAAAATGACTCAGGGAGAGGCAACCGAGGAAGAAGTCGCCACCTGGAACTTCCTGGATGAGGTCGGCTTCAAAGCCGTCCGCGGTCTGATTGGCCTCGACGAGGTCGAGATCGGCATCTCCGGCGCTGCACCCATCCCCGCCGAGATCCTCGAGTGGTTCCGCACCATTGGTGTGCCGCTGAGCGAGGGCTACGGCATGAGCGAAACCACTGCGGTGCTCTCCTGGTCGGCTGCAGCGAAGCCTGGCTACGTCGGCCAGGCCGCAGTCGGCGTCGAGATGAAGATTGCCGACGACGGTGAGGTTCTCGCACGGGGCGGCAACATGTTCGAGGGGTACCTCGGGCTTCCCGACAAGACAGCGGAGTCGATCGACGACGACGGTTGGGTCCACACGGGCGACATCGGAATCATGGATGACGAGGGCTACCTCAAGATCGTTGATCGCAAGAAGGAACTGATCATCACTGCGGGCGGCAAGAACATCAGCCCGGCGAACCTCGAAGCGGCACTCAAGATGATCCCGCTGGTGGGGCAAGCGTGTGCCATCGGCGAGCAGAAGCCATTTGTCGCTGCGCTGGTCGTCCTCGATCCAGATGCATCGGCGGCGTGGGCAACTGAGCACGGTGTGCAGGGCGATGCCGCCACGACGGCAGCACTGGCGGAGAATCCCGACGTGATTGCCGAAGTCAATGCCGGCCTCGTCGAAGCGATGGCAGACTTCAACAACGCCGAGGCCGTCAAGAAGGTCAAGGTGCTGGGCGATGAATGGATGCCGGACACCGACCTGCTGACGCCGACCTCAAAGCTCAAGCGGCGCGGTGTCCTCGCAGCGTTCGCCGCAGAGATCGACTCGCTGTACGCGAAATAGCAATCAGTTCTTGATCAGCCGATACCCAACGCCACGGGCGGTGACGATCAACTTCGGATCGTCGGGATGTTCCTCGACTTTGACGCGCAGTCGGCGAACGTGCGCGTCGACCAACCGCGAGTCGCCGAGGTATTCGTACCCCCACACACGCTCGAGCAGTTGATCGCGCGAGAGCACAGCGCCAGCATGGTCGGCGAACTCACACAGCAATCGGAACTCAGTCTTGGTGAGGCTGAGCTCCGCGCCGCCCTTCAACACAATGCCCTGCTCCCGCAGCAACTCGATGTCACCGAAGACCGACGCCGCCGACGCCGTTGTCGCTCCTTGCAGGTGCACGCGGCGGAGGAGCGCGCGAATGCGCGCAGCCAGTTCCTTCGGCACCACCGGTTTGGTCACGTAGTCGTCGGCGCCCGCTTCGAGCCCAGCCACCATGTCCACGGTGTCGGTTTGGGCCGTGATGATGATGATCGGGACAATGCTCTTCAGACGCAGTGCTCGACACACCTCGAAGCCCGACATGTCGGGCAAGCGGAGGTCGAGGAGCACCAAGTCAGTGGATGCCACGTCGAATGCGGCCAGACCGTCCTGACCATTGGCGGCTTGGCGAACCGAATAGCCCTCGTCTTCGAGCGCGAGAGACAGCGCCAACCGAATCGCGTCGTCGTCTTCGATAAACAGCAACGATTCCATGTACGTTCGGACACTACACCGCACCGCGTTCCCCGAGGTGAGGCCAGGTTTTCGGGGGTTCGATCTTTGTTACAGAAATCGCACACATCCCGAATAGGTCTGTCACACGCGAGGCGCATTGTTGTATCTGTTCACGCTGCCCCGGTGAGACACCTTCCTCCCCCTGGTGTCTCACCGGCAGCGCGTGAATCCCGCCGCTCGTACCATTTCGGACTGGCAACCCTGCAACACTTCGTTTCGTGGCTCGGCAACGCTCTCTCCGCCTCCGCACCCGCGTCACGCTGTTCTTCGCACTGATTGCCCTGTTCGCCGGATCGGTCCTCATCGGAGTCACCTACGGATTTGCGCGGAGCAACCTCTTGGCCCGAGAGGACTCGTCGGCCCGCGACCAAGCCATCGTCAATGCGAGTCAAGTCCGCGAGGAATACACCGCAGCTCCGGGCCAGATCGGCAGCTTTTTTGACGCCGATCTCCGCACCGCGGACGGTGGGTTCGCCAGTTTGCTTGCCGCTGACACCTCAACGCAGATTGCCGGTTCGGACACTCGCGTTCGGATCGACGACTACCCGGCCAGCCTCGTCGACACCGTCCGCAGGGGCGGCAACGGGCGCCAGTACGCCGTCATCAACGGGGAGGACTACGTCGTCGTCGGGTTGTACATTGGCGCACACGACGCGGCCTATTTCGAGGCATTCCCACTCAGTGACACCGAGCGCACGCTGCGTTCGATCCTCACCGCGCTGGCTCTCGGCGGCCTCGGTGGCCTGATACTGGCTTCCCTCTTCGGTTTCTCGACGAGCCGCCGATTGCTCCGCCCGCTCAGCCGCGTTGCTGACGCCGCGGAGGACATCGCGTCTGGCGGGCTGGACACCCGTCTTGTTGAAGAGTCCGACCCCGACCTGGACCGTTTGGCGGGCTCATTCAACGACATGGCCGATGCCGTCCAAACACGCATCGAACGAGAGGCCCGTTTTGCCTCCGACGTCAGCCATGAGCTGCGATCACCGATCACTGCTCTGACTGCGGCCGTTGAAGTGATGGACGGCCGCCGGGAAGAAGTTCCGGAGCGAACTCGCCAGGCGCTCGACGTCGTGGTCGGTCAGGTGCGACGATTCGACAGCATGGTGATCGACCTTCTCGAACTCTCGCGGCTCGACGCGGGCGCTACCGACATGAATGTCGAGCGCCTCGACATCGTCGACCTGACCCGTCGAATCGCCGGACGGTACGGCGCTCCGGACGTGCCGATCAGTGTTGCACCACGAACTCGACGCGAGGTGTCGATCGACAAGGTGCGCTACGAACGAATCGTCGGCAACCTCATCGAAAACGCCAAGAATCATGGAGGTGGAGCTGTCGAAATTCAGATCGAACCCGCCCGGGACAAACGCATCCGCATAGCTGTCATCGACGACGGTCCCGGTGTCGCTCAAGGAGAGCGCGAGCGGATCTTCGAGCGTTTCGCGCGCGGGAGCGCTGCTCGGCACCGGATCGGCACCGGACTCGGACTCGCCCTGGTCGCCGAGCACAGCTCTGCAATGGGCGGGCGCGCCTGGGTTGAGGACGGCAAGTTCGGTGGCGCTCGCTTTGTGGTTGAACTCCCGATGGCGGTCGACGCGTGAGGCGGTCGACGCGGACCTTGCTTGCAGCGCTTGCGACACAAGCGTTGGCAGTCGTCGCGGTCTCGTGCGGAGTGCCGACCGGCGATGCCACGTTTCAGGACATCGATGGTGACGTGCTCGGCGGGCTGAACGATCCGACCACAACGACCACGACAACCACAACCACAACCACAACCACGCTCGCGCCGCAGGCCCCTGACCCTGCGTTGGAGACCACCACAACTGTGCCTGTCACCGATCCGCCACCGCCTGCGGCGATGGTGACCGTCTACTTCATCAGTCGCGGGCTACTTTCTCCTGCGACATCCGAGGTCGATCCGTCGTACGGGCTCAACGAACTCGTTGTCCTCCTCGAAGACGGACCTCCCGACGACAGCGTCGGCGAGCGGCTGCAATCGTTCGTCGAGCCCGGCCTCATCGTCGGCACACCGACCAGCGAAAGTGGCATCATCCAAGTCGAGCTGGACGGCGACGAATTCAACGCAATCGCCCTGCGCAATCAGCGCGAGGCGCTCGCACAGATCGTCGTGACACTGCTCCAAAATACGCCAGCCGTCGGCCAGGTCTCTTTTACCATCGACGACCAGATCGTGTTGATTCCCACCGATAGCGGGTCCCAGGAAGCTGCATCCGTCGACGACTTCAACCGACTCCTGGGCGCGCCCCGATTGCCAAACGGCATCCCCGGCGAGCTCGTTGATCCGGTGAATGTCACGACCAGCATTCCGGAATAGGCCGCACCGATCAGTACCCGAGTCGCTCGACTCGTTCGGGTTTGCGCTGCCAATCCTTGTCGACCTTCACCCTCAGTTCGAGGTAGACACCTTCGGGCATCTGCTTACGGGCAAGCTCGCCGGCACGCTTCAAGATGGCTCCGCCCTTGCCGATGACCATCCCCTTTTGGCTGTCGCGTTCGACGAGAATGTTGACGCGGATCCGAGGCCATTCCCATTCCACGACTTCCGTCGCGATCGAATACGGCAGTTCGTCGTGGGTCACCGCGAGCAGTTGCTCACGGACGAGCTCTGCAACCCAACGTTCCTCGGGCAGATCGGAGATCTCGTCATTGGGGAAGTACTGCGGGCCTTCCGGAAGTGTGCTGGCAAGATGATCAACGAGAGGGCCAATGCCCTCACCCGTCTTGGCCGAGACCGGGAAATATTCTTTCGCACCCAATTGGCTGGCCGCTTGGAGCATCGCAAGCACCTGCTGTGGTTTGGCAATGTCGGTCTTGTTGACGATGACGGTCGAAGCTGACATGTCGAGATGATCGGCAACCCACTTGTCGCCCTTACCGAACTGCATTGTGGCGTCAAGCACCAGACACGTCGCATCAACGTCTTTCGTGCTGTCGAGCGCCGTTGCATTCACTCGCTCGCCGAGCGCTGTGACTGGCTTGTGCAGCCCCGGCGTATCGACGAACACCAGCTGGCTGGTCGGCCTCGTGAGCACGCCCATGATGCGATGCCGTGTGGTCTGAGGCTTGTCGGAGACAATGCTGATCTTGCGTCCGCAGATGGCATTCACCAACGACGATTTCCCGACGTTGGGTCGCCCGACGAACGTGACGAAGCCCGACGTGTAGCCGTCCGAATTCACTGGCGCATCAGGGCTGGTCGTTTCGTCGGTCACGCCACCAGTCTGCCAACCTCTCACCTATGACGCGCATGATCAACGGCATCGATGAGATGAAGACCCTTGTCGGCGAGCACCTGGGCTGGTCTCCGTACACGGAGATCACCCAGGAACAAGTCCAGCAGTTCGCCGAGGCAACCGGCGACCACCAGTGGATACACATCGACGTTGAACGTGCCAAAGCCGGGCCCTTCGGCGGCCCGATCGCTCACGGCTATCTGACGTTGTCACTTGGCCCCATGCTGTCGCCACAGGTCTTCGGCGTGTCGGGCGTTGCGATGGGCGTCAACTATGGGGCCGGCAAGATTCGATTCCCGTCGCCCGTTCCCGTGGGCGCCAAGGTTCGGCTCGGCATCACGCTTGTCGCTGTCGACGACATCCCGGGTGGCGCTCAGGTAACGCAGCAATTCGTGTTCGAATGCGAAGGTTCCGAGAAACCCTCGTGTGTCGCGGAAGTCATCTTCCGGTACTACGTCTGATCAAGACGCCCATGCCGAACGCTCCATCCGCCGAACCGATCACCATCGGCCTTGCCGAAGTTCACGAGGCAATTGCGGCGACCCGGCCCGACGACGCGTGCCTCGTCTTTCGCGATCGTCGTTTCACGTGGGGTGAGGTGACCGAGCGCACTCGGCGGCTGGCCAACGCGCTCCTCGATCGAGGCCTGGGCTGCCACACCGAACGCGGCGATCTCGACGGCCACGTCAGCGGGCAGGATCATATTGGTGTCTACCTCCACAACGGAAACGAATACCTCGAGGTGATGTTGGGTGCGCTGAAAGCGCGCGTTGCATCGTTCAACATCAACTACCGATACGTCGCGGAAGAATTGCGATATCTGCTCGACGATGCGCACGCTCGGGCGATCGTGGTGCACAGTCAATTCGCCCCCGTACTCGCCGAGGTCCTGCCCGACCTCGCGCACCTTGACGTGATCCTGCAGGTCCCCGACCATTCCGGGAATGATCTACTTCCCGGCGCGGTCTGGTACGAGGATGCCTTGGCCGCAGCATCACCCGACCGTCCAAACGTCGAGTGGGGCGCCGATGATCTCTACATGCTCTACACCGGTGGCACCACCGGGATGCCGAAAGGCGTCATGTGGCGCAACGGCGACGCCATGGTCGAGTGTTTTGGGGGTTCGCGTACAGCGACAACAGTCGAAGAATTCGTTGCCGAGGCGAATACCGGTCTCCAAGCACTACTGGCACCTCCGTTTATGCACGGAGCGGGACACTGGATGAGCTTCCGCACCTGGCTGGGTGGTGGCACAATCTTCGTGCAATCAGTTCCCGAACAGCTCGACCCGGTCGACATCTGGACGCTCGTCGAAAGCGAACGCCTCAATTTCTTATTGATCGTCGGCGACGCATTCGCTCGTCCGCTGCTCGACGAACTTGAGCACCCAACCGGACGCGGGCCGTACGACCTCGAATCGCTGACGGTTCTGCTGTCCGGCGGTGCCGCCCTGTCGGCCAATTTGAAGGTGGAGTTCCTGCAGCACCTCCCCACGGTGATGATCGTCGACGGCCTCGGGTCATCCGAGGCCGGCGGCCAGGTGTCCCATGTGTCCGCTGGCGGCAATGCCTCGACGGGCACCTTCGAGCTGACGAGTGGCAATGTCATCCTGTCGCCCGAGCTTGATGCCGTGTTGGCCCCAACCGACACCACCACAGGGTGGTTGGCCAAGACCGGCCGCCTTGCGCTTGGCTACCTCGGCGACGCGGACAAGACCGCTCGCACCTACCCGACCATCGACGGTCAGCGCTACGCGGTGCCTGGTGACCGGGCCCGATTTGTCGATGACCATCCCGACGACTTCATGGTCGAACTGCACGGCCGCGATTCGGTCACGATCAACTCAGGTGGCGAGAAAATCTTCGCCGAAGAGGTCGAGGCTGCGATCAAGGCGCACCCGGGCGTATATGACTGCGTGGTTGCCGGACGGCCAAGCGAGCGTTGGGGCAGCGAGGTAGTGGCTGTCGTCCGAATTCGTTCGGGTCATGACGTCGCCGACACCGATCTACTCTCCGAGGCCGCCCGGCACATCGCTCGATACAAGCTGCCAAAGGCAATCGTGCACGTGAATGAAATCGTGCGATCCCCCAGCGGCAAAGCGGACTACCGCTGGGCGAAGTCGATCGCGCAGGCCTAGCCAAAGGAGCACGGCGATCCAAAGTGTGAGGCTGCCGCCGTGTGGATGCGTCTTGCGGCATGGTGGCGGTGAGTCGTCCGCCCGTGGCGTTCGGCAGGGTTGATCCTGGCATTGATTGTGTCGTTCGCTCTCCCGGCGTTCATGGCCGCAAGCGCCGACCTGTTCCTCGTTTCAGCGTCCGACTCAATCACCCGCCAGGTGCTGGAGGGTGAGGCCAGCCATGAGACAGTGAGTTGAGCTTGCCCGGTCGACCCGCAGGAGATCACCCGCCGTGCCCGATCCCATCCCAACGGAATCCGCCCGGGAACGGCTGACGGTCAGCGGACCGTTGGCGCTCGCCGCGGTGACACTCGGGTTGCTCACCTGGCCTATTGCGTTCAACCTTGGTGCGTGCGGCGAGATTTTCTACGTCAACATCTTCCAGGTAGTCGTGGCCGCGTCGATCCTCTTCGTGATCACGACAGTCAACGGCGGATACGGCGCTCCGTGGAAATGGCTCATCCGGATCGCCTTGGCGGCGCCTCTGTTCTGGCTGCTCGCCGCAGCCTTTCTCACAGGGTCAACATCAGAGGCGATGGATCAGCCCATCTTCGTCGTGTCGCTGATCCTGATTCTGCTCATCTCGGTGCCGCTGACGCTGCGTCTCTTCGTCGACATGTCAATGCCCAAACTCGCCCAGACCGGTAGTCGGAGAATCACCGCATCGCTCGTGGCCCTGGTTGCTGTCCTCGGTGCCATCGGCTTCATCGTTGGACGCGAACACGCTCGGTTCTTGACCTGTTACGACTTCTCTGTCGCTGGTGCGTCCGAACCCGACAACTGCGTCCGGCAGTGACCGCTTCGCACTCTCCCCGCCCACTCGACCGACGATGGGCAGCGGTACGGTTCGCATCGGTCATCTATGGTGAGCAGCGAACCTCACGGACAGATGAAAGGCGGGCCTGACATGGGTCTTCTCGACAAACTCAAGGGCGAACTCGTTGACATCATCGAGTGGATCGATGATTCCCGCTCGACATTGGCATGGCGCTTTCCCCGCTATCAGAATGAGATCAAGAACGGCGCGCAACTCATTGTCCGCGAAGGCCAGAAGGCGGTGTTCGTCTACCGCGGTGCGTTGGCTGATCAATTCGAGCCCGGCCACTACGAACTGAAGAGCGAGAACCTGCCGATCATGTCGACGCTGCAGGGCTGGAAACACGGTTTCGACAGCCCATTCCGCAGCGAGGTGTACTTCATCAACACCCGCCCGGTCACCGACTTGCGCTGGGGTACTCCGCAGCCCGTCACGGTTCGCGACCCGGATTTCAAGATGGTGCAGATCCGCGCCAACGGCCTCTGCGTTGTCAAAATTGCCGATATTGAGACCTTTCTGAAGGAAGTCATCGGCACCGACTCCGCTGTCGAGGCCGACGAGATCGCAGAGCTGCTCCGCAGAGTCATCTCGATGGCGTTCTCGGACATGGTCCTCGAGACCGGTCTCGGTGCGATCGACCTCCAGGGGCAACAGGTAGCGCTGTCGGGCAAACTTGCCGAGTTCGTCCAGGAACGCGTCGACGACGAGTTCGGTCTCGAAATCCCCGAGATGACAATGAACATCTCGCTGCCCGACGAGATCACCCAGGCCATGACCCGTGGTGTCGCCAAGGGAGTCGAAGCATCCGGCTTCGTCGAGAACGTCGACCTCAACAAGTACCAGCAGGCCCAAGCCGCCAATGCAATGCTTGCCGCTGCCGAGAATGAAGGCGGCTCCGTCATGGGCGACATGATGCAGATGGGAATGGGCGCCGTCATGGCCGGCCAGATGGCTCAGTCGATGCCTGGCATGGGGGCAAATCAGCAGGTCGCGCCGCAACAACAGCAAGCGGCG
>OCVR010002880.1_pt1 | contig 12612 bp, 10 predicted proteins | sample 1539091 | NCBI WGS metagenome assembly OCVR01 (sample SAMEA3355530, study PRJEB22509) | marine metagenome | biome: marine; feature: coastal ocean; material: water | place: USA | collected 2010-08-07 | depth 16 m | reverse complement strand
GGAAATGAAATACTCAAAAACGAACCAGGAAAAAGGATTGTTTATGTTCATTCTGAAAAATTTGTTTCAGACATGGTAAAAGCTCTTCAGCTTGGCGCTATGAATGAATTTAAGTCTTTTTACAGAAATGCCGATGCTTTACTTATCGACGATATTCAATTTTTTGCAGGAAAAGAGCAGTCACAAGAAGAGTTTTTCCACACATTTAACGCATTATTAGACAGAAACAACCAAATGATACTTACTTGTGATAAATATCCTAAAGAGATTGATGGTTTAGAAGAAAGGCTAAAATCTAGGCTTGGGTGGGGATTACCTGTGGTTATAGACCCGCCAGAATTAGAAACAAGAGCAGCAGTGTTAATGCAGAAAGCCTCTTCAATGGGCGTAGAGATGCCTAATGATTGTGCTTTTTACATTGCACAAAGAATAAGATCTAACATCAGAGAGTTAGAGGGTGCTCTTAAAAGGGTTATAGCTAACGCAAGGTTTACCAATCAACCAATTGACTTAGCCCTGGTTAAAGATGCTTTAAAAGATTTGTTTGTTATATCTGCAAAAATGGTAAGTATAGAAAATATTCAAAAAACTGTGGCAGAGTACTACAACATAAAACTATCTGATCTATTATCCAAAAGAAGAAGCAGGTCCATAACAAGACCTAGACAACTTGCAATGGCTTTAACCAAAGAGCTTACAAATCACAGCCTTCCAGAAATTGGAGAGGCTTTTAATGGCAGGGATCACACAACAGTTCTCCACGCATGTAAAAAAATTGCGGAGCTTAGAAAAGAAAACCCCTCTCAAGAAGAGGATTACAGGAACCTTAACAGAGCACTTACAAACTAATTATGGATTTTTATATAACCAAAGAAGAGGTGGTAAAGTCGCTTAATTCAACACTTGGCGTTGTTGAAAAAAGACAAACATTACCTATACTTGCTAATGTTTTGTTTGAGGTTGATGAGTCATCCCTTCGACTTACTGCAACAGATTTAGAATCAGAAATTTCTACAATTTCTACAATTTCTAATTTTAAAAGCGGTGGAAAAACAACAGCTCCAGCAAAAAAACTTAGCGAACTATGTAGGCTTTTTAGTGATGGTTCTGAAATACATTTTTTTCTTGATGGTGACAACCTCAGAATTGAAACCAATTCAGGAAAATATAATCTATCAACATTGCCAAGTGAAGATTTTCCTGTTTTTGAAAAAGAGGAGGCTGGTGACTCTATAAATATTACACCCAGCAATCTTAAATCTCTTATAGGCAAAACGTCATTTGCAATGGGTAATCAAGACTGGAGGCATTACTTAAATGGTCTTTATTTATTTGTTGAAGATACAGTTATAACAAGTGTAGCCACAGATGCTCACAGGCTTGCTATGGCTACATTGCCTTTAAATGAAGGTGTTCAGGAGCAGATAACAGGAATTGTCCCTAGAAAATCAATAAATGAGATAGGCAAGCTTGTTGGAGACAGCTCAGAAAATGTTGTTTTAAAATTAGGCCCCAGCTCTATCATTGTAGATATATCAGGAACAACATTTGCAAGCAAACTGATTGAAGGAAAGTTTCCTGATTATGAGCAAGTAATTCCATCAGGAGATAGCTCAACTCTTTCAATAAATAGAAAGCTGTTCTCAGAAAGCTTAAGCAGAGTTAGTGTGCTTTCAAGTGAGAAATTTAGAGGCGTTAGAATAATTACATCTGATAACTCAATCAATATATCAGCAAACAACCCTGAAAAAGAACAAGCAGAAGAGTCTATAGAGTGCTCTTATAGTGGAGAAGCAACAGACATAGCCTTCAATGTTAATTATATTCAAGAGATTCTCTCATCAATTGATGACGATAGTGTGGAGATCCATTTTTTTGGCTCAAACAAAAGCTGTCTAATAACCAGCCCAGGGTCTGAAAGTTTTAAATATGTTGTAATGCCACTTCTCATATAATTACAAAGAAACTGTTTATTCTAAAAAATATACGTAAATGATTAACGACTTAACACTTAATAACTTTAGGTGCTTTTCTTCTTTAAAAATTAAACTATCACCTGGAATTAATTTTTTCTATGGAAAAAATGGCTCAGGAAAAACATCAATTCTTGAAGCAATCAACTTATGCTCTAGTGCCAAGTCTTTTAAAAGCGGCAACCTACAATCCCTAATATCTATAGGAGAGGAGGCCTTTAATATTAAAGGTTTTGATAATACATCAGGCTATTCTTTAACAATTACTAAAGAAAAAACGAAACCTATATCTATACAACTAAACAACACAAAAACAACAACAAGCAAGCTTATTAGGGAATTTCCATCCACCTCTATTCATAACAATACTTTTTCATTTGCGGATGCTCCGCCAGACTTCAGAAGAAAGCTTTTAGATAAATCTCTATTTATAGCTGATAAACAATTTTCTGAAACATGGTTTGCTTATTACAGGTGCCTTAAACAAAGAAACGCTTTATTAAAAAGCGGCTCGATCACAAACATTGACCCATGGGACAAAAAACTAGCCTCACTTGGAAATGAACTTACAAACCTTAGAGGTGCTTTTTTCGATGCAACCCTAATAGAGCTAAAAGATCTGATCAAAAACCTAGATAAATCAAGCTCAACTAAATATTTAGAACAAATCAATGTAATTTTTTTCTCTGGATGGGATAAAGAAGAAGACCTATACAATCTCTTAAAAAACAAAAGGGATATTGATCTTAGAAGAAAATCTACAACAGCTGGACCACACAAGTCTGATATTAAATTTTTAATAGAAGATATTGAAGCCAAGCAGATTCTCTCAAGAGGAGAGCAAAAACTTTTTTCTATTCTATGGTGTTGCGCTCAGCATGAGGTGCTTAGAAAGGTATATAACATCAATGCAGTTTTGATAATAGATGACATTAAATCAGAACTAGATGACAATACTTTTAAGGTCTTTATAAACCTTCTAGACTTTCTTAATAATCAAATTATTTTTTCCTGTATAGATGATCATTTTAGTAGTAAAATAGAGTCAGATTTTAGAGACTTTAAAAAGTTCCACGTGGAACAATTAAAATAAAAAATATGCCAAAAAAACCAGCAGAAACAACCTACGATTCATCAAATATTCAAGTTTTAAAGGGTTTAGAGGCAGTCAAAAAAAGACCTGGCATGTATATAGGAGATACTGATGATGGTTCTGGGCTTCATCATATGGTCTTTGAAGTTTTAGATAACTGTATTGATGAAGCAATGGCTGGCCATTGCTCTGATATTAATGTAATTATCAACAAGGATGAGTCAGTAACAATAAAAGATAACGGTAGAGGTGTTCCTGTAGATGTTCATAAGGACGAGGGTATCTCAGCCGCTGAATTAATCTTAACAACCCTTCACTCAGGTGGTAAATTTGATGATAACAGCTACAAGGTTTCAGGCGGCCTCCATGGCGTAGGTGTTTCTGTTGTAAACGCCCTATCAGACAGATTAATCTTAAAGGTTTGCAGAGATGGGGGCGAGTATTTCCAAGAATATAAACACGGTGTACCGTTGGCGAAACTTAAGAAGCTAGGAGCATCCGATCAAACAGGAACAGAAATAACATTTTATCCATCAAGCACGACATTCTCATCTGTAATATTTGAAATAGATAAAATCTATAAAAGAATACAAGAATTATCATTCTTAAATGCTGGAGTTTCAATAAACGTAACTGACGAAAGAACAGGCAAGTCAAAGAAATTTAAAAATAGTGGCGGACTTTCCAGTTATGTAACTTACTTAAAAGGAACAAAAAAACATGTTACAGAAATTTTTGAATGCTCAGCAACCGAAAATGATGTTGGTGTTGAAATAGCCCTTCAGTGGACTGATTCATATACTGAAAACGTTTTATGTTATACAAATAACATTCCTCAAAAAGATGGTGGAACCCATTTAGCTGGGTTTAGAGGAAGCCTAACAAGAGTTTTAAAGGCTTTTATAAAAAAAGAGAATGCCAAAAAAACACCAACTGACCTTTTAGGTGAAGATGTAAGAGAGGGAATAGTGGCAATAATCTCAGTAAAAGTGCCTGACCCTAAATTTTCATCACAAACAAAAGAAAAATTAGTCTCATCAGAAGTCGAGAGTGTTGTTAGTTCGGTTTTTAGTACTCATTTTAATGATTATCTTCTAGAGAACCCAAAAGATGCAGCAGGCATATATGCAAAGGTTGCAGAGGCTGCGTTAGCTAGAGAAGCTGCACGAAAGGCAAGAGAGATGACAAGAAGGAAGGGGGTTCTAGAGATAGCCGGACTGCCTGGTAAGCTAGCAGACTGCCAAGAAAAAGATCCAGCTCTTTCAGAAATTTATATAGTTGAGGGAGATTCAGCTGGAGGCTCAGCCAAACAAGGAAGAAATAGAAAAAATCAAGCCATCCTCCCTTTAAAAGGAAAAATTATAAATGTAGAGAAGGCAAGAATAGATAAGGTGCTTGGCTCACAAGAGGTCGGCACGTTAATTAAAGCTCTAGGGTGCGGCATAGGTAAAGATGACTTTGATATTGAAAAGCTTAGATATCATAGAATTATTATTATGACCGATGCTGATGTTGATGGCTCACACATCAGAACATTGCTTCTAACGTTTTTCTATAGACAAATGTTTGAGATTGTTGATAGAGGGCATATTTACATAGCACTTCCTCCGTTATACAAAATTACTAAAGGAAAAGAGTTTGTCTATGCTTCAGACGAAGACCAAAAAGAAGAGGCTGTAAAAGAGTTCTCAAAAAATGGCGGCAGAGGCTTAGAGGTTCAAAGATATAAAGGCCTTGGAGAAATGAATCCAGAGCAGTTATGGACAACAACAATGGATCCAGTTGAGAGAAGAATGCAGCAAGTAAATATTAATGATGTTCAAGATGCCAATCATTCTTTTGAAATGCTTATGGGTGACGATGTTGAGCCAAGGCGTGAGTTTATTGATGATAATGCTTTAACGGTAACGGATTTAGATATTTAGTTTATTTCTTGGTATGTATTTCTAACCCATTCATATGATTGATTGGTAACCTCCTTTGCATCAGACCCTTTTATTGGAGCTCCTATTCTGACTGTTATTTTTCCTGGTTCTTTTATAAACTTCTTATTTTTCCAAAACTTACCAGAGTTATGACATATAGGAATGACACTTACCCCACTCTTTACTGAAAGAACACCACAACTATTAGCAAACTTTTGTATACCTTCATCTGGTGAGATTCTTGTGCCTTCGGGGAATAATATAACTGAGTAACCTTCATTTATTTTCTCAACCCCCTTTCTTATAACCTTTTTAAGACTTCCGAACTTATTTGCTCTATTAAGTGTAATTGGTCTCATGCATCTTAAGGCCCACCCAAAGAAAGGAATAAGTAATAATTCTCTTTTAACTATACTTGTATTTGGAATGATTAAAGTTTGTATAAACAAGGACTCCCACTGCCCCTGATGGTTCGAAACAACAATACATGGCTCATTTGGAATATTAGATAGTCCCTCAACCTCCCAAGAAACCCCACAGAAAAACCTTAAGGTAAAAAGTAAAAATTTAATCCAGAAGGATGCAAAATTTTGCAATTTTAATGTAGTCAGAAAAGGCCTTAACACTAAAATTGATATACATATCAAGACAAGGCTAATGTAGAAAACTATATTAAATAGAACACTACCTAATATTTTCACCAATTAACCATTAATTTTCTTTATTAGATAGTTTTGAAGCTCATCAATAGCTACCACCTCTTGTTCCATTGAATCCCTGTCGCGAATGGTCGCTGTTCTATTTTCCAAACTATCAAAATCAATTGTTATACACAAAGGAGTTCCAATTTCATCATGACGTCTATAGCCTTTTCCAATATTGCCGGTATTCTCTAGAATAATTCTACCCAGGTTTAGTTTCTGCAATGAATTTTTAACCTCACTAGCAAGAGTCACAAGCTCCTCGTTATTCTTTTTAAGCGGTATCACGGCGGCTTTGATAGGTGAAAGATGAGGTTTTAGCTTTAAAACTGTTCTCTCTTTACCATTTTCCAGTTGCTCAACGTTATAGGCTTCATTCATTATTGCCAATATACCTCTCTCAACACCTGCTGAGGGCTCAATAACATAGGGAACAACCCATTCATTTGTATTTTGATCTTGTATAGCCAATCTAGTATTTGATGAGTTATTTTTCATTACATTTGCAGTAATATTAAGTTCATCTTGTTTTTTAGAATGTGAGCCTAAATCAAAATCTGTTCTATTTGCTATGCCCTCTAGCTCTTCTAAGCCATGAGGAAATTTATACATCACATCTATTGTTCCTTTAGAGTAATGTGCTAATTCATCTTTTGGAACATCATATAGTTCGATATTTTCTGATGAAACGCCTTGTTGCTCCCACCATAATAGCCGCATATCAACCCACTTCTTATGCCATTCCTCATCAGTTCCTGGCATAACAAAGAACTCAAGCTCCATTTGTTCAAATTCTCTAACTCTAAAGATGAAGTTTCTAGGGGTAATTTCATTTCTAAAGGCTTTTCCAATTTGGGCTATTCCAAATGGTAAAGATTTTGAAGAAGAGTCAACAACATTTTTAAAATTCGTAAAAATTGACTGAGCTGTTTCAGGCCTTAAATATCCAAATGTTTCCCCATCATCAATTGGACCTATATTTGTTTTAAACATCAAGTTAAATGGTCTGGGTTCAGTTAGGTCTGAAGATCCACAGCCAGGGCACTTATTATCTTCAAGCAAATCACTTCTCCACCTTGATTTACAGGATTTACAATCAACCATTGGGTCAGAAAATGTATCTTCATGGCCTGAATATCTTAAAACTGTAGGATTTGATAAAATTGCAGCATCTAAGCCTTCAATATTATCATTTTCATAGATCATTGAGCTCCACCATGCTTGTTTTAGGTTGTTTTTAAGCTCAACACCAAGCGGACCAAAGTCATACATTCCTTGCATGCCACCATAAATCTCACCTGATTGGAAAATAAAACCCCTTCTTTTACATAAAGATACCAGATCATCCATAGTTTTAGCAGTCAATTCAACCTCCCTTGTTTGTAAATCAACAAATGTTGCTTTTTATAATATTGTAATTTATATTAAATGAACCTATATTGTATTCAACCTTAAAAAGATTATATATCAATCAGAGTACATGCAAGCACTATGAAAGCTTTATTTTTTGTTTTAACAATATTGCCAATAGCCTATGTAAGGCATGCCATTAATCTATATATTTATATGGGATTTCATAAGCGTACAGAGCTTTATAGAATCACACTCATTAATATAAATTTATGTTACCCAAATCTTTCCAATAAGGAACAAATTAAATTAGCCAAAGAAAGCGTAATTGAAACAATTGTTAGTGGATATGAATCTATGCTGTCTTGGTCAAGGCCTATTCATATTTCTGGAAAGAATATTTTTAAAGTAGAAAATAATTATCTGTTATCACAAAATGCACAAAACAATAATGGTTTAATTGTTATAGCCATTCATAATCGAAGTGTTGATATGCTGCTTAAGTGGATTAACTCAAAATCAAAAACAACCAGTCTTTATAAAAAAATAAAAAACAAAACGCTAGATAGTTTTGTTAGGAGTGAAAGAGAAAAAAATAATAATGAAACTTACGAAACAAGCATTAGCGGAGTAAGAAAAATTTTTAAGTCTCTTCTATCAAAAAACGTAATTTGTCTTGCTGCTGATCAGGTTCCACAAGCAGGCATGGGCGAGTACGTTAAGTTTTTTAATAGAGATGCTTACACAACAACCTTGGCATCATCACTTGCCTATAAAACAGGCAAGCCTGTCATATATTGCAGCATGAACTCAGATAATAATAAAAATCTTTTTGTAAGTATAAAACCTTGTCATGAAAGTATATATAACGATAGTAAGCGCCTACATTCAATGAATAATAGTATAGAAAATCTTATAAATATTAATCCTAAAGACTACTCATGGGAATATAAAAGATTTAAAAAAGCACAACCAAAAAATATTGATCCATACCTAAAAGCCTAATTTATTTATTCCAAAAAGCAGGGGTTAATAATACAAGCAATGTGAATATTTCAAGTCTACCTAAGATCATTGCAAAAGATAATATTATCTTGCCAACAGGTGTTACAGATTGATAGTTATTAGAGACCTCGCCAAGACCCGGACCGAGATTATTTAGACAAGCCCCAATAGCAGAAAAAGCAGACTCAAAATCTAACCCAGTTATTAATAGGCCAAGAAGTAAAATAATAAAAGAGATAACGTATATAGAGAAGAAACCCCACACAGAAGATGCAACAGAATCGTCAACGCTTTTGTTTCCAATTTTTAATGAAATTACTGCATTTGGGTGAATCATTTTTTTGAGTGTTATATATGCATAATTAATCATAATTAAGACTCTCCATGATTTAACACCCCCACCAACAGAGCCCGAGCAGGCCCCAATAAAAGCACCTATTAATAGAAGAAAACCAATTGAAGGGGCCCATCCCGAAGTATCACCAACAGAGAAGCCTGTAGTTGTAATAATTGAGATAGATTGAAACAAGAGATCACTTATATCAGCATTACTGTTTGGTGAAAACAGGTTAATTAATACTGTAATCACAAAAATAAAGAAAATTATTGAGATAAAAAATCGAAATTCTGGGTCATAAAAATACTTCAATGGCTTTTTCATATAAAAAGCAAAGTAATGTAAAGTAAAGCTAAGCGCTGAAAGCAGCATAAAGACTATACATATAAGCTCAATAACATTGCTATCAAAATAACCAATACTAAGATCATGAGTCGAAAATCCACCAATAGAAACAGTGCTTAGACTATGAGAGATAGCGTCAAAACCTGACATTCCACCAATAAAATACAAAAAAGCACACGCCAGAGTAAGCACTAAATATATTGCCCACAAGGCTTGTGCAGTTTCTTTTATTCTAGGAGTAAGCTTTTGATCATTCATAGCTCCTGGTATTTCTGCCTTATATAGTTGTCCCCCACCAATTCCAAGTAAAGGCATAACTGCTATAGCTAAAACAATAAGACCCATCCCTCCCATCCACTGAAGAAGCTGTCTGTAAAACAATAAAGATTGAGGTAAATCATCAAGACCAGACAAAACAGTAGCCCCAGTAGTGGTTATGCCTGACATGGATTCAAAGAAAGCGTCAATAAGGGACATTCCGCTCAAGTAGAATGGTATCGAGCCCGCAATAGATAAAATTATCCAAAAGAAAGTAATTATTATGAAGCCATCACTTTGGCTTAAGTCTTTAATAGATCCCTTTGTAAAATACCATCCAGATAGCCCGAACGTGAATACAATTAGAAATGTAGTTATAAAAATATTAAGACTTTTGTCCATATAAATCCAAGATATAAGCATTGGAAATACAAAAGAAAAACTAAAAAACATCACCAAGATGCTAAATAAATTTATTATAGATTTAAGGTTCATTAGGATGGCTTAAATAATGCCTCTACTTCACTCATCATATTCTTATCAGATAAAAATATAATTAAATGGTCATTTAGTGCAAGATCCACATTAGAATTTGGCATTATCACATCACCATGTCTAATAACAGCTCCAATGGAGCAACCTTCTGGAAGTGGAATTTCTTTTATCGGCTTTCCAAATAATGAAGATGTGTATTCATTTGCATGGACTATTCCTTCTATAGCTTCTGCACCCAAGTCGGTTTTTAAAATAACCTCTTGTGCAACATCACTATCTCTTAAATCTTGAAGAACAGAAGATACAGTTAGTCTGTATGGGGCAATATAAATATCAATAAAACCAGGAACCAAACCAAGGTAAGATGGATTATTTAATATAATCATGGTCTTTTTTGCACCCATCTTCTTCGCAAGAAGGGAAGACATGACATTTGTCTCATCATCATTTGTTAATGCACAAAAAAGATCAATATTAGCAATATTTTCACTTTTTAGTAAATTTTCATCTGTTGCAGAACCACATAAAACAATTGTTTTTTCAAGGTCTTTAGATAAAGAGCTACATCTTTCACTATTTGAATCTATCAACTTAACCTTGTAGGTCTTTTCTAGATCTTTTGCCAAAGAAAAGCCTATCTTACCTCCCCCAACAATCATAATGCGCGAATATGAGTCCTCATGAACCCTAAACTCATCAACTATTGGACCAATATTAGCCTCAGAGGATATAAAATACACTTCGTCATTCTCTTTTATAACAGTGTCGCCAGAAGGAATAAATGGCTTACCTTTTCTATAAATAGATGGAATATAAGCATCAACCTCCGGAATATCATCTTTTATATGTCTAAGCTCCCTGCCAACGAGCTTTCCTTTCTTTTTAGCCTTAACTGAAACGAGTTTAACCTTACCTTCAGCAAACTCTTCTATTTGTTCTGCGCCAGGATGTTTAATTAACTCGATTAGATGAGATGTAACCTCATTTTCAGGGCTAATTGGTATATCAATAATACCCTCGCCAAATATATTTAATTGATCAATGTATGAATCGTCTTTAAATCTGCAGATAGTCTTTTTTACATTAAAAGCATTCTTGGCTATCTGACAAGCAATTATATTTGCTTCATCATTTGAAGTTACAGCAATTACAATAGTGTCCTCATCAAGGCCAGATTTTTTTAAAGTAAGCAAGGAAGAGGCATTGCCTTCGACCGTCATAATATCTAGTTTATCCTCTAGATCAGAAAGCCTAATTTTATTTTGATCAACTATCGAAACCTGATAGTCGCTATTAGATAAATTTCTTGCAAGACTTCCACCAATTCGGCCAGCCCCCAGAATTACAATTTTCATAATGAGTAAATTACGCCTCTTTTTCAATAATTAAAAGGTTTCTGCAAAAATAAATTTTAAACAAAGAAATCTCTATAAGCATTAAAAGCATCAGAAGAAGATATAATTTTTTTGCTAGGAAACTGTAAGTAAGTAATCACTATAGCTTTATCTATTGTTTTTATATATAAACCAGTAGCATCAAATTTTATTATCTTTCCAGGCTCAATGGAAGAATCAATGTCTGATATATACATTTCATCAATTTTAATTCTTATGTTTTTGTAAAAAAAAGCTGTGCCAGGCCACTCATAATAGGCTCTATATTTATTTAAAATGTCTTTTGAAGAGCTATTAAATTCAATGAGAGAATCCTCCTTTTTAATTTTAGAACAATACGTTGCTAGATCATTTTTTTGTGCAACAGGATAAATATTATTAGTTTTCAGATCGTCAATAACATTATCAATATTGCTAATCGCCAAAGAGCATAAGTCATTTTCTAAAGAAATCTTGTTATGATTTTTTTGAATTTCAATGGCATGTGTTTGAATAACATCTCCCTCATCTAATCCTTGAGACATTTTCATGAATGTTACACCAGTGTTTTTATCGCCACTTAAAATAGAGCTCTGTATTGGAGAGGCACCTCTATACTTTGGCAACAATGAGTAATGAATATTAATAGGCATTATGCTTGATATATCAAGTAGCCATTTTGGAAGAATTTTTCCATAAGCTGCCACTACGACTAGATCTATCTTTAAAGAGGATATCGTATTCACAAATGCTTTTTCATTTAAATCCGAAGGTTTGAAAATATTCACTTTATGGGCTTTAGCCATATCTGATACAGGTGAGCTGGCAATTTTTTTACCTCTCTTTTGCGGTTTGTCAGGTTGTGTAAGGACTCCTACAACATTGTATTTATCATTTGATACAAGATGCTGCAATATCCTAGCTGATGGTTCAGGTGTTCCCGCATATAGTATATTCATTAAAATCGTTTAATTTCTGCTAAAATCATTTAATATACAGCTATCTACTTAGAAAGCTTTTTTCTAATCCTATCCCTTTTAATTGGGCTAATATAGTCAACCATAAGTTTTCCTTCTAAATGATCCATTTCATGTTGAATACATACAGTCAAAAGCCCGTCGGGGCTATCATTGTGGGTATTTCCTTGAAGATCTTGCCATGTGAGATCTATTTTGTCTGGCCTAGAAATAACTTCATTAAAGCCTGGAACCGACAAGCAGCCCTCTTCAAAAGAAAATAATGAATGACTATCAAGTATTTTGTATTCTGGATTAACAAAATACATAGGCTCGTTTCGCTCATCACTAAGGTCCATAACTATTAGGCGTATATGATGGTCAACTTGGGTCGCTGCCAGGCCAATGCCGTTATCTTTATACATAATATCAAGCATGTCATAGGCTAAATTTTCTAGACTTTTGTCGAATTTAGTTACTTTCTTTGCAACAGTTCTAAGCCTAGGATCAGGGAACTTTAAAATTTTTAGTCTATTTGTTGCCATATATTATTATTTATCATTATAATTCATTAATTATAATCCACTTATAGCAAAATATGACAGATCAAACACAAGTAGCAATTTTAATGGGCTCAGACTCTGATTTACCAGTAGTTGAGGCAATTTTTCCAATATTAGACTCATTTGGTGTCAAATATACAAAAAATGTCCTATCAGCCCACAGAACACCCCATGAAGTTATGGATTTAATCAAAACTTCCGAAAATAATGGATGCAAGGTATTTATAGCAGCTGCAGG
>OCVR010002875.1_pt1 | contig 12619 bp, 12 predicted proteins | sample 1539091 | NCBI WGS metagenome assembly OCVR01 (sample SAMEA3355530, study PRJEB22509) | marine metagenome | biome: marine; feature: coastal ocean; material: water | place: USA | collected 2010-08-07 | depth 16 m | reverse complement strand
CGCGCTGTCGAGTAGCACGACCGGGACGCGGCGGCTCGCGGTGATTGACTACAGAAACCTCAGCTATCTTTTTGACGGGGAAGCTCGAAATTTCTCATCACAGGACAGTACGCTGCTTGAAATGATAGAGAGCTTCAGACCCATGCACCCGCAGGAACAACGCGCCAGTAGCGGAAGCCATGTGCACTACATACAAGTACCACGGGGCGCCACCCTGGCCAGCCTGGCCGCCGGCATGCGAATTCCCGATGCCGAGGCACAGCTGCGCTTGTTGAATGATTTTTATCCGCGCGGCGAGCCCCGAACGGGAGACTGGATAAAGGTTATTCGGTAGGGTTCGAGTCCGGCTCGCGCTGCTGTATCAGCACCCACGGGGCTGCCACAACAGCCCACAGCACCGCGTGACTGTCATACCAGTGCAAGGCCTGCTCCTCGCTCACCGAAGCAATGTCGCCGCCCTCTATCCAGCCCTGGAACGCCTGGCTGTTATCCATGCCCAACTGCACGGCCACCTCCACCAGATCAAGCGTTGCAGAGACAATGACCACGTTGCCGCGAGCGTAGTGTGTCTGCAGGTCATGCCAGGGAATTCGAGCGGTCTGGCCGTGGTATTCACCCCGCAGCAGCGCCTCCCGCCCAACCGGTCCATCATTCATGCAGCGAGTCTGCGACATAGGGGTTAGCCTGACGCTCCTGGCCGAACGTTGACGTGGGGCCATGGCCGGGAATAAAGGTGATGTCATCGCCCAGAGGAAACAGCTTGTCGCGTATGCTGGAAATCAGGTCAGCGTGGTTGCCCCTTGGAAAATCCGTACGACCGATAGAGCCCTGAAAAAGCACATCACCGACCCAGGCGACTCTCTGTGACTCATGAACGAACACCACGTGCCCGGGGGTATGTCCAGGACAATGAATGACTTTTAGCACTTGCGCGCCCACCGTCACGGTGTCGCCCTGATTCAGCCATCGATCAGGCGTAAAGGCTTCCGTCATGGGGAAGCCCGACATCTTGCACGCCTCCGGCAACCCCTCAAGCCAGAAATTGTCTTCTGCGTGAGGGCCCTCAATGGGTACACCCAACTGCTGCCGGAGCACATCTGAGGCGGCACAGTGATCGAGATGGGCATGGGTGAGAATCACCTTCTCTACTTTGGCATCCAGTTGCTGCACAGCCTCCAGTATTTTTTCGATATCACCACCGGGATCAACAATTGCTGCGCGTCCAGTGTCTTCGCAACGGACGACGGAGCAATTCTGCTGATAGGGCGTGACGGGAACGATAGTGCACTGAATGGACATGGAATCGGTCTCTTTGTTCTGGGTCTGGCATTTCGCTCAATGGGGAGGCGGTACAAAATCTCCCACGTCATCACCATCATGATCCGCGTGGGGATCGAGGAATACCGTCTCATCGAACTTGTTTTCACTGCTGCTCACGATCAACGACACCACCGAGTCACCCGTCACATTCACGGCCGTGCGCACCATATCAAGCAGACGATCGACGCCGATGATTAGTGCTATGCCCTCAACCGGCAATCCCACCTGAGACAAGACCATGGCTAGTGTTATGAGGCCGACACCCGGCACCGCGGCGGTACCAACCGATGCGAGAGTAGCGGTGAGAATCACGGTAAGATACGCCACCCAGGACAAATCTACGCCATACACCTCGGCGATAAATACGGTCGCCACGCCCTGCATAATGGCCGTGCCATCCATATTGATCGTGGCGCCAAGCGGCACAGTGAACCCCGCCACCGAGTTGTCCACGCCAAGCCTTCGCTCTACCGTACGCAGGGTGACGGGCAAGGTAGCACCGGATGACGCGGTGCTGAAAGCGAACGCCCAGACGGGGCGCATCTTGGAGAACAACATGGCGGGCGAAAGGCCGGTCAAGCCCTTGAGCAACAGGCTGTAGACGACCAACGCGTGGAACAGCAACACAGCGAGAACAGTGAAGAAGTACGTCGCCAGATCGAAAATAGCGGTAATACCCAATGTTGCAAACAACTTGCAAAGCAGGGCGAACACGCCGTAGGGCGCCAGATGCATGAGCACTTCAACCATTTTCATGACAACCGCTTCCATATCGCGGAAGAAGCCGGCTATCCGCTGCCCGGGCTCTCCCGCCCAGGATATGGCCAGACCAAACAGCAGGGCAAATACAATGATTTGCAGCATCTTGCCTTCCGCCATCGCCTGAATCGGGTTGGAGGGGAAGATATTGACCAGCACGTCAGTCAGGGGCGGAGCTTGCTTCGCCTGAAAGTTCGCCTCCCCTGCCAATTCAACACCACTACCCGGACTGACTAACACCGCAAAGGTAAGGGCCGCCGTGACCGCCAAGGCGGTAGTCAGCAAATAAAAAAACAGGGTCTTACCCGCAATAGGTCCCATCCGCGAACTGTTTCCCAGAGAACTGGCTCCACAGATGAGCGATACAAATACCAGGGGTACCACCAGTAACTTGAGAGACGCCACGAAAATACGCCCGACAACGTCCAGCACACCATCGATCAGATACACTTCCAGCGCCGCGCGAACCATTTCGGGGAGCGTCGCGCTACTCAGCGTCATACTGAGCAACGAGCCCGTCAGGATGCCCGCAACCATAGCAATCAAAATACGGTTGGTGAGGCTCACTCGGGGCACCCACCCTTGTCGTATCCGATGACCCCGGGGTCAGCGCAGGCGGTACAGGGCGAGGCAAACTCCTTGCGGTCGCCGCCAGACAAACGGGCACAGGTGGGAGCGAACTCCATGGTGCACACCTGGGGACGCGGCTCACTGCATTCAAATGCTATATCAGGTGTCGAGGCACAACCTGCGACCACCATTAAAAGCGCCAACACGCTAGCGATTCTCATCTATTTCTCCCCGCCGGAGGCGATTATCCCGGCAGTGCGCAGCCTACCATTGTCATGCGCTCGCCGCACTGGGAACCGAAGCAAATTACGCCTAGCGGGTTCCCTTTTTCAGCATCTGGCGGGCGATTGAAATCATATGTTCATAGCTTTCTACGCCCAAAAACTCATTCGTCCCGTGCACTGAATTGACCTGTTCCATTGAGACCCTGTTACCGTGAAACCGGTACTGGTTATCACTAACATCCACGTAGTGGCGGCTATCAGTGGTTGCCACCAGCAACGAGGGCACCACAATGGCCTCGGGATAAACTTCAGCGACGGCCTCAGCAATAACCGCAAAACCGTCGCCTGTATGGTCAGATACGGGTGAGGGGTCTGACCACGCGTCATAGCTTATCTCCACGAGCGGGTCGTCCACGATCTCTGTAATACGCGCTACTACGGTGTCTGCGGTATCCCCGGGCAGCAGCCTGAAATTGATTTTTGCCTCCGCGAACTGGGGTATGACGTTTTCCTTCACACCCGCATTAAACATAGTCAGCGCCGTGGTGGTCCGCACAAAAGAGCTTGTCACCGGGTCCTCAGCCAGCTGACTTGCCACCAAATCGCCCGTCAGCCACAGGTTCTCGAAGATAAACCGCTGCGGCTGATCGGTGTGCGGCGCGATTGTCTCGAACATGGCCTGGACAGGGCCCACTAGCCGGGGCGGATACGGGCTATTTTCCACCCGCTCAAGCGCGGCAGACAGGCGCCCAATAGTGCCAGTTGCCGGCGGACGCGAGGAGTGACCGCCCTCTCCCCTGGTCGACAGCGTAACGGTCAGGTAACCCTTTTCTGCGACACTGACAAGACCCAGCGGACGCCCCGGCAGTAAGGGACTGTCAGCAATCAAAAAACCACCCTCATCGATCATCCAGGCGCTTTGCAGGCCTCGCTCCTTGATTCTGGCAGCCAAATTGACCGCGCCGTGCAATCCGCTGATTTCCTCATCATGCCCAAACGCAAACAATACCGTGCGCCGCGGAGTGAAGCCCTCCTCCAGCAATGATTCGGCGGCTTCCATCAGGCTGAGCAGGCCCTGTTTGTCATCAAGGGTGCCCCGCCCGTATATCCGTCCATTGTCTATGACACCCTCAAAGGCAGGGTAATCCCAGTCAATCTCTGTGCCCGGTTCTACCGGGACAACATCCATGTGCGCCGTAAACATCACCGGAGTCAGTTGCGGATCGCTGCCCGGCCAAAGCATCAACAAGCTGTAGTTGTTGACCGTTTCTACATCCAACTCCGCAAAAACGCGGGGGTAATGCGATTTCAGAAAGTCGTGAAAGCGCAAAAATTCGGAATAATCGATACGACTGCGGTCCTGGTAACTGATCGTCTTGAACCGAACTGCCTCTGCCAGGCGCTCGGCCGCAGCGCTGCCGGCCTGCCCTGCCCCGCTCATCAGGGACAGTATCGGTATCAATAAAAGCAGATATCGTCGCATGGCACTCTCCACCGTATCTCTGTTCGCTATGTCACTGTCATGGAACTCCATCGCACTCTAACCACCGCTACCTGCAGACGCAAACTTGCCCAACGCGCGGTTGATGGCGAGCCTGCGATAATTCCACATTTGTTTGGGCTATTTTTCTCAGGCCGGCCCTCCGGGATACGATAGACACCGCAGGTTTCAGCGCGCTCAGGGATCGACGTTTTACACCCTCATCAACTGACTCGTCAGCGGCCCGAGTACTCGCTGAATACCGTGCTGCACTCCAACACGACAGCATTCCGCGCATGCTTCTATTTTCGTTGCCTCACCTTTCTGCCAATTAAGGGCTATACTGGGTAGGTAAGCATCACGACGTATAAATGCCTCGAGCCAGAGTAAGGTGAGAGAGGCTTAATTCGCCCCCATGGCACCGGAGGGATCCGGGTACAGGAGGTCTACATGTTGCAATCCGTAAATCTGCGCGACTATATGTTGCACAACCCGGTTAAATTATCGCCGGACGACAATGTTATGGATGCCATGCGGATTATCATTGAGCACAAAATTTCCGGTGTCTGCGTCGTCGATGCTCAGGAGAACCTCGTGGGCATACTCTCGGAAATGGACTGCCTCGAAGCTGTCCTCGGGGCTGTGTATAACAACACCAGTATTGGCATTGTCAGAGATCATATGACATCCGACAATCTGGTTGTCGCTCACCCCAACGAAGATATCGTAGATGTTGCGCAGGACATGCTGCACAAAAACAAGCGGCGCAGACCCGTTGTCGAAAACGGCAAACTCATTGGCCAGATAACCTGCCGGCAATTACTCAGCGCTGTAATGAAATTCCGCAATTAACGCCATTACGATTCCTGCCAACCAAAATCTTCTGCCCGCAGTTCTATTGTTGTATCAATCCGTCGTGTCACCCATGCCCTGATCCAGGGCAGAACGCTATCAAACAGCCCCGGAGTACTATGCAGTAGCGGCAAAGTTGCAAGAACCGTATCACCAGACACGTTGAGCGGCAGACTATGCTGCGTCGACCCGGGAGCGACTTCTAGTGCCAGCCCATCCCAATCGACCTCCACCGCGTGTATGACCTGCCAGGCAACCTCGTCCGCCAGCGCCAGCACCTCGCGCATGAGCTCCTCGCAGATTGCCCTTGCGGTCGATATATCTGATTGGTACTTGAACTCAACACGAATTCCCCGGTGGGAACAGGACCACAGCCCTTGACCGAAGTGCCAGTCGGGCGAAACAGACGCCCTGGCAATCGGAATCGGTCCAGAGCCCACCTCACCCGGCAGAAATTGTTCGCAGCGGTAACGCGCACAAAATTGCTCCAGGACACGATGTTCAAACATTCGCTGCTGCAAGGGTCGCGGATGGCTCAGGATGAGAAACCGGCGGGATACGAACAGAGCCAGGGGCTTACGATCTTCAACCACCAGACTTACCGGCAGGCCCATTTCTATATCATCTACCAAGCGCTGCAACTCGCCCGCATAACCGGCCACAGAGCGAGACCAGCCCCTCAACCCTTTATCTGCTTGCGCACTTCTACTCTCATCCCGGGCAAGCGTCACTTCATCCCGGTAGGCACGAGACAACTCCGACAAGGCCAGGCTGGCAAACGCCGAGCGCAGTGAGGAATCCGTGTGCTGGAGATGACCGGCAGTCCTGAGAAATCGACTCTGCAGTGGGCGAGAATCGGACTCTGCTGCTAAAGTCGGCCAGGCGATCGCACCACACAGGCAAAGCACGCCCAGTGAAAAGCGGCCCCTAGAGGCCTTTTCCGAGGGCGCCGCAAGCAGGCTGCCTTTCATCGCCATATTCCACCAAGTTATTGATAAGTCTACTGTAAACAGCGCTTCGGACACCTAGACAAGGAAATACTGTCACGCGGCTCTCATCCCCGGGCATCCGACTTCACTACGCTCATTATTAGTGGTAGCGTGTTCCGTAATCCAGCAAAACTTGCAAGGCAGCACCATGAGTGAAGCACTGACCACCCGGCCAGAAAACACAGCTGAGGTCGATAGCCAGTACCTGCTCACCCCGCAGCAGATTCACTTCTACGAGACGTTCGGCTTCTTGAGAATTCCAGGGCTTTTCGCCAACGATATCGACGATATCGTTGCTGGATTCGAGGGCATGTTTGGTAACGAGGAACAACCCGTCTGGGAAACCAAGGAAGCGCTGCACGGCGATGAGAAGCGCCTTATCATCCCGGGATTCATAGAGCAGTCGCCAACGCTGGCCCCGCTGCAACACGATCCGCGCGTTGTGGGTGTAGTGAAGAGCATTCTTGGTCCCGACTATATCTGGTCAAGCAGTGATGGCAACCTGTTCTACTGCGAAAGTTACTGGCATCCTGATGACTACGCGGCGCCGCTGCATCATTATCACGTGAAACTGTCTTTTTACCTGGATGACCTGTCCGGCGATAACGGTGCCATACGCATCATCCCGGGCAGCCATTTCCACCAGCAGACTTTTTCCCGCACCTTACGCAAAAATTTCAAGGATGAGAGCGGAGTCGAAGAAATTTACGGTATGGCCAGTGGTGACATTCCCTCTATAACGGTGAGCAGCAAACCCGGCGACTTAATTTTGTGGAACTTCCGCACCGTACATGGCAGCTATAATGGTGGAGAAAGACGTCGGCTGTTTTCACTCAATTTCGGCGAGAAAGTACCGGGCTTTCATGACGGGAAGCAAATCCCTGACAAGCCCGTAGCGAGAAGATCCGCCCTGAGTAGCTGAATACACGGTAATATTTTAGGCTCACCGCGCCACCCGGCTAAAAAAAAGGAACACACCGGAGCTGCATGACGTTTTCCGGACGTGCTCCGGAGATGATATGGCGCTAACCTTTCCTAGTCTTTACGAACTCAAAAAAGCCGCATGCTTCCCTCGTAAGCTCTATATGCGTCACCGTGAAAATCTCGAACCGGGCTTCATGTTGAGCGCGATGGAATTGCACTACTATCGACCGGCCTTTTATACCTGGTGCGGTGCCATCAGCGAAAACCCGCAATTACTTTATGAGGCAGAAATCGATTCGACAAGTATCGTGGTCGATGCGGGCGCCTATACCGGCGAGTGGGCCAAAGAAATTATCGACCGTTATCACCCTACGATTCACGCCTTTGAGCCCGACCCGCGCAACTTTTCGCACCTGGAGAAAAAGGCACAAATTGAACCCGGTCTAAAAGCCCACAAATACGGTCTGGGCGATCGCGATGAGCAGGCTCGTATTACCCTCGAGTACCTGGGCTCCACGCTCTACACAGGCAATCGGCCTGCAGCAAACACGCCAACTGCTGAGGCAGAAATTCGTGATATTGCCTCTACATGGCGCACGCTCGAACTGCACAATGTCGACCTGATGAAAATAAATATTGAGGGGGCAGAGTTCCCCCTGCTGGAGCAAATGATCAGGACTGAACTACTGAGCAAGGTCGACTGCTACCTCATCCAGTTCCATGAATGGCATCCACGAGCCTATCAGCGACGACGCCATATTCGACGCGCACTGAGCAAAACTCACACGTTAGTCTGGGACTATCACTTCGTATGGGAAAAGTGGGTCCGCAAATAGACGCGCCCGTATGACGATCTGGCACGATCTATTTATCACGATTATCTCTTATGAAGCCGAATCGACCGCTCCACTCCAGCTCTGCTATTCAATGCTTATTGTCACTCGCTCACAGTGTTAGACTGTCCGATACACAATGACCCCAGAGAGAGACAATGTCCTCGGCACCATCATCGACTTCCGGTGACAGACTTTCCCTGGGCCTACTGTTAGTCGTAGCTCTTTTCTTTTCCTGGTTCCTTGGAATTAAAAATCTCCTTCTGGACTGGGTGAACCCCTCCAGTGAAACCCCTCAGGCAGCGCGGCCAAACATACTCCTGATCGTCGCGGACGATCTCGGCTATAACGACACCAGTGCGCTAACCAGCACTGGCCTGAACACTCCTCACCTCAAACAGCTGGCCAATCGGGGAGCTACCTTCACACGTCATTATGCCGACGCAACCTGCACTCCCAGCCGAGTGGGAATTCTGACCGGTCAATACCCGGAACGCTCGGGCTTCCGACCTGTAGGCTCAGAGATACCGGCAGAATTTCCGACCATTGCGGAGGCCTTGAAGCAATCGGGATATAACACATACCTGACGGGAAAATGGCACGCGGGCGAAGAACGAGCTGAAGCATGGCCGGGGCGCAAGGGGTTTGATCAGTGGTTTGGCTTTCTTAATCAATGGGAGTTGTCCGGGGCGGTCTCGGAAAGCGACCGCGGAACACGCAAACCTACCTATCACAATCCCCTGTTGCGCGAAAATGGCGGCAACCAGAAAAAACATAGGGGGCACCTAACCGACATACTTACCGACCACACGGTCGCCCAGATAGATAGACTGCAGGCAAAGGGCAAGCCCTGGTTTTTATACCATGCGTTCCTTGCTCCTCATCACCCCATACAACCCGCACCGCGCTACGCCAGCCTTTTTCCAGATACTCCAGCGGGAAGGTACACCGCACTCGTCACACAAATGGATGATGCCGTAGGACGAATTCTCAAGACCATCGACAGGAATAACACGCTTGTCGTTTTTATCAGCGACAACGGAGGGACCAATGTTGAGAGAGACAATAATTACCCCTTTTTCGGAAAGAAGGGCGAGCTATTTGAGGGCAGCTTCCGCACTCCGCTAATTATCAGCTGGCCCGGTCATATTTCTGAAGGTCAAATAATTGACGATGTCGTCATGAATGTCGATTTGTATCCCACACTTCTCACGGCGGCAAACCAGCCTGTCGCCAGGCGGCTCGATGGTGAAACGCTTTGGCCAGCACTACTCGGGGAACACATACTTGCCCAACGCAGCAGGAGCTGGGAAATATATAGCCCCAACGTCAATCTGGTGAATTTCAGCACACTGTCTGCCTCGGGTGCTTGGCGACTGACTAGCCAGCAGGGCTCAGGCATGCCACCTCACCTTTACCACCTCGCGGCAAACCCGTCCGCCGACAATGATGTCTCTGCCAACAATACCGCCATTCTGCAAGATCTGACCGACAGTTTCTGGTCACAACACTGGGAAAAAAGTTTGCTTCCTGTGATTGAAAGCCAGGCGTCTGTGGCTGGACAGACGCTTTATGGCGGGTTTGATGCTATGCGCACACCGCTGAGGTACGGTTTTGCCATCGGCCTGGAAATCGGACCGCTATCGGACCTGCTTCCCCACCCTGCCTCAGCTGAAACTGTTGTCCTTGCGGGACAGAAAAATGGCTGGGAGTTGCTCTATCAGCCGGGCCATGGCGTGGAATGGCACATGGGTAACAGCATACTCAGGGACGCAAGTTTTGAGCCCAGCCGGTGCAATGCCATTGTGCTCACGGGCTACATACAGCCCCGGGGGCATCTTGCCAAGCGAGATCCGCGGTCAGAACTGAAGCTGTACTCCTCGGGCTTTCTTCGTGACTACAAACAGGGATTGCCGGAACGACCCGATACCAATGGTGCACTCAGCCAACCGACTTTCGTGAACTATAACGGCAGGGCGCGATTTTCTAACCTGATGCTGGGTTCTTTTTCTGACCCATACGCCCCTAACATCCGGCCACAGTTTACCGATTTCTATCAATCTCTCTTCGCGCGTGAAAAACTGTCACTCACGCCTGTTAGCCTGATGAATGCCGAACTGTGCAAGCAAGACTGACTAAAAATCGACAACCTGTGAGTCTTTCAACCAGCAACTTCCTCACGGTATGAAATACGGGCAAGCCCTTACAACTGACGAAATGTCCGAAATTATGACGAATTTCGCCTGATATGAGTCAGATAACGCATAAACAGGCACACTTCTTGACAGTCCATCGCCTTAGGTGCCATCATTTTTTGAGTCACGCTGCTACGAGTAAAATATGTTTTTAACCATCGACATCGAAGTCACCAATCGATGCAATGCCACATGCCACTTTTGCCCTAGGGATGCCACACCGCATCAGGGCGTCATGGACGTTGAAACTTTCGACAAGGCGCTCGCCCGTGCAGTGGAATACCGCAAGGTAGTGCAGGACGTCTCCGGCCTGGAGGTTGTTGTTAGCCTCTGTGGGCTCGGTGAACCCCTGATCAATAAAAACACTATCTCGTATATCAAAAAAGTGAAGGCAGAGGGTTTTACCTGTTCCATGTCTTCCAATGGAGCCCTACTGACCGAAGACAAGACTCACGAAATTCTGGATGCGGGGCTGGACGAGATCTATATCAATATCTCTGACCTTCACGAAGAGTACGAAGAAATATACAACCTGCCCTTTGACTCGACCTGCGAAAATATCACACGCTTCGCCAAGTTGGCGGAGGGCCGCTGTACACCCGTTATTATCCTCGTCGATCACCACGATAGTCGTGAGCATATTAAGGCGATGCAGACATTCTGGCGTGAACGTGGCCTGAAAAAGTTTCATGACTACAGTGTCATTAATCGAGGTGGAGCGCTATTTGTCGAGCACATGCAGTTTGAGCAATATACTGAGATGGTGCAGGCTCGCAATCAATTATCCGAGGGAGGCCTCGAGCCTCTATGCGGCGCGCCCTGGGGCTTTCTGTTTATCGGCTACGATGGAAACTACTACTTATGTTGCTCCGACTGGCGCAAGGAGGCGAGCCTGGGTTCCGTCTTCGATCACAGCTTTCTGCAGGTGACACGGCGAAAGCTGGCAATGGTAACGAGCCGAGAACCAGTTTGCAAAACCTGTAATCACGACCCGGTTAACATGCTGACGGAAGAACTTCGCGCCTTGAAAAATGGGCAGACTACAGAAGAAAAAGTGGACGTCTTGCGCACTTCATTGCGTGAAACAAGCCAGGAAATCGATGAGGCTCTGGGCAGACTGATAAAGTATGGCGAGAATCACCCCGACGGCATGCTCGCTGTTGATATCATACCCGTGGTAGCGACAAGCTAGCGGAGCGAGAAGTGCCATGCCGTTCGGCCTCAGGCTCTTCATTTTCCTCTTATACTCTCTCTTAAAAAGGATGCTCGGGGATGGAAGATAGTCGACAGATCGAGAACCTGATATATCGCTACGCAGAACTGATAGACAGCGGCAAGCTGGAAGGCGTGGCCGAGCTTTTTCGAAACGGCGCAATCGTCTCTCCGGCGCACAATGTCAGCCGAAATGGCTATGAAGAAGTGCTAGAACTGTATCGGCTTTCCTGCCGACTGCACGACTCGCTTACACCGCTGACAAGGCACCTGACCACAAACGTGATCATTGAGGTAGAGGAAGGCCAGATCACAGCTAGTGCGCGCTCTTACTACACCGTGATTCAGGCTACGCCTGCCCTGCCCCTGCAACCCATTATTTCTGGCAGATACAGCGATAGGTTTCGAAAAATCGATGGGAACTGGCAATTTTCACGCCGTGAAATGTACGTCGATCTCGTCGGGAACTGCTCCGAACACCTGCTTTATGACACTCAGGGCCTAACGACGTAATGAATACGCGCCACACCCATTTCTTAATATAAAACCGTCCGGGGCCTATGGATTCATCTCAAAAAAAATACTTATTCATTCATGTGATGAAGACTGGCGGCACATCATTCGCCGACATTATTGAAGCCAATTTCGAGATTAGCCAGCGATACCCAGGAGACATTTTGGAAACCGAAGAGAACGCTTTTCGGCGCATGGAGGCCTATCTTTACGCTCCGGGTATCCTTGCGGCGATTCAGGCGCGGCCTGAAAAATACAGGATTATCTGCGCCCACGTGCCATATGCAATACGCGCTTTATTACCCGGCGACTATATTACGCTATCAGTTCTCAGAGATCCGATTACTCGCACTATCTCCTATCTAAAACATTGTCGCCGCTACCACAAGGAACACATGGGGCTGCCTCTTGAGGAAATCTATGAGGATGAATGGTTCAATGCTTCCTTTATCGCCAATTACCAAACCAAGCTGTTCTCCATGACGCCACAGGAAATCCTTGCAGAAGAGCGCTATGGTAGCTATACGCCAGCACTTCCAGCGCGAAGTGAGCTGGGAGACGGAGAGAACCTGACACCTGAACTGATCGCACTTGGCGAACGTGGTGGAGGTCGTTTCTCTATGGAGTGTTTTGCCGCCAGTACAGGTGTTATCACTATCGATGATCGTCGGTTTGAACGTGCGTGCGAGAATCTGCACTCGACCGATCTCGTAGGTGTCACCGAAAATTACGGCCGTTTTTTAGAACA
>OCVR010002873.1_pt1 | contig 12625 bp, 8 predicted proteins | sample 1539091 | NCBI WGS metagenome assembly OCVR01 (sample SAMEA3355530, study PRJEB22509) | marine metagenome | biome: marine; feature: coastal ocean; material: water | place: USA | collected 2010-08-07 | depth 16 m | reverse complement strand
TCATATCATTAATTTCGCCTTTCAACGGTGCAAATATATAATATTTTATTGATTTCTAAAGGTATTTTTCATAAATTTAGACTCAAAGTAACTTACTTATTATGAAAAAAATATTAGTCCCCACCGATTTCTCTACTCAAGCTGAAAACGCTTTAAAAGTAGCCGCGCAAATGGCAAGAGCCCATAATGCTGAAATTTATTTGCTACATATTCTTGAAATACCATTGCAAAAAGTAGACGCCATGAGTTCTCATAGTGATTTACCAGAAGCCGTGTTTTTTATGAAATTGGCTCATAAAAAGTTTGAAAACTTATTGGATAAAGACTACCTGCATGATATAGTTGTGCACGAAACCGTTGATTTTAATGAAATCTTTAAAGGTGTTTTTCATACATGTAAAAAACATGATATCGACCTGGTAATCATGGGTTCAAACGGAGTTAGTGGTTTAAAAGAAATGCTTATTGGGAGTAATACTGAAAAAGTAGTTAGAACCTCTGAAACACCTGTTCTTGTGATTAAAAAAGAACATGAAACATTTAATATTGAAAATATCGTGTTTGCTTCTGACTTTAAGGAAGAACGCAAAACAGCTTATGTTAAAGCGATTGAATTTACTAAGGTTTTAGGCGCAAAAACACATTTACTTATGGTTAACACGCCTCAAAGGTTTATTACATCTGAGCATGCTAACGAACGTATGCAAGATTTTGCTAACTCATCTAATTTTTCAAACTCCAGCATAAATATTTATAATGATGTGACTATTGAAAAAGGGATTATGAATTTTTCGAAATCTGTAAATGCTGATTTAATTGTTATGAGCACTCATGGCAGACAAGGTATTTCTCATTTCTTTAATGGCAGCATTAGTGAAGACTTGGTTAATCATGCTAAAAGACCTGTGATTACTTTTAAGGTTTAAAAAATTTAATTTCATAAAAACAAAAAAAGTCTTTCAGTTTTAGAAAGACTTTTTTTTGTTGGCCCAATAGGGCTTCTGCCGTTTCCGCTCAGAAGTAACTACTTGCATTATATGCTTATAATAAAATAAAAAAGTCCTAACCATTTTCATGATTAGGACTTCAATTAATGTTGGCCCAATAGGTCTCGAACCTATACTCTTTTGCACCAAAAACAAACGTGTTACCAGTTACACCATAGGCCAAAATCTCAAAAGAGAGTGCAAATTTAATATAAAATTTTCTTTGCACAAGTATTTTTTAAAAAATAATCGGCATTAGTCAACGATTAATTAAAAACGTTTGTGATAACGCGAGTTCGTAGTTATTATTATTTTATTTCTATATGCCTTTGGATCTTTTTCTCATATGTTAAGACAAACTAAATAGTTATGTGTCATTTCATATTTATTGTTAAATTCGCCAAAGCAAATAAATACAGATACAAATGGCACATTTAAACTATAAAAAATGGAATACCCTTTTAGGTTGGTTTTCTTTTTTAATAGCGCTTATAACATATAGTTTAACAGTTGAACCTACAGTGAGTTTTTGGGATGCAGGTGAATATATTTTAACTTCGGCTAAACTTCAGGTAGGTCATCCTCCAGGAGCACCCTTATTTCAGATGATGGGTGCCTTTTTCTCTATGTTTGCTTTTGAACCTTCACAAGTTGGTTTTATGATGAATATGATGAGTGCCATTGCCAGTGCATTCACTATTTTATTTATGTTTTGGACCATTACTTTATTGCTGAAAAAGTTGGTTGGAGGGGAGAAGGATATGGCTCAAGGAAAAACCATGGCAATTTTAGGTAGCGGATTAGTAGGTAGTTTAGCTTTTGCTTTTACAGACTCGTTTTGGTTTAATGCGGTTGAAACTGAGGTTTACGCCATGGCTACTTTAATTATGGCCGTTTTATTTTGGCTTGGACTGCGCTGGGAACAAGACATGGATAAACCACGAGGTAATCGATGGCTTATTTTAATCGCTTTTGTTATCGGTTTATCATTTGGAGTTCACTTTATGGGGCTATTAACTATTCCAGCTATCGGCCTTATTTATTACTTTAAAAACTACAAAACGATTTCCATTCAAAATTTTATAATTGCGAATGTCGTTTCTGTTGGTGTCCTTCTTTTTGTGTTTAAATTATTAGCGCCAAACATCCTTAGAATATTTAGTGCTTTTGAGGTGTTTTTTGTTAATAGTATTGGGTTACCATTTAATTCAGGATCTATAATTGCTGGCATTACTTTAGTAGCTATTATATTTTACGCTTTAAAATATACACGTCAAAAAAATTACACCCATTTAAACACAGGTGTTCTTTGTTTAACTTTTGTTATTATTGGATTTTCTACTTGGTTACTGTTACCTATTCGCGCCAATGCTAATGTAGTTATTAACGAAAACAACCCTTCTAGTGCTAGAGAGTTATTAGCTTATTATAACTTAGAACAATATCCTGAAACACACTTGTTTTATGGCCCTCAGTTTACAGACCAATACGCCTATTTAGATGAGAACAACCCTTATCTAGATGATAAGCCCAAATATGAAAAAGACGAAGAAAAGGGTGAATATGTTGTAGTTAATGATTGGAAAAATGCTAAACAGAATTACAATTCAAAACATGCTTCTTTCCTTCCGCGAATGTGGAGTACTGAGCATGCTGAAAATTATATGATGTTTTCTGGTTTTTTAGATTTTAAACTGAAGCCAGATTATCAAATGGAAAATGAGTTGCGTACTGCCGTTGCAAATTTTAGAAACGATGTGGCTCAAGGCAATATTGATTATGAAGATTATAACGATTTCTTAAAACAGTTTAAAGACTACATTAATATAGAAAAACCTTCTTTAGCAAGTAATATTGTTTACCTATTTGAATACCAACTGGGTTATATGTATTGGCGTTATTTTATGTGGAATTTTTCTGGAAGACAAGACGATATTCAAGGACGTTATGACAATCACGGGAATTGGATCTCGGGTATAAAACCTATTGATGAAATGCACTTGGGCATGTCTCAAGACAATTTACCAAGTGATGTTAAAAACAATAAAGCCAGAAATACTTATTATTTACTGCCTTTAATTCTAGGACTTATTGGGTTTTTCTTTTTATTCAACAAAGACAAAAAACTATTTTGGGTGATGCTAGTATTTTTCTTATTTACAGGAATCGCTATTCAAGTCTATACAAACGTGCGCCCTTTTGAACCAAGAGAACGTGACTATTCTGTAGTAGGCTCTTTTTATGTATTTGCGCTTTGGATTGGTTTTGGAGTTTATGCAATTTACGATGTAATCAAAAAGTATATTCCTAAAACACTAGCAGCTCCAATTATTACTGTTGTATGCCTAATACTCGTTCCTGGTATTTTAGCTGCCAATAATTGGGATGACCATGATCGATCTGACAAATACACTGCCAAAGCTATGGCTAAGATGTATTTAGATTCCTGTGCCGAAAACGGTATACTATTTACCATAGGTGACAACGATACTTTTGCCCTATGGTATGCTCAAGAAATCGAAGGTTATAGAACTGATGTACGTGTTGTAAATACCAGTTTATTTCAAACGGATTGGTACATAGACCAGATGAAACGTAAAGCATATGATAGTGATCCTGTGCCATCACAACTTACTCATGACTTATATAAATATGGTACTAATGACTATATTATAATCCAACAAGTAATCAATGATACTCTCGAGGTTAAGCAGTTTTTAGATTTTGTTGCAAGTGATAATCCGAAAACAAAATACAAATATGTGTTGGAGCAGCGCGGTATTGACTTATCTGATGTTAGAAGTCAAGATGCCAATGCCACCTATTTGCCTACACCATATTTGCGACTTCCAGTAAATAAAGAAAATGCATTAAAATCTGGCATAGTAAAACCTGAGGACACAGATAAGATTGTACCGCATATTGATATTAAAATTTCTGGTGGTGCCCTTTACAAAAATCGATTATTGATGTTAGATATCGTTGCCAATAACGAATGGAAACGCCCCATTTATTTTACAGGTGGTAGTTTTGGCGATGACGATTATATTTGGATGAAAGATTATCTACAATTAGATGGTATGTGCTACAAACTAGTACCTATTAATACGCCAGTAGATAGAGCTAATCCTTTTGATATGGGTCGTGTTGATAGTGAATTGATGTATGAAAAAGTTAAAAATTGGGATTGGGGAAATAGTGGAAGTTCTGATATTTATCATGATGTTGAAACACGTAAAAACTCAATCACGTACAGAGGTAATTTAGCGCGTTTAGCAGAACAGTTAATTAATGAAGATAAACTAGATAAAGCTGAAGAAGTAGCTGATATTGCTATGGATAATATGCCGGTAGAATACTTTGGCTATTACACCCTTTTAGAACCTTATATCGGGGCGTATTATGAAGTTGGTAATAAAGGGAAAGCACAACGACTTTTTATGGACGTTGCTAAAAAATATCAAGAAAACTTATCGTACTATAGTAGTTTAAAAGTTGATAAGCAAGAACGTTTGTTTGAAGATATTTACACTGACATACAGCGCTATAAAGGCTTAGTTGATGTTTTAATAAAATATGATATTGAATTTGCAGAAGCTGAAGGAGACATTTTTAACAATTATCTTAGGTCTTTCAATCATTTTTATGGTGAAGATGAACCTGAAGATATCATTAGAACAGATAAAGACATTCCGGTTGATAGCGGATTACAAATAGATAGTGCTAGTTCCAATTAATCAACCCTTAGGCATGTCCTTCACTCCTATTAAAACGCCATGGATTGCTAAGAAGCTATTCCCAAATTATATTTGGGACATTTCAACTACCGAAAAAGTTATTTACTTAACTTTTGATGATGGCCCAACTCCTAAAATAACCAATTGGACCTTAGATATATTAAAACAACACAACGCTAAAGCTACTTTTTTTTGTATTGGAAATAACATTGAAAAACATCCTGAGATTTTTCAGGGTATTTTGAAAGATGGACACGCTATTGGTAATCATACACAAAACCATATAAGGGGTTGGAAAACTAAGGCTAAAGATTATCTAAATAATATAGGTGAAGCGCAAGAGACAATAAACTTTCAAATTCCACAATCTAAATTCCAGGACTTCAAGATCACCAATCTTTTTAGGCCTCCTTACGGACAGATAACACCTAAACAAGGTAGGAAATTAATAAATTTAGGTTACAAAATTGTTATGTGGGATGTTTTATCTTTTGATTGGGACCATACTATTGAAAAGGAAAATTGTTTAGAAAATGTGCTTGCAAAAACCTCCAGAGGGAGCATTATTGTTTTTCATGATAGTGTAAAGGCTTCAAAAAATATGCAATATGCATTGCCTAAAGTGTTGGCGCATTTTAGTGAAAAAGGATATTGTTTTAAAGCTTTAAATTCTACTGTTTAAAACGTATGATGAAGGTGATTTAAAGTTCTGCTTTGCGTTAGGGATTGCAACGGCATCCTTTTTAAAACTCACAAAAGTAAAGTTTGTGTAGAACTATAATTTAACAGTTTGCGACGTCGCTCTCTCCTCGCAATGACGTCTTTAAAAAGATATAGTGGAAAGCCCGACCCTTGTGGTAACCCCCAAGTATTTAAATGTTACGTTTCAGAAATTTAAACGTATTCCTGAATAATACCTATAAGTGTATTAGCGTCTTGCTCGCCACTTTGGCGCCATTTCATTTCGCCATCTTTATAAATGATAAGAGTAGGTAAAGTTTTAACACGAAGAGCTTCAGCAAGTTCTTGGTTTTTTTCAACATCAATTTTTATAACCTTTGCCTTATCTCCTAAAGCTGCGGCGACATCTCTTAAAATAAGATGCATTGGCTCGGATTGATCATCCCATTCTGTGTAAAAATCTAACAAAACTGGAATTTCTACATCTATAAGTTCTCCAAATTTCGACATACTTTATTATTTATTAATGAAAAGTACTCTTACAAACCTACAATTTTTATTTCTTTTTTTATCTATCGTGTTAAAAATAGCCTCAATACGCCCTTAACATCAAAAATAAAATCACATTGTAAATATAGCATTTCTAGACAACTATGTATTATTTGTGCCTTTTTTAAGTTCTATAACCGTTATTTCTGGCCAAATTCCAACACGCCCAGGAAACGCTAAATATCCAAATCCTCGATTAACATTAATATATTGGCCCAACTGTTGATAAATACCCGCCCAATATTTATAGCGCCATTTTACTGGGCTCCATTTAAACCAACCTGGTATTTCTATGCCAAATTGCATACCATGGGTATGTCCACTTAATGTTAAATGATAGTGATAGTCGTCTTGAATAACTTCTTTTTCCCAATGTGATGGGTCGTGACTCATTAATATCTTAAAATCGTTTTCATTTATATTTTGAGATGCCTTTTTTAAATCTCCAGCTTTTTTAAATCCGCCTACTCCCCAGTTTTCAACACCAACGATAGCTATCCGTTCACCATTTTTTTCTAGAAATTTACTTTCGTTTAAGAGAACAGTGAATCCAATTTCTTTTTGAAGGCTTTTTAAATCTTCCAAATTTTGATGTTTTGCTTCATCAGAATCCCACTGCACATAATCACCATAATCATGATTCCCAAGAACCGAAAACAAGCCATCTTTAGCTTTTAATTTATTAAAGACATCTTTATACGGCACTAATTCTTCAACTTTATTATTTACCATATCACCAGTAAATAAAATCACATCGCTTTCTTGTTCATTAATTAAATCAACAGCATACTTCACCTTTTCCATATTATCAAAACTACCAGAATGTATATCGCTTATTTGGGTAAGTTTATAACCATCAAAAGCTGCTGGTAAATCTTCAAAATATAAGGTGTATTTTAAAACTTTATAGTTATACTTTCCTCTATAAATACCATAAATAATAGACGCTAATGGAATTGCTGCCAAACCCATTGCAAGCTTGCTAATAAAGAGTCTTCTTGAAGCAAAATAGTTTCCTTTTACTGCATCACCTGCTGTAAAATATCGATAAATGGCTTGAGGTAATCTAAAAACATCCTCTGCAAACATGCCTAATAACAAAATTATTTTTGGAACTAAAATGGCTATAAAAAAACCCAGCACGCTTGTACAAGCCATAATAATGAGAAATAAAATTACCAATCACTAAAACTGTTATTAGCCAATATAATATTCGAATCCAGTTATTTTTGCTTACGGTTTTAAATGCTTGAAATGCATATAAATCCAGTAATCCAAAAATAGCAAGGAAAATTATCCAACGAATCATAAAGCAAATTTAAATTTTTGTAAAGTTATTAATTAGAAAAGCAACTTATCTTATGAAAGTGTTAAACGTTTTAATATTAAATCTTTCTATAGTTTTAGATTTGGTTTGAAAGACAACTATTTTGGTTTCATTTGGTAATAAGTCAAAGTAATTGTCTAAAAAATGCCCTTTTTCATCTGAATATAAAAACACATCTTTTTGGAGTGTTTTTGAAGATAGTTCAATAGAAAAGCCAATATCTGTTTTTGTTATTTTTTGCTCAATATCTCCTTGTTTCAATTTCAACTCTTTAGGTTTTACTAAATAGTATAAACTCTGACTGTTATTGAAATTTGAAACAACAACAACTTTTGATGCATCTAATTTGAAAGCCTCTAAATTAACTTGATGCTGTAATTGACTCGCATTTGATTCTAGAATAATAGATTTTGAAAATTGATATAAAGGGTTGCCTTCAAAATCTAATATTTTAACTGACAGTTCTCCAGAATGGGACTCAAAATCATCATTAATCACATATGTTCTTAAAATATTGTTTTCTACTTTCGAAGAAACTAAAACATCCTCAAAACTATGTTTTGCCTTATAGTGCAAGGCTTTCCATTTTCCAAAAAAATCGATGCTTGACCAAGACACTACTGGCCAACAATCGTTAAGTTGCCAATAGAGCGTTCCCATATTATAAGGTTTTGCTCTGCGTTGTGCTTCGATACCTTTTGTAATTCCGTATGCCTGTAATAACTGACTCATGTACACATAATCTTCTGCCTTTTCTGGAACAGGGAAATCACGTTCCATATACTCGCGTATGAGTTGAAATCCTCTACTATGTTTTTGATGCGACTGAAAACTATTGGTAGAAATATCAATCAAATCACTTTGGTTAATATATTTTATGGCTTCATAACTTGGAAACGATTGAAATCCAAACTCACTCATAAAACGCGGTACGTTTTCTTCTAAATGTTCAAAAGGGTAGGCATCGTGCCAAATCCACCAATCGTGTGCATCGCCTTCAAACTTATATTTCGGATTGCCGCGTCCATATTTTGGAGATGATTCCCAGTAATCTGTATCAGTTAATTTATCTACTGTATTAGGCAAAATAGAATCGAACACTTTTAAATAATAACTCCAAATTTCTTCTTTCTCATGTTCGCTTCTATCTGCTTGCCAACCCCAACGATTCCAACCTTCAGCGTTTTCATTATTACCGCACCACAATGCAATTGAAGCATGATTTCGTAATCGTTTGACATTTTGAGTAGCTTCCTCTTGCACATTTTCTAAAAAGGCCTGATCTCCCGGGTACATGGCACAAGCAAACATAAAATCTTGCCAAACCAAAATACCTTTTTCATCACATAAATCGTAAAAAATGTCATTCTCATAAATACCACCTCCCCAAACACGAAGCATATTCATATTGGCATCAACCACATCATTCAACAGTTTTTCGTAATGCGCATTGGTCACTTGATTCTGCATACTATTTTGCGGAATATAATTGGCACCTTTAGCATACACTGGCACATCATTCACTTTAAAATAAAACGACTCACCAATACTGTCTTTTTCAGTGATTAAATCAATGGTTCTTAATCCTTTTTTTACTAAAACACTATCAAGAATGGTTTTACCATTTCTAACCACAACTTTAATATCGTACAAATAAGGCTCACCAAGATTATGTGGCCACCAACGTTTTGGATTTTTGATTGTTATTGGTATCTCAGGTTTTTCTGGCTTCTGAAACTGCAATGTATCATTTATATAAACTTCATAGTTTAAAACATCTTTGCTGAAATTACTATCTGCAATTTCAACTATAAGACTTGCGATTGAATCAGTTAAAGTATTTTGAATGATATTGATATTTTCAATTTTATAATCATTCCAAGCAGTTAATTTAATTGGTCTCCAAATACCACTCGTATTCAATTTTGGACCCCAATCCCAACCATATTGAAATTGCGCTTTACGTGTAAAAATGCGATTGCCTTCTGGAAGCGTATACTTAAGACTGTTCTTCTCTTTATCTTCTGAAATGGAAGTATTTTCAAAAACGATTCGCAATTCATTTTCAGCTTTTAAAATTGATTTTACCTCAACTTGAAATTCTCGAAATGCATTGTTAGTTTTTAATATTAAACTATCATTTAAAAATACAGAAGCATAAGTATCTAAACCTTCAAAACTAAGTTCTATATGTCTTTTTTGAAGTGTTTTTCTATCAACCAAAAATGTGGTTTTGTAGTCCCAATCAGTTTCAGAAATCCATTGTAGTTTTTCTTCGTTATTTCCAATAAATGGATGTTCAATCAATTTATTTTCTAATAAGTCTGAATGTATATTTCCAGGAACTGTTGCCAAGTTCCAAAGCGTGTCTCTAACCTTTTTAAATTCCCAATTATCATGAAGCTCCATTTTTATTGGAACATCATTTTTCGTGCTGCACCCAATTAAGAAAATCATAATTACTAATAGACCACTATACTTCATCTTGAATGGCTTTTAAAATAAATTGAATAGTCACAACATCAGATTCAGTTTGAATGGTATCAAAACGCGTTGGTTTAGTTTTATTCTCCACCGCTTTTGAAGCTGATGTATGAATCTCATTAAATCCTGAGTTTTTAAATAGCTCAACATTTTGCAAATTAATACCACTTCCCGCAAGAATTGTAGTTCTATTGTTTGCCTTTTTGTTTAATTTTTTGAGCAATTCCACACCTTTTTCTGCGGAATTTGCTTGACCAGACGTTAAAATTCTATCGACACCTAAATCGATTAATTGTTCTAAAACTTTAAATGGATTTGGAACGCAATCGAACGCACGATGGAACGTAAATGACATTGGTTTTGACAATTCAATCAGTTCTTTAGTTCTTGCTATATCCAAAGTATTATCTGCATTTAAAACACCAGAAACAATTCCATGGCATCCAATTTCTTTAATGAGCTGAATATCATGTTTCATGATTTCAAACTCGACTTCAGAATAGTTGAAATTACCAGATCGAGGTCTAATAAGCACAAATGTTTCAATAGACAATTGGTCTTTGACCTGCTTGATTAATCCATAACTAGGTGTTACTCCTCCAACAGACAACTCTTGACATAATTCTATGCGTAAAGCTCCAGCTTCTTGAGCATTTTTTGCAGATTGGTACGAGTTGGCACAGATTTCTAGAAGCATATTAATTTATTATTATTTCATCAATAAATGTCCATGCTTTTTGTCCAGCACCTTGTTTGCCTTCAGGGATTATACCATAGCTTGGGATTTTTAACGTGATTACTCTTCCTTTTACACCTTCAAAATTTACTTGAAAGTTCTCTAATAATTCGTTACTTTTTTCAACAAGATAATCTTTAAAAAGATTGTTATCGATACTTACCTGAACTTTTTCTGGCGCATAAATCCATTGGCCTTGACCATTATGAAATCTAGTTTCAACAGATTCTATTTCTGTTTCTTCGCCGAAATCAATTGTTATTTCTAAATCGTCTCCCCAGAAGCCTAACCACTCTTTATCGCCATTACGTTTATCACTACCAGAAATACCATTTATTAAACCTTGAGCTCCACTTCCTAGATAACTTTTATGAGGATCTACATTTATAGAAATTTGTTTTCCTACTGCTTTATGTAAATTAATGGTTTCTGAAAACACGCTTCCTAATTTTTCTTCAGTATTAAAAACAGCTGCTTTTAGAGTGACACTTTTAGTAATCACAATTGGAGTTGAATATGTTTCAGAATTTATATTAGGTTCAGATTCATCTAATGTGTAGCGCTTTGTCTTCCCCTTGATTAATGATTCTAATCGATATAAAATCTTATCATTTTCAGAAATCAAGTTTCCTTCCACTTCATACAAATGATTCGCATAATTAATATCTAAAATATCTAGTCGTCTATTAAAATTTTCAACTCTCGACACAAAATCGTCATAATTTTTATTCTCTGGATTTGACCAAACCACTTCGCTCATTGCTAAGATTCTTGGAAATGCCATGTACTCCACTTGCGCTTCAGTAGGTATGTATTCTGTCCAAATATTCCCTTGTGCACCTAAAACATATTCTGACTCTTCTTCTGTTAATTCTTCAGGAATGGGATTAAAACTATAGACTTTATCTAATGGTAAAAACCCACCAATAGCAAGTGGCTCACTAGAGTTTGTAGATTGGTAATGATCGAAATAACAATGAGATCCTGGTGTTAAAATAACATTGTGATGTTGCTTTGCTGCATCTACTGCGCCATGAATACCTCGCCAAGACATTACCGTAGCATTTGGAGCCAACCCACCTTCGAGAATTTCATCCCAACCAATAATTTGTCTGCCTTTACTGTTTAAATACTTTTCAATTCGGGTAATAAAATAGTTTTGTAATTCGTGTTCGTCTTTTAAACCTTCGGTTTTAATTCTATGCTGACAATCATTACAGGTTTTCCATCTTATTTTTGGCGCTTCATCCCCACCAATGTGTATATAATTACTAGGAAATAGTTCTAAAACTTCATCCAAAACATCTTCTAAAAAATTAAATGTTTCATCTTTAGTGCAATAAATATCTTCAAAGATACCCCATTTTGTAGCGACCTCAACCTTCTCATTAGAGCATCCTAATTCCGGATATGCAGCAATGGCGGCTTGACTATGACCTGGCATCTCAATTTCTGGAATTACAGTAACATGTCTTGCTTGAGCATAAGCAACAATATCTTTAATCTCATCTTGTGTATAAAAACCGCCATAACGTTTGCCATCAAATTGATGCGGCTCATCACTATAATGGCCTTTAAGAGTTGCGTCTCTAAAAGCCGCCACCTCTTGCAGTTTAGGATATTTTTTTATTTCGATACGCCAACCTTGATCTTCGGTTAAATGCCAATGAAAGGTATTCATCTTTAGCATGGCCAAAGCATCTATATATTTTTTAATAAAATCTACCGAGTACATGTGACGACCAACATCGAGATGCATTCCACGATACTTGAATTGTGGTGCATCAGAAATTGAAACGCAAGGTATCTCGACCTGTTTTAATTTATAAGAACCATTTTCAAATTCAGGCGGTAATAATTGTCGTAATGTTTGTACGGCGTAAAAAGCACCCTGATCTGTTTTTGCTCGAATCTCTATTTTATCAGGTTTAACATCTAAGACATAACCTTCGGCATTATTAATTTGAGAATCATATATAAATTCAATATCATTCGATCTTCCAAGTTCAATTGAACTACCATCTTTAATATAGGTTTTTATAAAATCTGAAGAAACTTTAAATTCTTTTGGATAACTAATTCCAATAGTATTATTCAAAATAAATTTACCATTATTGACAATTTG
>OCVR010002872.1_pt1 | contig 12626 bp, 9 predicted proteins | sample 1539091 | NCBI WGS metagenome assembly OCVR01 (sample SAMEA3355530, study PRJEB22509) | marine metagenome | biome: marine; feature: coastal ocean; material: water | place: USA | collected 2010-08-07 | depth 16 m | reverse complement strand
ATCGGAGGTGCGTAAGGCATGGGAAAATCCGTGGCGGCGTATTTTGACCTTGATGGAACGCTTTTAGACGCTTCAAGCGAAAAAACGCTCACTGCTTATCTTGGTCGTAAGCGGCCGTGGAGAATTCCCTATGGTGCAGTAGCATGGACCTTTGGGCTTGTTTCGAACCTGCTTCGAGGTCGAGCTTTTTACGATGCAGCGCGCAACCGCGGGCATTTTTCACTTGCTTCATGGACCGTGCTTGAAAAGTTTTCAAATCAAATAGCCACGAGCAATCTCTCTTCCAAAATATCCAAAGAAGCACGAGATTCTCTCAAATGGCATAAGTCTCAGGGCCATCGAGTGGTTTTGGTAACTGCCACCATAGCACCGATGGCTGAAGCCATGGGCGAGGTTCTTGGAATGGATGCAGTTTACGGCTGCGGCCCAGATGTCCGTGAAGGCATCCTCAGCGGCTCAGAGCGCGGTTGGTCCGTCCCTCGACGCAAGGGGAAAATTGCTGTTGTTGAAGCAGATGCCATGAAGCATGGTCATGAACTTGAGGAATGCTATGGCTATGGAAACACCATGGCCGATTCGTGGTTCATGCGAATAACCGGCCATCCAGTCGCTATCAATGCCAAGGGTTCTTTCCGGCAATTTGCTGAAGAGCAGAATTGGGAAATGCACGATTGGAAGATTAAATCTTGATGCAGCGGTTGCACTCAAAGAGGACAAGAACGGCCCCACCGCGATTCGAACACGGGTTGCTGGCTCCGCAAGCCGGCGTGATATCCAAGCTACACTATAGGGCCTTGTAGTCGGGCCACTAACCGATTGGATATAAGCGCAACGGGTTGCTTTTTGAGGGTTCTTGGTGGACTGAATACAAGCCTTCATGATGCAAAGACCCTTCGACGATACATGGCGGTTCGACTCTCAAGGCGCGTTGATTTCCCTATGATTGACAGTGCCCAGATAGCCTATTTCCCGCGTATTTATGACTTAGCGCACCGTTTTTTTGAGGAGTGTTGGGAGCCCATTTGCGGTATACCTTACCCGACAATGCTTCTTGAAAGGAAAATCGGTTTCCCGATTGTCCATATTGAAACTGATTTTATCACTCCACTGCGGTATGGGGATACAGTGCATGCCACCATTTGGCTTACCAAAGTCGGCTCGAAATCGTGCACATGGGCGTACAAGTTTCACAATCAAAACGAAGAAGTCGTTTGGGAATCTTCTCACGTTACGGTATGCGTTGATATGGACACAATATCTCCAATGGCGATTCCTGAGGATATTCGGGCAGGATTACTCACACATACGAAGGAGGAATCCGCATGAGTGAGTCCGATTTAGAAATTTTACCGAAAAAAGGAGACGAAAGTGTGGACCTTGGGTTTTCGATGCGAATGGACGAGAGTCAGTTGGAGGCAGAACTTCCTCCAGACCTCTTTGCAGTTCGTCCTGACACGAAAGGTCCGAGATCTATTGGAATCCTTCTTATCCTTGGCGCTTTGGTGCTGTTAGGGCAAGCTTACGGCGACATTGGCCTCCACAATGCTGCAGACCTTTCGGATGAAGAGGTAGGAATGATCCTTGAAGTTCCAAACAGCCAAGGTGATGGCAGCAGCGAAATCACTACTGAGGAGTATCAAACGTTTCACGATGCAGCACGTGAATCAGGGGGTTACGCTCTTCGAGGTTATGGGCTCGTCTTAGCAAGTCTTTTGCTGATTGCTGGTGGAGTATTGCTGATTTTACTTAATGGACTGGGGGCTAAACTTGCCGTCAGTGGGGCAACACTGGGTTTGGTTTCCGGTACTGCTGGTAGCCTCATGGTAAAGGGTGCAGCCGATGCACATCTGGAAGGCGTATTGCTGTTAACCTACGAAATAACGACCTATTTATGCGGTGTTTGCATGGTTATGTGCCTAGGTATGGCGGCCTTACCAATGATCAATGCAAGGGCCCGACTTGCCCTTTATCCGGAGCATAAAGTAACATTGAGTATGGAAAGTGAATGAGAGTTACTCAGAAGTTGGGCGTGGCCATTTTTTGGAGAGTACTTTCTTCAAATCGTCGTCCATTGTCGCATTCCACCAATCGCTTCCTTGCCATATTGCGTATCTCCCACGGATGCCTCGTAAATCCGCTCCTGCAAACTTACAATTTCGGAAATTAGAAAGATTGAGTCTTGCTTTTCTTAGGTCTGCTCCACGGAAATCTGAGCCGTCAAATGCGGATTTCATCAAGTCAATTTCAACCATGGACGCTCTCCTAAAACTGGATTTGGTAAAATCGCCCTCTGTCAAGTCAGCATTGTCCAGTATCGCTCTGCGAAAGTTTGAACCCGAGTGCCTTCCCTTACGCAGTATTGCTTCTTTGTGGTTTTGAAAAGACCAATCTAAAACAACAGATTCTTCACTTTTTGATTCACGGGGGTCATCGCCACCACCGCCTGACATGACCATTTGAAACCCTCACTTGGTGGAACGCTTGTTCAGATGTTCTTGACCTTCGGGGCTGAGCACGGCATAGCGGTTCTTGTCTTCGCTACCGTTTGGGATAATGAGGAATTCACGTTCTCGCAGTCGGTTGAGGTAGAGAGAAAGATTTCCTGGTGAGTCGATTCCAGCATCATCAAACAGTTGATTGATGACGCGGGGAGGGCTGTCCATCACTTTTTCGACGTCTCTAAGGTAGTGTATTGCACCGAGGACTTGGTCTGGTTTCCTTTTGAGCGAATAGGTGTCAATCAGTTTTTTGAAGTCAGCACCTCTGCTTGGTAAGCCGGATTTTTTTGCAGCATCGACGGCGGTATCCATTGCCTCTTCACGGGCTTTTTTCAAGCGTTCAATCATGATGCCCCAGGAATCATCTTGGCGCAGGTGCGAGAGCCTTTCTTCGATTTCTGTTGGAGAGCCATCCAACTCAAACTCAACGTCGCCTGCAGTTACAGATATCTTAGCAGACCTATCCAAAGTGACCCCTCTTCAAAATACTCTATTCATACGTCTCACTTAATCCTTTAGCGGGATGCATCCGCCATTTTTACCACTGGATGAAGCAAGGCTTGAAAACCTCAACTCCTTCTTTCCTGAATTACAAGAGGGCATCGCCCTCCTCTGGAGGCCTCGAAATGAAATTGAATCGATTCACAACATTCTTTGTTTTCTTTTTACTTGTTTTTGCCCAATCCGGCGCGCTACTTTCGGCCAGTGCAAACGGCCAAGCAGGCTCTATCAATCTCTTTTCGGATGGTACTTCAGAAATCACCGTGCCGCTTACAGCGAATCAAACGGATACGAATTTTTCGATTGAAGTTCCGAGAAATGTGACCTTCGAATCAGCGCAATTTTACATTAATGTTGATCACAACGATGTTTCTCCAGGCCAAGTGTCGCTGGATATCAATCAAGATGGCATTAAAGAATGGGCGTTTGAAGGTGTTGGGTTTGGTGACATCGGACATCAAAACACTTTCTCGAACGACGACACTGCCGAAGACATTTATTCCATCGGTAGTGCTTCATCAATGCCAATGTATGTTCCTCACATCTCCACTATTCAAAGCGCAGTCGCCTCGCTGACATACACTTCAGAAGTTAACGCAGGATTGAGGCAGATGGGTCAAATCACGACCTACGAATCCGGCGATTTCGATAACGATAGCCGCGAGGAAATTGTCGTTTTATCAACAGTCCAGTCTGTGACAAATTCTTCCGCCGCGCTTTCAATGCTTGATTGGGACCCTACAACCGGAGTGACATCTACTTCGTGGACCCCCACATGCAGCTCCAGCAGCAGTCTTTCGGTTGCAGACATCAACGGCGATAACCACTCTGATGTTGTTTCGTTTGTTCCAACTGCAAATCTAGCATGTGTCCATCTGTTCAATGCCAGTTCGAATACCTTCGGCAATGCGTCGGCGGTAGCATTGAGTTCCGGACTTATCTCAGCACTTGCTGGCGATATCAACGGGGACGGAGCAGCAGATATCCTCTCAATCCATCAAAACGGAATTGTTTCAATTCGTGAATACGACGATCGACGCAACTCGTTTTCAGACAACGCCACCATCATTGTTGACGAAAACGGAACATCATCCCCTGCACAGCTTGTGGGTTTGGCAGGCGGCTACTTCGATGGAAATCAAGGTGATTTCACCGCCGTTGTTTCTGATTCATCCGGATATTCGAATCAACTCATTTGGGCCAGTGGCGCCGTATCGCTAAGCGGGGACACGATGGACGGTCTCAGCGATGATATCGTACTCGGTGACATCGATTTAGACGGCGACGTGGATATTTTCTCGCCGAACTTCCAAGGCTATACTATAGCGGAAAACACTGCGACTGGATGGGCAACATCTTCCGTATTGACGAACTTAGTTTTAGAAAACACGACCATTGCCGACCACGATGCTGACGGTGTTGTGTCACTTTTTGTTCCGCAATTTGGTACACTTGATGGTAACGCTCAGACATTAGACGGAAACCTAACGTTGTACAACATAACACTGTCTTCAATTAGCGCCACTACAGAAACGCTCGAACCGTGGACATACCCAACCGATTCTATGTTTATAGACATGAACAGCGATGGACAGATGGAACATGTTGTATCTGCAGGCGAAGACACAGTTCGTGGCCTGTTTATTGGCACATGGGAGTCGGTAGGCGTGGACATTGACCTTGACGGTCAATACGACCTAACCGCGGAAGGATATGCTGGCGATAATACGTCGGGTATCGAGCCCCTAATGATGATTGACGACCTTGGAACAATGCCAACTTTGCTTGCAATTCAGTCTGCAGGTCAATCCTCACAACCAATGTTTTATGACATTGAGATGACACCACTTGTCTTTGATTTCACAAGCGTCGGCCATGGTACTTTCAACATCAGTTCACTCGATATTGGATATGATATGGATTTCATTGTAGAAAACAATCCTGCTGCGCAAGGTAATCTTACCAACGTCATCAATCAACTCCAAACGGCCGGTGCAGGCACTATTGTGATTGACTTGCCGTTTGTTTCATCCAAAAACGGCAGTTTGTATGCTTCGAATCTTAACGCAAATTACATCCCAGGCGCTCCAAACCTAGCTCTGCCAACAGACCCTGTTTTGCAACTTGAAATGTTGACCTACGACACGGTAATCTTCTCATGGCAAGACGAAATCGAATTTGGTGATGGTTTCATTGGATTTGAAGTCTTCAAAGTGCCGTCTGGAAACAGTTTTGACCTCAACAATCCAACGTTTTCAAACGAAATGAATTCAACAACCGATCAAGATGTCTCACCAGGCGATTCCTATGATTATGTTGTCCGCTCACTGCACCTTTACGGCGTAACCAGTAATCTTTCGGCCCGTCTTGCCGTCACAATCCCTTACCCCGCTCCCCCTTCTGCTGTTCAAGGTATGACGGTCATCGATACTCCCAACGACAACGGTAGCTCGTTTGACTTGGCTTGGAATGCCTCCTTAGATGCACCTTCAGAATACAGAGTCTATGTCGAACCCTTTGAAATTCTAACATTGGAGAACTTAACTGAACTAACGAGCACGACAACAGCATCTGGGCCCGGTTCATTTTCAATGAATCTCACGACCACTAGCGACGGCACTCCATTGGTCGACCGTACGGATTATTGGGTCGCTGTTGTGGCTTATGATGAATACGGAAACACTTCTGAACAGTTCTCATCGATTGGGCCCGTTCATACACTGAACAACTCTCTTCGACTGTCCGAATTAACGTTGAACCTTTCAACTTCTGGCTATCATGATTCCACATCCTTTGTGATGAGCGCTCTTGATTCACTGGACCTCACTGTAACACTCACCAGCGAAGGTGAAACTCTGCCATCTCAAGACCTGTCTATGCATATCGAGGCTGGAGACTTTGCTTACTCAATGCAAGGGGTGACGGATGAAAACGGCGTTTGGTACGCTGTTTCAGTCGATGATTTAACAGAACTCTCTGCAACTTTTTCAGATTTTATTGGCGCTGCAACCATCACAGTAGAATACGCCGGAACTGCTGGTTCAGAATCGATTCAACCTGCCGATCAATCGTCTCTTATCCTTTCGGGAATGGGCGCTTTGAGGGCCTCACTCTCTCATTCATCGGAACCAGTTGATTTGAACGAGACTGGTTCTTACTCCGTGGAGGCACTCATCACGCCTGAGTTACCCTCCCAATCTTCAATATTAGCAAACGTGGAATACGATTGGCAACTTACCAACGAAACCGGAGACATCATTGATTCTGGTTCCGTAGAGGTCAAAGGAGGAAAAGTATCCCTCTCTGGTACGTCTGATGCACATGGACTGCTCAGTTTTGCTCCCTCCGAAGGGCAGGATTGGTTTTCCGTAACTCCAGATACTTTCTCGTTTTCGTTTGCCGCCCATGTTTCAAATGAGACCGGAAACGGGACAGAGAATCAAACGACGAACCAAACGGACAACCAGACCAATGAACCAGTGTTCCCTGATGTTACGCTTGCAGGAACATTTTCTTGTCAAACAGCAACCTATGCTTGGGAAGAGAACGGTACTGATTCTCCAATCACTTGTACCATCACCAATCCAAATCCATTTGCCGTCCAAGTCGGATTTACCTGGAAAAACATTCCAACAATCCTTCCTCCAATTTCATTCGAGCCATCTCCGTTGCCTAGCAGCGGACCTGTCCTCACCATCCCTGCAAATGGTACTCTTGAGGTTGAATTTACACCTGTACGCAACGGGCCTTCTGACGGTCTATTTCCCGGAATGCAAGGTGTTGGATATGAATTGAGCTTAACATGCTTGGATGACGGCACAGACAACTGCACTGGCATGACCTCCTCCTCGGCCGCAACCGAGGGAGAACTCCAATGGACACTGAGCGACCCAATCATCGTTCCAAATTCCGATAACGGGGACACTTCGAAAGACAATTCCAAGGGCGGTTCTGGCGCTCTTGTTGGCGGAATCATAGCCATTCTCGTTTTAGCTGGAGTCGGTATTGCTTTCGTACTCCTTCGCTCTCGACCTGAAGAGGACGATGATTGGTTCGAAGCATTTGATGAGCTCGATGAAAGCGAAGACTCGACACCTGCACCAACCCCTCGTTCAAGTCGCAGCCTCGATGAGATACGGAATTCTGGAGACGAATTCATTGCTGGAGAGCCACCTGAAGAGCGCCGTCGCACGTTGTTTGACGAAGTTGACGGCCGTGGAACTGTAGAAGATTACGACCACGAAGAAGGGTTTGAATCAGAAGACGACACTGATGAAGCAACTGAAGATGACGGTATCTCAGTCGATGAGAACGGCACTGAGTGGTGGGAAGATGAAGAAGGCGTCTGGTGGTACCGCGAGGAAGGCTGGGAAGACTGGGCGGTTTGGGAAGAATAATCCCACCGTATGACTTTTCATAGACTGGCTCTACGACCGCTTGGAGGAGATGAATATGGAGCATGAATTCAAGGGCTATGCTTTGGTTTTACAAGACGGCGCTGACCCTTTGACGACCGGTGGCGTAGCAGTAGCAGGGTTTACGACCGCAGGAATGGTTGGTGTTATTGCAGCCTCTCACATCATTCAAACACTTCAGCTCAATCAGCTCGGAACCGTTCTCAACGCCCAATTCCCGGCAGTTGCTTTGATTCACAATGAAGTGCCCAAGCATCCAGTCCGAGTCTACCAAGGCGATGGAATCGGTGTTTTCACATCAGAAATACAATTCAAGGATGAACAAGACATCATGTTCGCATCGACCGTCTTAGAATGGTTCACACGAGGAGGTTTTGACCGCCTCATCATCATTGATGGTCTTGTCCAATCGAGTAAAGAAGTCTCAACCGGAGCCTTGTTTGGTGTAGGTTCGTCTCAGCAGGCGAGAGACCGCCTTCATCGAGCAGGCATTGAACCGATTCAACAGGGAATTGTTGCCGGAATTACTGGATTTTTACTCGGAGAAGGCGATCGCCTCGGAATCGACGTAACCGCTTTGCTTGCTGAAGCAAGCCCGATGTATCCTGATGCACGAGCAGCTGCTTTGGCTGTTGAAGCAGTTGCAGAACTTACTGGAATTGAGATACCTTTGAGTGAATTGCTTGAGAATGCGCAAAACATCGAGGACAGTGTTCGAGATGTCCTTGAAAACTCACGAACATTACTACCGGCTCCAGAATCCGAAGTCTACGACCAAGATGTTGATCCATCATTTGGTTGAAGTCGAATTCTTCCGAACGTGTTCGAGTACAGTTTCGAACGGTGCATCGGTGACCAGCAACGGCTCGATGTCAGGTAACCGAGCAGCAGCATGACCGCTATCGGCGAGACTGGTAATGAGTTTCTCCAGTTTAGGAGCGCCGCCGACACCTGCCCATTTTGGTAAAGCGTCAAGGTTGAGAAGTAGATGTTCTCGACTCATCAAGTCAGCAGCATCCGAGATGTATCGAATGCTTCGTTTGAGCTCCCGGGCTGAATATTCAACATCATCATCGCTCCATTCAAGCCCAGACCGCCGTAATGATTCTAATTCTGCTGAAGACGGTTGGCACAGTTCCAGCGCTTTTTCGACGGTCATCCTTCCAGCAATCTCCTTACTCCACAGTGGGCCAGTCCACAGTGGGCCACTTCCGCGCTTCACTTGTTCTGGGGTTGGGTGTTGAACGAATCGATAAGGGACATCGTCTTCTCGAATTCTCCAGCCGATGTTCTCACCGACTTTACTCGCTTTCTCACGGCTGGTTTTGATGAGGCAGGATACGCGTACATGATGACCATCAAACAACGCCAGCAGTGGAATCACAGTTTTATCCAGCCGTGCCGCACTCGTAGCAACAGTGGCCAACAGCAATCGGACCGCATCATCGTGGGCATATACGTCAACGATTCCTTTTGCCCCGTATCTTCGGGCTTGACTCGACGCTGAAGAGCCTGTTAGGGCGGCGGTATCGGTCGCGGTTATCTCTAACACGCCGGTTCTCGAAAGCCCCTGTAGCGCAGCATCAAGGAACTGTACGGGTGAGCCAAAAGGGTCGAGATCAATCCATTGATAACCGGTTTCAAGCATGGCAATACGCGCATCCATCTGTCTAAAATCAAGTCCATTCTCAAAAACTTGGTTCGAAGTTTTGCCGTATCGGTCGTCTTCAGGCTCGTGCTCAATCGATTGGTGCGGCGGATGAGTCGAATGCGAGTGCCGAGCCCAATTGAGGGCGAACTCATCGAGGTCGTTAGCGGTAATACGAAGTCTGTTTTGGTTCAGCATTGGGATTTCATTTCTCCATCGCCGGATACGCACTCCAGTTGCACATAATGCGTCAAGAACTCGAATGGATTTGTTGTCGCTCACGAGCCAACCATGTTCCAAAGCGTCGTTGAGCAACAGAACACTGCGAGTCCGAGCTGGCGCCATTGCAGGATTGAGGAAACCAGGGCCAGTTCGTTTTGCCGGTCCTCTTGGCATGTGGGTTGGGCGTTGCTGTTCATCGAGCAAATGGACGACTGTACGCCCTTCAAGCCATAACTGACCCGGCCATCCTTCGGGGTGAGGATCACCGGAATTGCCTTCGGCCATGATGCTCGGTACGGCTTCAACTTGATGACCGCACCGATTGAATGCTTGGCTTTTGGCGAATCAAAGAGATATGGCCGAATATACTTGGTGTTCTCACCAACACTTATGTGCTATGGATTTGCGTTCGCTCTTTATGTCGATGATGACAGACAAAACGATGCTTGCTGCTGGACTTGTGTTCATACTGCTGAGTGGAGGCCTTTCCGTGCTTTCTACCGGTGGTGTTGAAGACGCTGTACTGGAAGCGACAAAGACCACGCCGTTGGACAACATTTGTTCCAACGATGATTGTACAGAATTTGAAGAAGACTGGGTGACTTCTACCGCTGACCGAGATTTTTACGGATGGACCGTAACGAATCTTGACGATGTTATGGCAAATGGAACTGCTCCAACACATGAAAAGGTTGGGCCGGTAACCTACACCATTACTTCCGACCGAACATTCGTTTCTCGTGATTCAACTGCAGGTACCATTACCTACCACGAGAACACATCCTATGCTTGTTCAGTTGACACCGTGACTCCTTGTGACGTTGAAATCACGCAACTTAACATCGGTTTCACCCCGCAAGTCATCGGTGCAACCGGAATGGCAATCAACGGAATCATGGACCTCACTAAGGTTGGATTCGCTGCTCAAATGATCAACCAAGACATGAACACCACACAAGCAGGGGTCGCAACAACAGGCGATCTGTGCACAACGGTCGTGGTTGTCCAAGTGTCAATACCATGCGATATGTGGGCGAACGGTGCAGAAGGCCAATGGGAAGCCTCTGATACTGGTGCGGGGGTAATTGGGGCAAATCTACAAGCAGGTCACGATTTATCGAACACTAACGGAAACTGGTCTTCTGGAGATTTGGACAACGCTATGGACAACACTTCCTCGCCTGCTGATTCGGAATTTAACATGTCTCTAATGGATTCTATCGGTGTTGTTGCATTTATGGGAATGGGTGCTCCTGAAGTAATGCTGACTGATGTGTTGGCAGATCCAGCTAATTCAACGGTCATGCAACGAGCAGGACTGTATCGATACGCAACCGCAGACCCTTACGAAACATTCGTTCGAGACTGGACCATGTATGCAGCAGTTGGAACAAGTTTCGCTGGATACGGCGGTGGTGCAGACTTCAACGCAACAAACAACGATGACATTACAAGCCGACTTCACAACCTCTTAGGCGTTGACTTTGCTGGTGCAAACGGCATTTCCCTCATGGTTGCTGGACACCTCACTGATACGCCAACTGGATTGATTGCAACCAACGCTGACGGAACAGGATTCGGCCTTGCTGCTTTCCTAACTATGGAAGTTCCTGACGCAATGGCTGCGTTCAACCTCACCGTTGAGCAATACACCGCAGTTGCAACTTGGGCTGGCGGATGGGCAACCTCTGCAACCTCTGTTCAACTCGGTCTTCTTGGTGGTGTTGGAACCATGAGCGCAGAACAATTCGTTAACCAGACGTTTGGTGGCATGAGTCCAGTAGGCGATCCTTACCTCACCAACTCCCTCAACATGGGCGGAGCATGGGGCTCTGGAATGATTCCAGGACACGCTGATGCAACTCCAGTTTCTATCACACAAGCTCAAGCAGGAAACATGCTCTATGGTCCTCTCGGGCTGACAACCTCGACTGGAGCAACTCTGTTCTTGTACGGTGAGTTGAGCGGTATGACCCCGCCTGTGAACTTGATGACCATGGAACCTGCTGCACCAATGACATGGAACGCAAGCACGATTGGTCTTTTGTATGGAGTGGACGAAAACACCGCTGAAGCAATGAGCCTCTTTGTTTCTTCACCAATCTTTGCAGATTTCGTACCCGGCTTCCTCATTGATTCGTTTGGAACAACACCTTACTTGACTCAAGAGTTCAACAACTGGTTGCTCGGATGGCACGACCCTGTGGTTGCTTTCCTTGCTACTGGAAACCCAATGGACATGACCGTTGGATGGACCAGCCTTGAATCCAACGCAACCTACTACGGCTCTGGCGGAATTGTCAGTGACACTGGAACGGATTACATGATTTGCACCGGTGAAGTTTCAACCTGTGATAAGGGTGAAATGATGGCGGTTGACGGTAGTTCCTACTTCGCATGGAAAGACCCTGCAAAGACGGTCAACACCCTCGGCCTCATTACCGCAGAATCCCGAATAGGAACAACCGGTGGATTCTTGACGGGCTCTGGCGATATGGTTGACCTTTCAGGATACGCAACTGCTGCCATTATCTGTGACGGAACTTCGACTTTGAAGGACATTGCAGTCGATGATTGTTCAGCATCCCTCGATCCATTGGAACGCCCAATTCAGGCTAAGCTCCTTGATACAGATACCTTGCTCGATGCATTGCCAGGTGCTCTACCTGTCTACTTCGGTAGTGAAGTATCCCTCCAAGCTGAGCAACTGAGTGGGGCTATCATCGCAGGTTCTTCGGAATCGACGTTCTGGTTGGACATGCGCCCAATCACCGACCAACACACTGCTCCTAATGCAAGTAATTTGCAAGCAGTGTTCTCGATTGAGTCCAGTTCGGAAATTGGAGACGATGATGCTGAAACTCTTGCATCAAGCGTCACTACGAACCAGAAGGCATTGACCTACTGGACAAACTTCGATGTTCCTACCGACTTCATTGCACCGCTTCTTTTGATTGGTGCAATCGCTTGTCTTGGCCTCGGTGCCAAAATGATGATGTCGGACGAAGAGGAAGAAAAGACATTCGAGTCTGCTCCTCCTCAAGAAGAATCGGCTGAAGAATCAGCATCTGATGCTGAAGAATCGACCGAGTGAACTGAGTTTACTCAGTAATGCGAGAACTCGACGCCTTCAAGGGCGTGAGTTACCTTGTGACCTTGGTCGTTAACTTGACCGATGATGCGCGTGCCAAGCATGCGCTCTTCGAGCCAAGCAGCAATAGATTCAGCATGTTCACTTGACACGGCTATGATCATGCCAGTGCCCATGTTGAATGTACGGTACATTTCACGGGTCTCAATGCCACCGACTTCTTGCAGCCAGTTGAATTCTGGATGCGGGGG
>OCVR010002862.1_pt1 | contig 12650 bp, 10 predicted proteins | sample 1539091 | NCBI WGS metagenome assembly OCVR01 (sample SAMEA3355530, study PRJEB22509) | marine metagenome | biome: marine; feature: coastal ocean; material: water | place: USA | collected 2010-08-07 | depth 16 m | reverse complement strand
GGCGATACGAAAATTGAAGTTCCTTGGGAAAAAGACGGAGCGACTGTTTCTTGGAAGAAGGAATTTGAGGGGATTTGTAAGCAGGTTGAGCGTCTTTACCGCGAGACTGAAAGTGATGGAGTTAAAAGAAGTATGGGGAGATTTATGACTTCGCGTGAGTGCAAAGTGTGTAAAGGAAAGAGGCTCAAAAAGGAATATCTGGCGGTAACCCTGAAGGGGAAAGATGGAGCGAAGGGGATTGACGAACTTTGTTCAACTCCCATTGGTGAGGCTCTTGATTGGGTCGGGACGGTGGAAGGTTTTGCGGACCGCCAAGTGGCGATGAAAGGGGTGCTTGCTGAGTTAGAAAAACGTTTATCTTTTCTTGATGAAGTTGGGTTAGGTTATCTGGCGCTAGATCGTGCGAGCGGGACTTTGTCTGGAGGTGAAATCCAGAGAGTAAGGCTCGCGACACAGTTGGGTGCTGGTTTAGCTGGTGTCTTGTATGTCCTAGATGAACCTAGTGTCGGGCTGCATCCACTGGATAATGAGCGTTTAATTCAGGCCTTACAGCGTTTGCGAGATTCTGGAAATACGGTCGTTGTGGTAGAGCACGATGAGGCGATGGTGAAGGCGGCAGACCAAGTGGTTGAGATTGGTCCGGCGGCAGGGAAACACGGTGGGGAGTTAGTGGCACAGGGAACTCCGGCCGAAATTGCGAAGCTTGATACTCCAACGGGATGCTGGCTTCGAAGAGGAGTGCCAACGGTGAATTCTAGAAAAAGAAAATCGGCGTTCAAATTAACAATTAAAGGACCGCGTGAGAACAACCTAAAAGGTGAGGATGTCACGATTCCCCTAGGGCAGTTGGTTGGTGTGACGGGGCCAAGCGGGAGTGGCAAATCGACTCTAGTTGATCGGGTTTTACGTCGTGCTTTAGCTAGAAAGTTTCATCGAGCTAAGGACGAGCCAGGAAAGCACGAAGGGATTGAGGGCCTAGAGTATCTCGAGAAAGTGGTAATTGTAGACCAGAGTCCACTAGGTAAAAGTCCGAGATCCAATCCGGCAACCTATACTGGTGCCTTTGATTTAGTGCGCGATCTGTTTTCTCAGCTTCCTCTGTCGAGGCAGCGTGGTTACAAAGCAGGGCGTTTTAGTTTTAATGTTAAAGGTGGACGCTGTGAGAAATGCCAGGGTGGAGGTTCGATCCGGATTGATATGCACTTTTTACCGGATGTCTGGATCGAGTGTGAGGCTTGCCAAGGGCATCGCTACAATCGCGAGACTCTCGATGTGCGTTATCGAGGGAAGAGTGTTGCCGATATACTCGAAATGACGATTGAGGAGGGGCGGGAGTTTTTTGGAGCGGTTCCGAGATTGAGTGTGATTATGAATACACTTTTTGATGTCGGGTTAGGTTACGTGCGGCTTGGACAAGCTGCTAACACGCTTTCGGGCGGTGAAGCTCAGCGCGTCAAGTTGGCATGCGAGCTATCTAAATCAGCGCCGGGGCATACGCTTTATCTTTTGGATGAACCCACGACTGGCTTGCACTATCAGGATGTGCAGGTGCTCCTTGAAGCTTTGTTAAAGCTTCGGGACGCCGGGCATTCGTTGGTTGTGGTTGAGCATAATCTAGATGTGATCTCAGTTTGTGATCACATCATTGATCTCGGACCCACTGGAGGGGTGGGGGGTGGCAACATTGTAGCAACTGGGACTCCAGCCGAAGTTAGAAAAAGTGAAAAATCTCTTACTGGGCAGGCTTTGCGGGATTTCACTACCTAAGCGTTCCGCCAGCGGGCGATTTGTGCGCGGACGTTTTTTATTGAAGGTGCTCCTGGATTTGTCCGGGCTTCGAGAGCTGTTTTTAACGAAAATACACCTGAGGCTTCCGGTGTGAATGCCGGGTCAACTTCGGTGAGGTCGAGCTTGTTGAGCGGTATGTTTGATTGGACTGAAATCGCAACGGCTTTTCCGACCAGCTCGTGAGCTGTGCGGAAAGGTATTCCTTGTTTCACAAGCCAGTCTGCAAGGTCCGTGGCAAGGAGAAGCGGGTCTTCTGAAGCGGCGGCACATGCGTCTTCATTGATTTCCATTTCAGAAATCATTTCGGTGTTTACTTTGAACGCGATGGTAAGGGTATCGATAGAGTCGAAAAGGGGTTCTTTGTCCTCTTGGAGGTCTCGATTGTAGGTGAGTGGAAGTCCCTTCACCGAGGTTAGGATTGAGGTTAGATTGCCATAAAGCCGACCGGTCTTTCCACGCGTGAGTTCGCAAACATCAGGGTTTTTTTTCTGAGGCATCAGAGATGACCCGGTGGTGTGGGCATCGGATAAGGTGACAAACCCAAATTCGCTGGAACACCAGAGGATTAAGTCCTCAGAAAGTCGAGAAAGGTGAGCGCCGATGAGGGCAAAGTCGAAAAGAAGCTCGGCAATGTAGTCACGATCAGAAATGGCATCCATCGAATTTGTGGTGACTGAGTCAAAACCCAGCTCCGCTGCAATTCCTTCGCGATCAAGATTAATAGTTGAGCCTGCAAGGGCGCCAGAGCCTAGCGGGGAAACGTTGACCCGACGACGGGCCTCAGTAAGGCGGCTTTTATCTCGGGCTAGCATTTCAACGTAGGCGAGAAGGTGGTGCCCGACGGTCACTGGCTGGCCACGCTGCAGGTGTGTGTATCCTGGAAGGACTGTTTCAGCGTAACGGCTTGCCTGATCGAGGAGCGCATTCTGAAGGCCACCAAGAAGAGTGAGGAGGTCATCAATAGCGTCCCGACAATAGAGGCGAGTGTCTGTGGCAACTTGATCATTTCGGGAACGTGCGGTGTGAAGCTTCGCGCCAGCCGCCCCGATCCTTTCGGTGAGAGCTGCTTCGATATTCATATGGATGTCCTCGTGTTCAATCGAGAATTCGAAGTGGCCTCCTGAAATTTCATTCTCAATTTCGCGAAGTCCATTTTCGATTTGGGAGAATTCATCCTCAGTCAAGATTCCAGCTTTGACTTGGGCCCTGGCGTGGGCGATTGATCCCAAGATATCGTGCAAATATAAGCGCCAGTCATAGGAGATGGATTCTCCATATTGTTGAACAAGATCAGCGGTTGCTTTTGAAAATCGGCCCTTCCACATAAGGTGGAGAGTCTTGGGGGAGTGCTCGTCGCATTCAAGTCTGGAGCGAAAAGAAAATCCCGATGGCCGGAATGGCCCATCGGGATTGTGAAGGAGGAAAAAGGCTCCGAGCCTAGAATTCGAGGTCTCGAGTGGTCGATGTCAGGATGGCACGATTGTTTCCGCAGGCGATCTGGATCTCTTCCATGAAGTCAGAGATTTGGACGTTATTCTTAAGGACGATCCCGTAGCGGAGCTCACTCATCATTCCAGCTTGGACTGACTCCACGCTGATCATCTCGGTAGCATCTGTAAATTTATCGAAAATATCATTGAAGGCTTTCGAGAAGTCGACGTCGTTGTTTACGCGGATGCGAAGCTGGTGAGACGCGCGCTTTGGAGCGAAGGCGTCTCGCTTGGAGATAAACCAAATGGCGAGTCCAACGATTATCGTGGTAACTAAAACGATTTCGTATTCGCGAGCTCCAACTCCCATGCCTGTCGCCATCGCAAAAAAGATAAAGGCAAGGTCACGCGATTGCCCCAGATTACGTCTGAAGCGAATCATGGAAAATGCGGCAAACATGCCGAAGGCAACAGCTTGGTTTCCATTGACGACCATGATGAGGATGGTCGTTACGGTTCCAATAATAACCAGGGTGTGAACGTAATCTTGTGAGTAGCGCGTGCCCTTGTAAGTGCTCTTGTAAAGAAGTCCGACTAACATGTTCAGGAAGAAGCTCATGCCCATGGCTCCTAGAACTTCTAGGGGCTTAGGGTCGCTTTGCCTGATGGTCTCAAGGGTGTCGATGATACTGTCTAAAGAGAATGCAATAACGGGGTCCATAAAGTGATGTGTTTTGGTGTGGAGGAATTTGGGTTCTTTTCGGGTGTGATCAGGCTGCCGGCTGCTTAAGTTTTCCGATTTGTGAGCGAAGCACTGGATCGACTTCTTTCATAGCGGTGCAAAACTTACTAAAGCTTCGTCTTACAAGTCCCTCTTCACCTCCATATTCACGGAACCAAAAAGGAACTGGGCCGATTGATTTCACCTCAAAAATTGATTTATTGGCAGGGATGATGTAATCCTGGAATCTTTGGTCGTCAGCCTCCAGTGGTAGGAGGTTTGAGCGGCACATCAAGCGGGTGTCGAAAGTAATTCGAAGCTGGCCATCGGGAGTCATCAGCGCCTTGCGATCATATCGAAGTTGAATTGCAGGACCAAATTTACGCCTTTCAACGAGGTCGAAGAGTTCTTTGATGATCATGCGTTCAGTCCTCGTCCAATCGCGTTTTATGGTTTTCAGGATATCGTAATTACCATTTGCAAACTCGATCGCCTCTTCCACGGGGAGAAAAAGTCTTCGTTTGGCTCCGAGACCAAAGTGTTTGTGCTTAATCTCAATAAAGCCGGTGGGAGGGATTTTTCCGCCCTCGCAGCCATAAATTCTAACCCGAATCTTCCGCCGGCTGGCAAGGCGTCTTTCCTTCTCCCAAAAGCATTCTCGATCTGGAGTTTCAAAATACTCCGTGACGATGGGGTAGCAACCGTCTTCCGACGCCAAGCTGTCCACGATAAGCCGATCGTCCAAGTCTCTCTGGATTTTCTCCATTTGGTCGAGCGTAATCAGATACTTGTATTCTGTGCGGTTAAGGCTCAATAGGAATCGAAGTTATGAAAGTGTCTGGGGAAGATAACTTGTGAGAGAGTCATCGCGGGCGGAAAGCTAAGGGGGAAAATCGGGTTCTGACCAGCCTAACTTTTCAGTTGATAGGCAGTTTCTCCATTTTTGTGGAGAATCAGATCTTTCTCGTCAACTGAGAGAGAGGAAGTCAGGCCAATTACGGTGTCAGACCATTCTTGGTAAGAAGCCAATCTTAAAAGACATACAGGCCAATCGGTTCCGAACATAACGCGCTCAGCGCCGAAAATCTCTAGCGTCTCTTCAAAGTAGGCCCGAATCGTCGAGGGATCAACTTCATCTTCGTCAGAGAATTCGGTCGCAAGACCCGAGAATTTGACTCCAAGAATGTTTTCTCTTTTTGCTAGTTCCTTCATTCCACTGCGCCATTCGGCTTCAATGCGGCCATTTTGAGCCTTTGGTTTAGCGATGTGATCAATGATCATTCCTAACTCTGGTTGGCGGTCGACTAGTTTTATAGCAACTGGAATCTGATGCTGGTAAAGGAGAATATCGTAGCGGAGATCATGAGTGGGTAATTTAGAGAGTCCGCGGTGGAAATCATTTCGCAGGAAATATTCGTCGGGTTCGTCTTGGAGGACATGGCGAATTCCTACAAATTTGGGATGATCGGAAAAGTGTTCTAGGTCTTCCTCCACATTTTCAGAAACTAAAGGTAACCATCCTACGATACCCCTTATGAGGTCACTTTGGTCCGCGATCTTAAGAAGAGAGGTTGATTCCTCAATGATTTGCCGAGCCTGGACAGCGATTGTTCCGGTAACTCCTGCTGCAGAGGTGACCTCTTCTAGTTCGGCGAGTAACTGGTTTTGGGCGAGGGGGGTATTAGCAGGGATCCAAGGGTACTCGTCGGCGTTGTAGGACCAGAGATGGTGGTGTGTGTCGAGCATAGGAGCTGAAGTTAAAAGTTAGAATATGGAGTGTCACATTTTGAATGTGATCCGTGAGCAAGGCCATTTTTAGTCATCACCTTGTCAAAAGATTGGTGAAGGTTCACACTGTCGCGTGTGGAAATCTAAGATATCTGGCGAACGGACGTTTCTTGTGAGGAGGTAAATGTCTAAAGTCTTGAATTATTCGCTCTCCTTACGTGGAACTTGGCGAAAGAGCCGGTCGAGTGCTTCGGCGGGAGGAACGTTTTCATAGATTACGGCATACACGACATCTAGAATTGGAGTTCGGGTGCCTGCGCGGCGGGCTGCCTCGTAAATGGAGCGAGTATTTGGAACCCCTTCCGCAACCATGCCAAGTTCCGTGACGATTTCTTCTAAGGATCTATTCTGACCTAGAGCGAGGCCAACCTTGTGATTTCGGGAATGAACCGAAAAACAGGTCGCGATGAGGTCGCCGAGGCCGGAAAGACCGGCGAAGGTTTCGGTTTTTCCACCGAGATCGGTGCCGAGACGGGTCATTTCGGCGAGAGCACGTGTGACCAGAGCGGAGATGGCATTGTCTCCCAACTTAAGCCCCATTGTGACTCCGGCGGCGATGGCGTAAACATTTTTGATTGCTCCACCGAGCTCAATGCCGGCGATGTCATGGCCTGTGTATGAACGAAAGCGATCTGTCGCGAAGATATCCTGAAGTGCTAGTCCTACTTCTTCGTTCAAGCATCCGATAGTGGCCGCGGCGGGTAGACCTTCTGCGATTTCTTCGGCGTGGTTAGGCCCCGAAAGAACCGCAATCTGATTGCTGGGGAAGTAATCACCGATAATTTGTGACATGCGCTTCCCGGTTTCTAACTCAATTCCTTTTGCGCAGGAAAGGATTACTGCAGATTCCGGAATGTTTAGGGAAACGAGGTTTTCCGCGGTGGAGCGAGTGGCTTTAGTTGGAACTACAAAAAGAAGAAGATCAGCTTTGGTGACCAAAGAAAGATCAGTCGTGGCGATCAAATTCTGTGGAAGCGTGGAGTTTGGTAGGTAACGCTCGTTACAGTGAGTCGAGTTGATCGCGGCAGTCACCTGTTCATCTCGTCCGATCAAGTGAACCTGGGGGCATTTATTGGCCAGAAAAACGGCGAGTGCGGTTCCCCAAGAGCCTGAACCCACGACCACGGGATTTTGAAATTTCATAATTCGGTGGCCTCCTTTTTTTGTCCGATTTTATTTTCGGTTCCGGCGCGTAGGCGTGTGATATTGGAACGGTGTTTCCAAATAGCGAGCGCACCCGCGACGATTGAGAAAAAAAAGAGCGGCTTGTTCCAGGTTCCGTCAGCGATCTTACCGTGATGCCAGGACCCATAAATTGCGACGATTGGAAGAGCAAAGCCAGTGGCGATACTACCGATCGATACATATTTTGTGGTGAAGGTGAAGATGGCAAAAATGATGATCAAGATTACTACGGCGGCAGGCATAAGAGCGAGAAGGGCTCCTCCGGACGTGGCAATGCCTTTGCCTCCTTTGAATCCAATCCACGGCGAATAGTTATGGCCGAGGATGGAGGCTAGTGCTGTCAAGACCTCAATGGTGTGGCCGCCTGTATCATCCGGAACAAAGTGACGAGCCAGAAAAACGGGAAAGAAGCCTTTCAGGATGTCTAGAATAAGACAGATGATCCCTGACTTTTTTCCTAGAGTTCTGAAAACATTGGTGGAGCCAATATTGCCCGAACCATGTTCGCGGATATCAATGCCTTTAACTTTTCCAAGTAGAAGTCCAAATGGGATGGATCCCAGAAGGAAGGCAAGAGGAATGAAAAGCCAGAGCATGATTATGGAGTCAGGATTTCGGCTCTCGGCGAATCGATTTAATGATCACGGGATCGATGAGTGGGACATTCTGGTGGGGTCCGGAGGCGACTCGTCCGTCGGGTGTCAAGGAGTTCAAGTAACCGGTTCCTACCTCGACCATCTTGATCTTGTTAACGATCTCCATGCCCTCGGTGACTTCTCCGAAAACCGCGTAACCCCCGCCGTTCTTGGGATAGTCGAGGTTTGGATTGTCGACAACATTGATGAAGAATTGAGCGGTTGCGGAGTGCGGATCGCTAGTACGGGCCATCGCAAGAGTTCCGCGCAAATTTTTCTTGGTTCGGGCACTTTCGTTTTGGATCCCGTCGCCTGTCTTTTTTTCGGTGGGGACGTCATTCTTTAATTCGAAGCCTCCGCCTTGGATCATGAAGTTGGACATGACGCGGTGGAAAATCGTTCCATCAAAGTGTTCTTGATCAACGTAATCTAGAAAGTTTGCAACTGTGATAGGTGCAGTTTCGGAGTGGAGGTTAACCTTGATCGCTCCCATGCTGGTTTCGATAATAATGTTTGAGCTGATATCGACGGGACCACTATCGACGGGACCACTATCGACGGGACCACTATCGACGGGAACACTATCGGCGGGGCTGTTATCATCGGGTTCTCCTTTGCAGGCGAGGAATAGCAGTGAAGCTGAGAGAATGAGAAGTGATTTCATAAGTGATTTTTTTCGGTTGTTACTTGGCTCGCTTTATCGAATTGATCGTGATTGTTTGAGTTGGGACGTCGGCCATGCCGTTTTTAATACTGGTTTTCACCGCTCTCATTTTTTCCACTACTTCGATTCCTTTTACAACCTTTCCGAAGGTAGCGTAACCCCCGCCATTGTTCGGATAGTCGAGGAAGGGGTTGTTAACCACGTTGATAAAAAATTGCGCGGTCGCGCTATTTGGTGCTGAAGTCCGAGCCATGGCAATTGTCCCGCGCTTATTGCTTGGAGTCTTCGCGCTTTCGTTTTTGATCGGGGGGTTGGTAGGTTGCTTTTTGAATGAGCCATCGGTTTCTTTAAATCCGCCACCTTGAACCATGAAGTTGCCAATGATGCGGTGGAAGATGGTGCCGTCATAGTGCTTGGCATCAACATATTTCAAGAAGTTTTTGACCGTGATTGGAGCGCTTTTTGAATCTAGTTCAATATGAATCTCACCCAACGAGGTGGACACAATCACGGTGGCTTCTTTAGCGGATAAAGATTTTTCGGGCTTTTTTTCCTCAATGGTTTTCTCGGCGGGATCTTGTCCAAGTGCAAAAGAGGTGAGGAATCCGATTAGGGCGATTTTACAGAATGATTTCATAAGCTGGGGTGAGTTTAGAGAAGACTAGTGGGCTTGCAACCAGTTGTCGCCAAATCCTAGGTCGATTTTTATCGGAACCTCGTTAGGTAAAATAATTGCGGACTCCATGGCTTCTAAGACAAGGGTTGGAAGCTCGTCACGTTCATCTTGATGGAGATCGAAAAGAAGTTCGTCATGAACTTGGAGAATCATCCTGGATTTGCGTCCTTGCATCAGTTCGTGAATCTTGACCATCGCCAATTTGATCATATCGGCTGCGGTTCCTTGGATAGGGCTGTTAATAGCAGCGCGCTCAGCATTGGCTCGAATACTGGCGTTTCCGGATTTGATGTCTTTGAAGTAACGCCGGCGTCCAGCAATCGTTTCGGTGTATCCTTTTTCGCGAGCGTTTTCAACAGTGTCTGCCATGAATTGGTGAATAGCGGGATACTGCTCAAAGTATGTTTCGATGATTTCGCTAGCTTCACTGCGGGGGATTCCGAGCCGCTGCGAGAGTCCGAAAGCTGAGATTCCATAAATGATACCGAAATTGACCATTTTGGCGGTTCGTCGCATTTCAGGAACCACTTCATCGGTTTCAACGCCAAAGACGCGGGCTGCAGTAGCGGTGTGAATATCGAGATCGTTTTTGAAGGCCTTTATCATGGCGGGGTCACCAGAGAGCGCGGCCATCACGCGAAGTTCAACTTGAGAGTAGTCGGCCGCCATTAAGGTGAAATCCAAGTTTCGAGAAATAAAAGCACGGCGTAGTTCGCGACCCATTTCTGACCGAACGGGAATGTTCTGAAGATTGGGATCAGACGAAGCGAGACGTCCGGTTGAGGTGACAAGTTGGTGAAGATGAGTGTGGACGCGATCAGAGTGCTCGGCACGATGATTTGGGAGTGCATCAACGTAAGTTGACTTAAGTTTGCTGGCTTCGCGGTAGCTAAGAATATTTGCGACAATCGAATGTTTGGAAGCAAGCGAAGCGAGGGTCTGCTCGTCGGTTTTAAATTGCCCTGTTTTTGTTTTCTTTGGTTTTTCGACGAGTTTCATTTCGCCAAAGAGGATTTCCCCGAGCTGCTTAGGTGAGTTGAGATTAAAAGGGCGGCCGGCGGATTCCTCGATTTTCTTACTGAGGTTTTTGATCTTTATCGTAAGAATCTTCCCAACTTCATCGAGAACGGTTTGATCCATCGAAATGCCTTCGTTTTCCATCGCTACTAGGACTGGAAGAAGTGGTGACTCAATATCCTCCATGACTGGGAGAGCATTGAGCTTTTTAAGTTCGGGAAGAAGCTTATGGTAAAGTTGAAGAGTGACATCAGCGTCCTCTGCCGCGTATTCGGCGAGGATGTTAATGGGGAGCTCGGAAGGGTCTAGTTCTCCCTTCGAAGCCTTCTTTTTTGCGGCGGCGGCAAAAAGATCATCTTCTTCGTTCTGCTCACCGGAAAAGAGATCGACGAGCTTAATTGGCGAATATCCGAGGAGGTTTTCAGATAAGGAGTCCATGCTGTGCTTTTGCTCCGGGGCGGCTAGGGTGTGCGCGAGCATGGTATCGAAGAAAGGTCCGGCAACCTGGATCCCGTGCGAGAGCATAATGGCGAGATCGAACTTCAAGTTATGACCGATTTTTAGAGCGGGAGATTGGAAAACTGGGAGAAGTTTTTCACGGAGAGAGGGCCATTCGGTGAGAGGAAGATAGAAGGCTTCACCGGGGCTGTGAGAAAACGCAATGCCAAGAAGTTTTGAGGAGAATCGGTCGAGTGAATTGGTTTCTACGTCGAAGCAGAAAGTGTCTACTGCGAGGAGTTCTTTGATTAGAGAGTCTAGAGTTTTCTCGGACTGAATTAGATGATACTTATGAGGAACATCATTTAACGTTTTAAGGTTCTCGAAAACTGGCGTGATCGCAGGTTTCGTTGCCGTCGCAGTATTACCAAATAGGCGTTTCGTAAGAGTTCGAAACTCCCAAATTTCGAAGAGCGACTTGAGGGTTTCCTCATCTGGTTCTTCGAGCTTAAAGTCATCGAACGATTCTTCGATGGGGACGTCGGTGATGATTGTTGCTAGTTCTTTTGAAAGACGAGCTTGATCGGAAAAATTGGTAACGTTTTCCTTCTGTTTGCCTTTGAGTTTGTCGGTGTTTCGAAGCAGTCCTTCGACTGAACCAAATTGAGAAACGAGCTTTTTTGCGGTTTTTTCACCAATTCCTGGCACGCCAGGGATATTATCGGAAGCATCGCCCCAGAGGCCTAGGATATCGATGACCTGCTTGGGATCGCTGATTCCCCAGTTTTTGAGAATTTTTTCGTAGGTGAGAACCTCGTGATCTGACCCTTGTCGTCCTGGTTTCCACATCGCGGTGTGAGGTGCTACCAACTGTGCAAAATCCTTGTCGGGCGTAACCATGAAGGTTTCGATTCCACCAGCTTCCTCGGCGCGACGGGCGACGGTGCCAATGATGTCATCGGCTTCGAAGCCGTCTATTACGAGGACAGGGATTTTGAAGGCGGCACAGACCTTTTTGACCTCGGGGATGGCGGCAGCGAGTTCTTCGGGCATGGCTTCGCGCTGGGCCTTGTATTCGGGGTAAAGAATATGCCGAGCAGTTGGGGCTGATGTGTCAAAGGCAACAGCGAGGTGGGTTGGGGCCTCTTTTTCAATGATTGTAAGTAAGGTGTTCGTGAAACCGTAAATTGCGGACGTGTTTACTCCTTGCGAATTCGTAATTGGATTGCGAATGAAGGCAAAGTGAGCACGATAGACTAGCGCCATGCCATCAAGTAGGAATAAACGATTTTCTGCCATGGGAGGAGCCTTTCTCCTCAAGGGCGAAAGGTCAAATGCCGACTTTGACTGCGTGACAATCTGATAATTCTGTTTTAGCCTCCCTAAAGATTCTTATCTGACTATGAAATACGCTCAATTTTCTGCAGTTGTCCTTGTCCTCTACTTTCTGGGAAGAATTCTTAGTGGAACAATAACCCCCGCACTGGTCGACGTGAGAGAAGAAGTGAGTGGGATGGTTGTTATTGTGAAATACAAGGGGGCAAGTTATTCGATAAATTTGGACGAAATTCGTGATAATGACCTGCCTGAGACTGTTACCATTGAAAACCCTACTGTCATCCCGACTTCTGGTGGAGAAGGGCAGGTGAGGTTAAAAAAGGGGGATGTTGTTACACTTTTGAATCGCAAGAATGATTCGTTGATCGTCGAGAAGTCTGATTCTAACGGAAAAGGTAAAATTTCGCCAAAGGATACGGACCTTTTCCAGCAATTGGTTAAAACAATTTATGAAAGAGAGGCTGGAGGTGCTGTCGCGACTACGACTCCGCCGGCGTCGATTCCTGCACCTACGCCTGTACCTACGCCTGCACCTACGCCTGCACCTACGCCTGCACCTGTTGCTAAAATTGATCCGGTTGTTCCTAATCCGGAGCCAATGCCAGTTGTTGAACCCACTCCTGCACCTGCCGCGGATGCGAAGTTGGGTGAAGATAAGATCATTGCTTTAATGAAAGACAGTATTGCAGGTGGGGCCGTGAAAGAGTTTACCAGTGATCAAGTCAAGGGGTGGAAAGCGAACGGAGAAGAAACAATTGATGGGACAGAGTATCAAACTGGCCTGGCAGCCTACGAAGCTGCTACGATTTTCGGGGTTCGGCCGGTTCAGGCTAAGGCTCTGATCAAGGATGGGAAAATCGAGCGCTGGGTTTACGCCAAAAGCGGAATGGAAATCCAATAAGTGGGTCAAAGAAACTCCATAAAAAAGGCGATCGAGATGATCGCCTTTTTTCATATGATTACTTTAGCG
>OCVR010002849.1_pt1 | contig 12677 bp, 7 predicted proteins | sample 1539091 | NCBI WGS metagenome assembly OCVR01 (sample SAMEA3355530, study PRJEB22509) | marine metagenome | biome: marine; feature: coastal ocean; material: water | place: USA | collected 2010-08-07 | depth 16 m | reverse complement strand
CTCTGTGCTGGGTTTGGATTACTAATTTTGACATTCTTTTCTACTCCTGTTTTCTCAAACTATGCATATATTATAGCAAATATACTGTGTTTGTCAACCGCTATTTGACAATTATTTACTGCATATAAATCAATGACTTACGTGTGAGCCAGAATAGTAAATGCTGTGCTATTAGCACCTGATAAATACGTGTATGAAGATGCAAACCGGAACGTTAAACTCTTACCCCGTATTCCCTAATTGGGTATTTGAGGGAAATATGGTACTAACACCCGAAATATCACAGCAAATAATTGATGGTATGGATGGTGAAATACCCTCTGAAGATGTACACTTTGGTACACTCAGTAAACGTGGTGCAAAGACAAAGGACCTACTTAACCTAACAAGGCTAATGGGCAGAGTATTTGCAGACAATGTGTTATCACACTTTAGATTATTAGACAGACTACCGCAGATTGAATCAGTGGATAGTCAAGTCATAACAATTAATCCTACAAGAGTTGTGCCTGCAAGTGTTCAACGTCACCGATGGTATCAAGCAATATTGTTCCTGCAAAGTGACGAAAAGAGTTCTAATCTATATTTAGATCATATGGATACAAAACTATGGGCATCACCTGTTGGAGTACAGGAATACACTCACGTGATTACACCGGAGCAGTTTAAAGTAATATTTTTTCCTGCACATATTCCATGGGGTTTCACTCCTAATAACTCTGTCAGAGACACAGTAGTGTATGGCACTTCATTTATAATTAAAAATTAGAAGGTAATATGACATTTGTAGTTGGTAGCCCATGTGTTGGCTGTAAAGACACAGCCTGCGTTACAGTATGCCCAGTTGATTGTTTCTATGAAACACCTAACATGCTTGTAATCAATCCCGATGAATGCATTGACTGTGGTCTTTGTGAACCTGAATGTCCAACTGATGCTATATGGGCCGACGATGATTTACCTGCAGAACAAATACCCTTTCTTGCTATAAACGAAAACCTATCCAATGATGAACGTTTTAATCAAGAACCAATAGTAGATGACAAAGAAGAAATGGCATCTGAATCACCCTATACTGTCGAAGAAGCAATCGCAGTAGCCCTCGCAGAATAAACAGTCAAAAAGAAAGGGACCTAAGTCCCCTTCTCATGTTTAAATTAACTATTAAACGTAGTTGTAATGTACAGTAATTGTACCAACACCTGCAGTTGTAGTTGCATCTGTTGATCCATCTGCCTGCTTAAACTGTACTTGTACTGCCGCATTCTTAGTTAGTGAAATATCACCATCTAATTCAACAATATAAGTTCCAGCCGTTGCCGCATCTGCATCATCTGCCGCTACAAGTGTAGTTCCTGAACCACCATTCTCTTTAACAAGAATTTGGTTGAATGAACCACCACTAAACGCTGTACCAATCTTAATTACGATTTTACTTGCATAGTATGTTCTGCTACTAACATTTGGCATAGCCGCTGTGTCAATAGTAGTAACACCACTTGTAAGTGCTGAACGAAGCATGAGGCCATCGCCACCGAAGTTATCGACATAGTCTCTAACCGCCGCTGAGGTTGGGATCGTTGCATCGTTATCGTTGCTTGATATAGCATCTGCTTCAGTAACAAATCCAGTTACAGTGTCTGTTCCATCTGATAATGAACCAAAACTTACTGCACCACTGAATGTACCAGTTGTACCTGAAACGTTACCAGTATGTGTACCTGCACTGTTACCAGTTAAGTTACCTGTTACGTTACCTGTTACACTGTTAAATGTTACGTCATCGCCTGTACCAACTGACTGTCCAATACTGAACTGTCCGCCTGCTGTATAAGTAACACCAGTACCAGCACTTAAATGTGCTCTTGTTTCTGACGCTGTTACACCAGTAAATGTAATAACACCTGTACTACTGTTGTATGCTAAGCCGCCATCACCACCAGCATCAGTAACACTGATTGCCGCTCTTGCTCTCGCAGGAGTGTGATATTCGTTAGTACCTTCTGGTAAGTTAGTTGTGCTGTGATTAGCAATACTGCTAACTGTACCAGTTACATCACCAGTTAAGTCACCTTCAAACGTACTTGCTTTTACATTCTCTGAACCGAAGTCCCATTCTGTACCAGTCGCTGTATAAAGGATGCTCTTAACACCACTTGCTGTATTGGCTTCAAAACCTGCATCAGTATTAGTACCTGCTGTGTTAACACGGAAGATTGGATCTGCCGCTTCAACTGTTGTACTGTTAACTATAGTTTGCGTACCTTGAACTGTTAAGTTACCTGTAATGATTGCATCACCTGTTACACTAACGCTCGATGAAGTAATATCATCCGATGTTAATGTTCCAGAAACAGTTGGGTTAACCAATGTTACGTCATCTGGTATGCTTAATGTTACTGAGTCACCACTTACGGCTACATCAATTTCATTTGCAGTACCATTAATTGTTAGTGTATCACCACTATCAATTGATGAAGTACTTGATCCATCGCTAACTGTCCACGCAGTACTTAATGCTGTTGCAGAAGCACTTGTGATTCTACCTTGAGCATCAACTGTGAAAGTTGGTACTGTTGTTGAGTCACCATATGTTCCTGCTGATACAGCCGTATCGTCTAACGATACTGTTACTGTGTCAGTTGCACCACTTACTGTGCTTATGCCTGTACCACCAGCAATAGTGATTGCATCACCATTGTCAACAGTTTGAGCACCACCGCTATCACCTTGGATAGTAGTTGAAGTACTAATTGCAACTGTTGAAGCCGCTGTTAGCCTACCATAAGAATCAACTGTGAATGTTGGTATAGCAGTTGTGCTACCATACGATGCGGCAGTTACGCCTGAATCATTCAAGTTAATTGTTACTGTGTTACCACTTGCTGTTGTACCAATTACGTTACCACCTGCAATAGTTAATGATTCTGAGTCTAAGTCAATTGAACCACTACCACCATCGGCCGCAAAGTCTAAGTCTTGAGCTGTTAACTGTCCGTCAACATAAGCCTTTACAGATTGCTGTGTAGGTATAAGTGTTGCACTGTCTGAAGCCATATTGTCTTCATCTGCAAAACCTGTAATTGTAATTGCACCATCATTTAAAGAACCAAAACCAACTGTTCCTGAAGCAGTTACGTTTACCGCACCTGTTAAAGAACCAGAAGCCAATGTTGCTGTTCCGTCTGTTAATGAAGCACCAGTTACTGCACCTGCTGTTGTTACTGCACCAGTTAAACCAGTAATTGCACCACCAGTCATTGTTGCTGTACCATCAGTGAATGAACCACCTGTTACTGCACCACTGAATGTTGCCGCTACACCACCAGTTAAAGAACCACCGCTTAATGTTGCTGTACCATCTGTAAATGATCCACCAGTTACTGCACCAGAGGCTGTTAAGGTTGTTACACCTGTTACTGCACCTGCTGTAATACTTGCTGTACCATCTGTTAATGTATCACCTTCTACTGTACCAGTTGCTGTTACATTTTCTAATGAAATGTTAGCATCTAAACTTACAGTAGCAGTGTCGGCACTTACAACACTTGTTAAGTTTGTTCCACCAGCAATTGTGATTGTATCACCGTTTGCTAATGCTGAACTACCTGAGTCGCCTGCTAATGACATACCGATTGAAATAGAAGCAGTACCTGCCGCTGTCAATCTACCTTGTGCATCAACTGTAAACGTTGGAATAGCAGTTGAACTACCATATGAACCAGCAGTTACGGCTGTGTTATCTAAGTTTACTGTTACGCCATTGCCTGAGCCTACTGAACTTAAACCAGTACCACCAGCGATTGTTAACTTCTCACTATCTAAATCGATAGATAAGTCGCCACCTGAATCACCAGCAAAGTCTAAGTCTACTGCGCCTACTGTAGTATCTACGTATGCTTTAATGGATTGTTGTGATGCTAATGCTGTAGCACTGTCTGAACCGAAGTTATCTTCGTCTAAGAAGTCGCTAATTGAATTACCATTTACAACAAAATCATTTGCTGTTACTGTACCTGATGTAAATACATCATCGCTGATTTCCCATCTGCTTTGTCCTGGAACAAATAAGATGCTTTCGATTGTACCACCAATGTTAGCCTCAAGACCTGCACTTTGAGAAGCGCCATCTGAGTTAACACGGAAAGTTGCATCGTCAACTGATACAGTTGTTGAATTAACAATAGTTTGTGTACCGTTAACTGTTAAGTTACCAGAGATGACTGCGTCACCACTTACTGTAACCTGTGATGATGTAATATCATCCGAGTTAAGTGTACCAGTAACTGTTAAGTCGTTACCAATTGTTACGTCATTTGGTAGACCAATTGTTAAAGTGTCACCACTTACTACAACGTCTACTTCGTTTGCTGTTCCGCTTACTACTAATGTGTCTGAACTATCAATTGATGAAGTATTGCTACCATCACTTAATGTCCAAGCACTGCTTACAGTTGCTGAACTGACCGCTGTTACACGACCTTTTGCGTCTACAGTAATTACTGGAACAGTACCTGCTCCTCCGTAGTTACCTGCTGTTACGCCTGAGTTTGCTAATGTCATTGCTATTGAAGCCGTGTCACCCGCATCTTCGAATGTTGCACTACCTGTTGCATCACCTGTTAACGCCACGGTTACTGCTGATGATAAACCATCTGCATCTTGTGCCGTACCTGTTAAGTTACCTGTGAAACCAGTATTTGCTACTATTGTTGTACCTGTGATTGCCGCTGGTGTAGTTCCGCCAATGATAGTGCCGTCTAATGCGCCACCGTCTATGTTTACGTTATTACTTGCCTGCGTTGCTATTGTTCCTAAGCCAAGGTTTGTTCTTGCACCGGATGCCGTTGAAGCACCAGTACCACCAGATGATAATGAAAGTTGAGTGTTAGTATTAACGAAGTCAGCATCGCTGAGATCAATATTACCGGCACTTGCCGTTCCGCTATTAACTAATAGAATACCTGTTGAGCTTGAGAAATCCTGACCTGTACCACCGTACTGTGTGCCTATCGCTGTACCTTGCCACGCTCCTGCTGTAACACTTCCAAAACGAACGTCTTCGAGTGTGCTACCATTAGATTGGACAAAATCAAAACGTGAATTACCGGAATCATACTTAAGACGACCACCGCTTTTTCCCATTTGTACATCGCTGGCAAGACCTTTTATACCAAAGTTCTTAATGTCAGCCATTTTATATCTCCTAAAGATTTTTTATGTTATCGATAACACTTGCTAATCCCAATGCCTTGGGTCTCTAAGGAAACCTATCCAAGAGTCTAACATGTGCTAAACTATATTTATCACTTTTGTATCAAACGTAGAAGTTACGAGCAGAAAGGAATTCTGCTCTTGAGGATGTTTAAATGTAAGATATTTTAACTGTTACAGAACCAGCAGTGGAACCGTAATGCCAACATCTTGCTTTAATTGTTAAATCATTTGCTGAGCTTTCAGGATGTGTGTATTCTGGAAAACACATAAATCTACCGTTAGTCTCAGTTAAGTCGTTACTTGGACTATCGCAAACAAGATCTGGATCACTTGTTGTGCCTACTTCAATATTTGGTGTTATTGCACCTGAGTATCCTGTAAAGGCTGTGTCTACATCAACACTCACTGTGGTTATCTTAGCACCTGCAGATATGTTTCCTAATGTATTAGTTGAGCTTACACCGAAGCCTCCAACTGGCATAGTAAATGTAGTTGTATAAGTTCTTGCATCTGTTGTACTACTGTCCATATCAGATATCTTAACCCAACTACTTCCATCATACAAGTATAATGCCCACTCGCCATCAGCCGCCGCAAGTACATGAGCCTGGTCGCCTACCTGTGCCGCTAATGCATTTCTTGCCGCAATGTTTGCCACAACTTTAACTGTGCCGCCTCTGATACCTTGTTCAACATTTAATGCCAATGGATACATTCCTGTGTGTCCACTTGACATGCCCACATTGTTTCTAAAGTGTTCAGTGGCTTCGTATATTAATATCTCACCACCGTCACTTCTTGTTAGTGTGACTTGTTCAGTGCCTGTTGCACTTGTTACTTCCGGTAGTCCTGAAGTATGATTAAGTCCTACAAATGGGTTACCGTTTGCATCAGCACTCACACTGTAAATGTTAACAGTGTTACCGTTATCTTCTGTTAGTGTTAATGTGCCTGCATTAAACGTAGCAGTCAAATTAGGTATGTTTGCGGCATTGATATCTGTAGCCATATCTTGTGGGATACCTACTGCAATACCGTACTGCGCCTGTCCTGCTGAATCAGTTGTAAACGATACTGTTGTGTTACCGTTACCGCTGTCTATGTTTGCACTAAAAGGCACATAACCACCTACAAGTCCGTATGCTGTTGCACTTGCATCACTGTTTATAACAGTTTTAGTAGGTGTTACACTTGCTGTTACTTTATGTGTACTTGTATCAGCGTTTATTTGACTTACTATTTGACTTGTGGTTACTGGGTTTCCGCCTGTGCCAGCAAAGGTAATAGCATGACTGTTTAATTTCATTACGTGAGTGTCAGGCACTGTAGGATCGTTGCCTATGCCTTTTAACACTGTGGGAATAGCAGGTTGTAATACAAGGAACTTAGCCGCATCACTTTCTGTTGTGCTTAATCCACCTGCGTCTGTTACATAAACAAACTGACCTTGCGTTCCTGGTATGGTTGGTTCAAAGTCGATGATTCTATTGTTAGGCATAATCATAAACTGATCAGGACCTGGTCCTGGCTCTGTTACTATTCCTATGCTTTTACTGACTGTTGCTGAATTAGATTTATAAAAACCTGTAGTACTCACAGATATTACATCACCTTTGTTAAATCCATGTGCTGTTTGTTCTAACACATAATTAGTTTGAGGATTCATGTATTGGAATCTACTCATCACTGTTGGATAGAACGAACTTGAAACTGTGGTAGGTAATGGATCTAACATAGGTATACCGTTCTCGTTTAATGAGAACACTGCGGCTGAACCTAATCCAAATATGCCGTTACCTGTTGCACTTGCAAACGTGTTATAACGTAACCAATCTTCAACCACTGCTGTAACACTGGTTATTGTTTTACTTTCTATACTAATTACTTTAAGACAAACACCTGTTGTAGCACTTGCAATCCAATCGCCTACAACTATATCTAAACCGTTATATGTTTTGTCATCTCTGGTTAAGTGAGAACCATGTGTTTGTGCTGTAACATCAAACACAATAGTCCATCGATAATTCTTTGGTGTACTGGCTGATGCATACCATGGATCATCTGAACCATTGGCATGAGGCCAATAACTTTTACCAGACACAGATGTTACTGAAACTGGTAAAACTTTATTTGGGTAGTTTAGCCTTATTTGGCTACTTTTATAGTTGATCAATGCCACGCAATATCCCCGTTAATCATGCATTACAAATTGTATCCAGGCGTGTGTTGCTGTGCCGAAACTTCTACTTGCTCCTGTTTCTGCCTCTCTGAGTCTCAACTTAACTGCAGGAGTACTTGCTCCGTTAAACAAAGTTGGAGAACCAGCACTGCCACCACCTGCGATTTCTCTTAATCCCATTGAGGTTTCTAATGGAACAATTTGGTATTTGTTACTGGCATAAACATAACCGTACATCATAACAGATGCTGGAGGTATGTTATAACCAGAGAATGTTACTGTTACATCACCACCACTTGCACTGTCTATGCTAACAGTTGCTATACCGCTTGTTAGATCTGAGGTAGCACTTAAGGCTCCGCTTGTACTGTATGTCAATTTAAATCTTTCTACATTGGCACCGCCACCACCGCCACCACCGCCTCCGCCTCCGGAGACTGCAACGTTTGTTACGTTGGTTACACGACCTTGTGCATCTACAGTAATTTGTGGTACTGTTGAACTTGAACCGTATGTTCCTGATGATACGCCAGTGTCTGCTAAGTTTACTGTTACTGAGCCACTTGCTCCACCACCAGTTAATCCTGTGCCAGCAGTAACACCTGTGATGTCTCCACCACCTCCACCTAATGCACTTAGGTCTACTGAGTTACCACCTGTTATACTTAATGTTGTTCCTGCTAATGATAATGTTTGACTGTCTTGATCAGTTGTAACATAAGAACTTAAATCTGGTGGTGTAAATGTGAATTGACCGTTAGTGTTATCGTATGCTAATGAACCTGAACCACTTGCACTGCCTGTGGACACACTTATATTTGATAACTGTATTCCGTCTGTGCCATCGGCTCCGTCACTACCGTCTGTTCCGTTTGTTCCGTTTGTTCCTGCAGGTCCTTGAGCTCCTGTGGCACCTTGTGGTCCCTGTGTTCCTTGAGCTCCTGTTGAACCCTGTGGTCCAACTACTGCTCCAACGTTTATTGTTGAGCTGTCTGACATTGTGAGTACTAAGTCATTACCTGATATAGCACCACTACTTACACTTACGCCATTTGTTCCGTTACTACCAGCGGAACCTGTAGCACCCTGTATACCTTGAGGTCCTTGTACAAGTCCTACATCTTGTGAAGAACTGTTTGAATAATTAAGTACAAGATTACCACCTACAAGATTTACTGCTGTAACACCTACACCATCATTGCCGTCTGATCCATCGTTACCTGCACTACCAGTAGTACCCTGAGGTCCTTGTATACCTTGAGGTCCTGCTACTGTGCTGTCTGCACCTGCTGGTCCTGTAGCACCTTGAGGTCCTGTTGCACCAGTATCACCAGTTGTTCCTTGGGCACCTTGTATACCTTGTGGACCCTGCACACCCTGTATGCCTTGGTCACCAGTAATACTGCCTAAGTTTTGTACTGAACTGTTACCGTATGTTAATACTAAATCACCTGCTGTGATTGTAACATCTGTTATGCCATTACCTGCGGCACCTGTTGCTCCAGTTGAACCCTGTGGTCCAGTTGCACCTACACCTGATAAATCAATTGTTGTGCCATCGTATGTTAAGTCACTGCCACTTATTCCTATTGTAGGTCTATTAGTTATGTCAGTGTAATCACCACTTGTAGCAACTGTGCTCAATGAACTTGAACTTGCTTTAGTGGCTATTGAATTTGTTATTGTTGTAGCAAAGTTAGGATCGTCACCAAGTGCGGCCGCTAACTCATTTAATGTATCTAATGTTCCAGGCGCACTATCAGTTATTTCTGATATGATATTTGCTTTTGTGTCGAAGCCTTGTGCTGTTAAATATGATGATACATTTGCATCACCGTAGTCACTTGTTACACTGCCTAATGCCGCTGTTAAATCTATTGTACTTGCATCACCTGATATACTAATTACGTTGCCACTTAGGCTCAATGCCTGTGAATCAACGTTGTCTAACAATGCACTTAGGTCAACAGTATTACCACCTGCAATACTTAATTGCTGATTGCCTGCGTTCCATGATAATGTTTGACTATCGTTATCTGTTGAGCTATAACCCTGTGCATTTAAGTATGATTGTACTTGTGAATCACCATAACTGCTACCAGTTGTGTAACCGTTAGCATCTAAATATGTTTGCACATTGCTGTCAGTGTATCTAACACCTGTAGCATAACCCTGTGCATCTAAATATGTTTGTACTTGGCTATCACCGTAACTACTTGCTACTGATCCAGGACGGAATTCTCCAGCACTTGCATTCCAAACAAGAGCTTGTCCGTTTGTTATACTGCCCAGTGTGCCTACATCACTTAAATCTGCAATACTGCTACTTTCAATGTTTGCTGATGCGGCTCCTGTTGCGTTAATTGTGATAGTATCAGTGCCAGCATTTGTTGTAATGCTTATGCCTGTACCACCTTCGAATGTTATTGCATCATTAGGACTATCTGCTGATATAACAGCCTGACCGTCTACATAAAATGATTGCCATATGTTTTGTTCTAATGCTGATAAGTCTACAGTGTTACCACCGTTACTTAATGCTAATTGATTGTTGTCTGCATTCCAACTTAAACTTTGAGTGTATGCCGCATTACTGATTGTGTTTACATTTGTTACACGACCTTGCATGTCAACTGTAATCTGAGGTACACCTGTTGCAGTACCATATGTACCAGGTACAACACCTGATGACGCTGGACTTACATTTGCTATGTTTGTTACTCTACCTTGTGCATCTACAGTAATTTGTGGTATTACACTTGCATTACCGTATGTTTTAGCAGTAATGCCTGTGTCTGCTAAACTGATTGCACCTGATGTGCTGTTATAACTTATACCTGTGCCGCTACTTAAACTTGTTAATGAAATGCTATCGTCTGTTTGATATACAACTTCTTTGGTTGTAGGATCATACATTACTACTTTGTTTTTAGTAGCATCTTCTCTGATAGGATTTACATATAAACCTGCACCACCACCTAACGTATCATCGATGTTGTGTCCAATTACAACTGAACTATTATAGCCTGCTGTGTTGGAGTTTCTACCAATTGCAATACCTGTGTTTGTTGCGGCATTGTTACCAATTGCTATTGCACCACTGTTTGTTGGAACTGCGGCGCCTTGTCCTACTTCAACATCAGTTGATACTGTGTTAGTTGAAGAGAATGTTATTGTATCTGAACTTGGATCAGTTGTTATACTGATGCCACTGCCTGCTTCAAATGTCAGTATATCATCACTGCTTTCTGCGGCTACTGTTGTGGAACCAGATACTTCAATACTGCCAAACGATGCACTTGCACCACCACCGCCACCACCTGATGTTTCGATTAAATCTACTGATTGTAGTCTACCGTATGTATCAACTGTTAAACGTGGAGTATGTGTAGCATTACCGTACACACCTGCTGTAACGCCCGTAGCAACGAGATTAAGTGTTGCATTACTATTATTACCAGTTCCGCCTACTACACTAATTTGCCCTGTAGTACCTAAAACATTACCAACAAAGTCGTTAGTAATTGTTTCTGCCTGAGTTGCTATTATTGTTGTTTCAGTTACGCCTGTTACTTGGCCTTTTGAATTAACTGTTAATACTGGAACGTGACTTGCATTACCATATGTTCCTGCCGCATCGGCAATGTCTGCAATATAAACACCACTTGCATTTGATACCAGTCCACCTGCCGCAATAACTTCAATAGTACTTGCAGTTTTATTTAAACCGTTTCCTGCACTATATGGGTCATTATCAACTGGACGCCATTTTCCTGCACCAGCACTGTAAGTAAGAACTTGTCCTGTCTGCGGAGCATACGCACCATCGGCTTCAACATTACTGATTGCATTTAAATCTGCATCAGCAAACGTTAAACTGTTCGCCGCTGTAACTCTTACAAATTTAAGAGCAGAGCCGCTAAAACTTGACGGGGTATCGTTTAATTCAATAAATGTGTTTGCCATAAGTAATCCATCGATAAAGCAAGTTAGTTGCCTTATTACAACTATTTATCACTTTAACTGGATTAACTGGAAAGGATGATTCTGTTGACTTGACCGTATGAGGAATCGTATGTAATACCGTCACCTACGTGGTCTCTGTCTACTTTTGTGCGAATATAGGTGTAGTTACCTTGGAATGTGTATGCCTCACTGGCATTGCGTGGATCGTTTGCGTTAAACTGTATGTAACCGTCTCTGTTGAACTCTTTGCCTGTAGTTGATGCAGGATATATGTCAAACCAATCTGTAGCAGTTGGCTCTAATGATAGTGTGCCTTGTATACGAAAACGACCTACATATTGACTGTAGATAACTTGAATGGTGTGCAATCCGTCAGTGTAACCGTAGTAACTATCGCCTTTAACTGCTTCGCTAATTGCTGTCATAGTTGTGCCTGTGGCTTCTTGTAATATTACACTTCGTCTGTTTATAGGCATATGATCTCCAACTCTATGCAACTATTTATCAATTAAATACAGTTTATGATAGGTTATTTCCACATTAGGAAATTGTAACATTAAGAATGGCATCAAGTTATTTACAGATTCTTCATTGTCTATGAATATCTTTGCTTGCCAATGTGTACTGCTAAATCTATAATCACCTTCTACATTGTCTTTTAAATAATCACGTATCTCTGAATGTACACCTCGCAAACCTGTGATAGTATTGCGTGTGTATTTGTATCTAACCCAAAATGTATATGCATAGTCATACTTGCCCCACCATGGTTTATTTTTCACAGTTACTTCTGAAGTACTTTCCCACAGATGATTTCTGTGTTGGTCGGTTACTGGACCTGCAATTTCTAATATAGCATTAGGATATTTTTTATGCAGATAGTCTAAAGTAATGCTGTCTTTATAATACATCGAAATAGCATGTTTGCCATTGAATGTTGTATTCAATGTTCTGTTGTGAAACTTGTCAACATCTTCTACTGCTTCTTCAGGCCTGTCTGCTATTACACCTAACTTTATAAAGTCATGTACCATTTGAGGTAATCGCCAATACCACATCAATGCAAATTGCCTTCCAGCATTTTCATCAGGTAAGTCGGGTTTAGATACGAATGGCAGTTCGCCTACATCAAGTTTAACTCTGTAAGGGTAATTACCGTAATAAACACGTTCACTTGGTATAACCCTATAGTCATCAACAAATGGCTTAGATATAATATCGGTATCATTCTTTGAAATAGAAATCTTCATTGTAGTCTACCGTTATAGTTCCTGATTGCAAGTCTTCAAATAAAATCTTTTTACTTAAAGGCTTC
>OCVR010002847.1_pt1 | contig 12679 bp, 10 predicted proteins | sample 1539091 | NCBI WGS metagenome assembly OCVR01 (sample SAMEA3355530, study PRJEB22509) | marine metagenome | biome: marine; feature: coastal ocean; material: water | place: USA | collected 2010-08-07 | depth 16 m | reverse complement strand
GGAAAGTGGCACCTGGGCGACTCTCCCGCTCAGCTCCCCCAGGGACAGGGCTTCGAGCACTATCTCACGAGCCCCTGGGGCCACCTGGCAGAGCCCAACGCATACGTCGACTCCACGAGCCCCGTGTGGGAGTGGGAGCCCGACCCGCGACTTAGCACGGAGCGCTTCACTGCCCGGACCCTCGACTTTATCGAGGAGTCGGTGCAGCTCGGGGCCCCCTTCCTCGCGGTCCTCGCCTACTCCACCCCGCACGTCCCGGCCATCTCCAGCCCCGCGTTCGACGGAGTCAGCGCGGACGGGCGCGAGTACGGCGACGCCGTGGAGGAGCTCGATCACAGCGCCGGACAGGTGCTCGACCTGATCGACTCACTGGGCATCGAGGAGGACACGCTGGTGATCTTCCTCTCGGACAACGGCCCGGCGGGCCCCGCTAATCCGTATCAGGCCGGATCCACAGGCGGCCTCCGCGGAGCCAAAGGCAGCACCTTCGAGGGCGGCATCAGGGTCCCGTTCATCGCGAAGTGGCCCTCCATTATCCCGGCGGGCCTTCGGCTCACCGACCTCGGCTCAGACGTTGACCTGACCCCGACGATCCTGGAGGCCGCCAACATCGCGGCGCCGCCCCAGGTGAACTTCGACGGGATCAGCCTCCTCTCGACCATCACAGGCGGACAGGCGGCGCCCGCTCGCCCGCTCTTCCGCGGCGCAGGCGCCTCGCTGGATGCCATCCGGTTCGGCCAGTGGAAGCTCCGCCAGGGAGAGCTCTTCAACCTGATCAACGATCCCGCGGAGACCACGGATGTGGCGGCGCAGTTCGGCGGCATCGTCGCTCTCCTCCAGTCGGATCTCGACAGCTTCAGCGCCAACGTAACCGCAAACGCGCGGGCTCCCGAGCCGCGCTCCACGTTCATCGGGGTCTGGAACCCCAGCATCGGGCTGCCGGCCTCGGGGCCGCTCGCCTCGGGCCGCCTCTGGCAATCCCCGCAGCAGCCCCAACCCAGCTGGCAGGTCTTCGACCTGGACGCCTCGGCAGACTTCGAGGTCGTCCCCCGCACCGGCCCCGGGCCTGGCGACCTGACGACCAGGGTGATCCGGGCCGCGACCCCGAGCGCTGACCTCCGCCTGGTCCGCCAGGGACTGCCCGCCGAGGCGAGCTCCGCATTCAGCGTCGCCCTCTGGACCAGGAGTATCGAGCCTCAGCCGAGCGAACAGCTCGTCCTGCTGGATGTCGGCAACGCCGCAGAGGGCGTGTCCATCACGGTGGGAGACGGCGGCATCCTGGGCGACGACCCCACCCCGGGTGTGGCCGACGACCTGCGGGTTCGGCTGCGAGGCTCGCAGTCTGGCGCCGCCACGACCGCGACCGTGGACCTCCCGAGCGAATGGAGCACCGAGCTCACCCACCTCCTGGTGACCTACGACAAGGCGGGTGATCTCGTGGTGTACCTCCAAGGCTCGGAGGCCGCACGCGTCCCCGCGCAGTCCGGCGCCATCGACAGCCTGCCCACGGCCGAGTGGAACGTCTTCGGTCGCGAGGGTTCGCTCGGCGCCTCTGGAGGGACGGGGCCCGCCCCCTTCAACGCGCTGACCTGCATGGGAGAGCTAGGCGGCATCACCATCCAGAGCCGCGCGATGTTCCGTCAGGAAATGGAGCGCAGCCTCTGCCGGCACGTGAAGTACTCCTACTGCAGTTCGCCCCTGAACTCGGTCGGCGAATACGCGGACCTCGACCTCGCCGGGCGGTTCTTCCTCGACGCCGAGGACCTCCAGGTCCGCGTCAGGAACATCCCCCCCAACACCTTCGGCTTCCTGCTGGCCTCGAGGGCCCAGCGGCGACTGCCGGTGTCGAGCGGCTACGTCTGCCTCGCCGGCCCCATCTTCCGGATCAGCCGACAGATCTCCCAGGCCGACGCCAGTGGATCGGTGAACTACACCCTCGATCCGCTCCTCGCGCCCGCAGCCCTGGACCTCCAGAACTCCACGTTCATGAACTTCCAGTACTGGTTTCGAGACGGCGGCGCCTCCAACTTCACCAACGCGGTGAACGTCATTTTCTGCCCCTGAGGGCACCCCGCTGCCCCGATGCGGGACCCCGGCCACAAGCGCCCGCCGCTGGGCCCTGGTAAGGCACGCAAGTCCGAGCGAAGCGAAGGTCGATAGGTAGAGGACCACCTAGCTCGCCTGCCGACGATGCCTGACCTCTTCCTAGACAAGACCGCTCCCTCGATCGCCGTCGCCCTCGACGGTGAACCCGCTATCCACGGCTGCGTCGTCGACGCAGGCTTCGCCCGGGTCCACGTCCGGTTCGAGGGCCCCGACACTCCGTGCTACGGAATCACCGAGGCCGTCTCGCTCAGCTTCTGCTCGAACAGCTCCATGGCGAGCGTGGAGGCCCCGGGCCGCGTCATCGAGCGCAAGGAGGGTGACAGCTTCAGGCTCTACGTGATCCAGGTGCCGCCGGAGATCTCGCGCCGTGTCCTCCAGGCCGAGGGCCTTCGAAACGACTACCGCCTCGAGACCGCCCGGCATCCGGAGGCCAGCGCCCGCCTCCGCGTCAAAGGAGAGGAGTGGGTTCCGGTTGCGCTGAAGAACATCTCCATTTCCGGCGCCGCCATCCTCATCGCGCCGAGGGAAGAGGCGGCTATTGCCGGGTACGTGGAGGCCGAGCTGGAGCTGACCCTCAGCGAAGACTGGGTCCACGTGCTCCCGACACGGATCGTCCAGCGGCGCCTCGAGGGCGGACGCACGAATTGCGGCATGACCTTCGAGTGGCCGGCGACCGCGAGCCTCGTCGAGGTCGAGCGGCAGCTTCGCTCGTGGATTCAGAAGGAGCAGGTCCGCTTCCGTACGGACCGCCTGCGCTCCGCCTGAGCCCCCCCCGGGTTTGAGGGAGGCGGGCTGATCGGGCCTTGCCCTGGGAAGCTCTCCTGTGTTGCACTGAGAGGCCGACTGCGGCCGAGTGGCTGTGCCGGCCTTCACCTCGCTGATGCCCCAGACCACGCCCTTCCACCCCCGGCTCGCCGATCTCAACCAGACCGGGATCTGGAAGAACTGGGCAGGGCACCTCGTCGCCCCCGCGTACCAGCACTCGGTCTCGACCGAGTACTACGCCATCCGCAACTCGGCGGCGCTGCTCGACACCTCTCCGCTCTACAAGCTCCGGTTCAAAGGACCCGAAGCAGAGGCCCTCCTGCAGCACGCCATGGTGCGCGACGTGGGGTCCGTCGCCGATGGGCGGGCCCAGTACACCTGCTGGTGCGACCATCGCGGCTACGTCCTCCAGGACGGCGTCGTCCTGCGCCTCTCCAGCGAGGAGTTCCTGCTGACCGCAGCGGAGCCCTGCCTCAAGTACTTCCGTGACCTCGCCACGAGCCTTGGTGTGGACCGCTCCGTGGTCACAGACATCTCGGCCGACTTCGGGATCCTGGCTCTTCAGGGACCCCTCTCCCGGCGCATCCTCACCTACCTGACCGGGGCCGCAGAGGGCCTGCGCTACTTCGGCGCCACCCGCTGCTCCATCGCCGGGCACGAGGTCACCCTGTCCCGCACGGGATACACCGGAGACCTCGGCTACGAGCTCTGGATCCCCCGGAGCGGCGCCCTCGAGGTGCTGGACGCTCTCCTGAACGCCGGCCGCGACGACAACCTCACGCTGATGGGGACCACCGCGCTGAAGATGGCGCGGGTGGAGGCGGGCCTCCTCCTGATGGACGTGGACTTCCACTCGGCGCGCCACGCCTGGGTCGACGAACAGCGGGAGACCCCCACCGAGCTCGGCTGGGGCTGGATGCTCCGGACGATGAACCGCAGCGACCGGAACTTCGTCGGGCGGGAGAGCATCGCCCGGGAGCTGGCGAGCGGCTCGTCACGCTGGACCACCACGGGGCTCGCCGTCGACGTGCACGACTACGAGCGAGTCCACGAAGAGGCCGGCGTCCTCGCCCCCCGCCATGAGGTCTACGAAGAGACCACGATGAGCATCTACAGGCGCAGTGAGACCCCGTGGGACTACGCCGGGTACGCCACGAGCTTTCACTACTCCTCGCTCCTTCGACGGCCCCTTGCCCTGGCGAAGGTCCCGCTGGATCTCGCGGTAAAGGGCACCGAGGTCGACCTTGAGTTGACCGTCATCCGGCGCCCACAAAATGTCCTCGCCCGGGTCCACGGCGCGGCGTTCTTCAACCCCGAGCGCAAGACCGCCAGCGTAGCGGAGGTCCAGAGCACATGAGCGTCACACCGAACAGTGCCTCTCCGAACAGTGCCTCTCCGAACGGTGCCTCTCCGAAGAGCACGTCTCGCAAGAGCGGCACCCACCGCTATGACGCGGTGGTGATCGGCGCCGGCCACAACGGCCTGGTCCACGCGACCTACCTCGCGCGCGCGGGCATGAAGACCCTCCTGCTCGAACAGCGGCACCTGGTCGGCGGCGCGGCCATCACGGAGGAACTGCTGCCTGGCTTCCAGTTCACCACCTTCTCTTACGCCATCAGCTTGCTGCGCCCAGAGATCGTGGATGACCTCGACCTCGTGGAGCACGGCCTGATGGTCCTCCCGCTGGCGAACACCTTCCAGCCTGGCCTGGACGGAGAACACCTCCTCCTGGGCCCGGACGCGGACGCCAACTACCACGAGATCGCGCGCTTCTCCGCTGAGGATGCTGAGGCCGCACGGGACCTGGATCACCTGATCGCACGGCTGTGCGTCGCGCTGAAGCCGTGGATGGACCGCATCCCCCCGAACTCCCGCAGCGATGACCCGGCCGAGCTTGCGGCCGTCGCGGAGCTGCGTGCGTTCATGGACGGGCTGGACCCCGACGTCCGGGCCCTGGGCGAGCGCTTCGCGACGAGCAGCGCGGCGGAGATCCTCGAGACGTACTTCGAGCATGACCTGGTGAAGTCCCTCTACGCCTCGAGCGGCATCATCGGCAGCATGGTCAGCCCGCGCGACCGTGAGTCGGGCCTGATCTGGCTCTTCCACAAGATGGGCGAGTACGACGGGTCCCCCGGGTCTTGGGGCTTCCACAAGGGCGGCAACGGCGGCTTCACCCAGGTCCTCGCCCGGGCCTGCGCGGCCTTCGGCGGCGAGATCCGTACGGGGGCACGGGTCCAGCGGGTGGTCCATGAGGACGGCGTCGTCCGGGGCGTGGAGCTCGAGGGCGGCGAGCGCATCGAGGCGCCCGTGGTCGTGAGCGCCCTTGATCCTAGGCAGACCTTCACGCGCCTGGTGGACCCGGGCGACATGCCCGCCGACCTGATCGAACACCTTGAGGGGTACAAGTACCAGGGGAGCGCCTCGAAGGTGAACTTCGCGCTCTCTGGCCTCCCGACCTTCCCGGGGCTCGAAGGCGAGGCCGACCTCTTTCGCGGCTTCACCAACCTCGGACCCTCGATCGAATACCTGCACCAGGCGTTCACCGAGGCCAAGGAGGGCAGGTTCAGTCGCCGCCCCTTCATCGACTGCTGCGTCCAGTCCACGGTGGACCCGGAGATGTCTCCGCCCGGCAAGCACGTCATGTCGTGCTTTGTCATGTACACGCCGTACAAGCTGGCAGAGGGGACCTGGGACGACCAGCGCGACGCCCTCGGAGACACCGTCCAGGAGACCCTCGAGGAGTTCTTCCCTGGGTTCAGCGAGCTCGTGCTCCACCGAGAGGTGGTGACGCCACTCGACATCGAGCGGACCGTGGGGCTCTCTGAGGGCAACATCTTCGCGGGCGAGCTGTTCGACTCTCAGCTGTTCCTGAGCCGCCCCGCGCCCGGCTGGAACCAGTACCGGACGCCGCTCAGCGGCTACTACCAGTGCGGCTCGGGGACTCACCCGGGGGGCTGCGTCTCCGGCGGTCCCGGCATGCTCGCGGCGCGCCAGGTCATGAACGACGCCCAGAAGGGCGGCTGAGACTGGCGCCAGCGCCCTCACTGCGGCGCGGGGAAGTTCCCGCTGGCATTCTCAGGCAAGCGCAACGCAAGCTCGCCGAATGCCTGAAGTGACCATCACGGAGCTGTGGCTCCCGATCCTCCTCGCCGCCGTCGCCGTCTTCGTGATCAGCTCCGTGATCCACGTGGCCTCACCTCTGCACAGGAACGACTACAAGCCCCTCCCGGACGAGGAGCGGCTCCTCGCGGCCATGCGAGACGCGGGGGTCGAGCGAGGCGGCTACGCGTTCCCCTACGCGAACACCATGAAGCAGATGGCCGAGGAGGGCTTCATCACCCGGCAGAACCTGGGCCCCGTCGGGTTCATGCAGGTGCTCCCCAACGGCCCGATCAAGATGGGCGGCTCCCTCGTGATCTGGTTCCTGTACTCCGCGCTGCTGGCCACGTTCGCGGGCTACATCGGCACGCTCTGCCTTGAGCGCGGCGCTCACTATCACGAGGTCTTCCGGATCACCGGGACGGTGGCGCTCCTCGGCTTCGCCACGGCACCGATCCAGGATTCCATCTGGCGCGGCGTCCAGTGGGCCGTGACCGCCCGCTTCGTCTTTGGCGGCATCCTGTACGGGCTGGTCACCGCGGGCGTATTCGGGGCCATGTGGCCGGGCGCCTGACCAGCCAGCGCCGGAGCGCCCCCCTCAGTCGTTGTCCTTCTTGACCCGCCTGAACGGGTGGACCCACCCGGCGAAGACCCTGGGGCTGCGCGACTGGACCCAGAGCCGACCGCGCCCCGAGAAGCGGAGCAGCAGCTGGTCCGAGAAGAGGAACGAGCGCACCTTCTTCGACCGGGTGATCTTGTACTCGAGGGTCGAGTCCCACGCGACGGCGTAGCCGTTGTCCACCAGGTACTCCTCGTCGTTCAACTCGACGCACTCCATCGCGCCGTAAGAGTTGAAGAAGAGCGAGCCCTCACCGGAGCACCGCAGCACGAAGAAGCCCTCGTTGAAGAAGCCCTTGAAGCCGTTGAAGGAGGAGTCGACGCCGACCCCCTCGCTGGCGGCGAGGAAGGCGCTCTTCTCCAGGAGGATCTCCCCGTCCACCTCGGCGTGCTGGATGTCTCCGCAGGCGCCGGGGGCCAGGGTGATGGAGCCCGCTTCGCCCTCTGCGGTCCACGTGTTCTGGAAGAAGCTCTCGCCGGCCAGGAGCTTTCGCTTCAGGCCCTGAAGCACGCCCCCTCGGCTCGCGGTCTCCGCGCGGACATGGACGTCCTTCCAGGCCATGGCGCCGGCCTCGGAGATGATCGAATGCCCCGCGGGGAGGGTGACCTCGACGCAGGAGAAGCTCGGGTTGTTCGTGATCTCGTATTCCATGATCAGCTCCGCCTGGGCGGCAGCATCCGCCCGATCCGTCGCCCGAGGCTCCCCGCGTCATGCGACTGCACCAGCAGCCGCCCCTTGCCCCGCACGCGCATCACCAGGCCCTCACCCCCGAGCATGGAGCGAAGCCACGACCCGCCGGCCTTGGTGATCTCGAAGTCCAGAGTGTCCTCGAAGGCCACCAGGTGACCGGTGTCGACGATCAGCTCTCCGTCGATGGTCGCCTCGTGGATCGCACCGTAGGCGCTGACCAGCAGGGGCCCCTCGCCGGTCACCGTGATGGCGAACAGGCTCTCGCCAGAGAACAGCCCCTTGAGGCCCTGGCCCTGGGTGTCCAGGTCGAGGCTCGGCGCTGACCCAAGGTAGCTCCCCCCGAAGCAAAGCCAGCGGCTCGAGCCGTCGAGGTCGATCCGGCGCACGTCCCCGGGGAGGCCCGGCGCCAGGTGCACGGTCGAGGCCTTCCCGTCCTTCGCCTGGTACTTCGAGAGGAAGAAGGACTCTCCCCCGAGCATGGACTTCAGCCCGCCCATCAGGCCGCCCTTGCCGCCCTTCTTGCGTCGGGTCGTCACGTCGATCTCGACGTTGGGGGTGGAGTGAAAGAAGCAGCCCGCCTCGGAGACGAAGCGCTCCCCCGGCTCCAGCTGCACGCTGGCGGAGGCGAAGGCCCCGGTGTCCTTGATTGAAATGTCCATCAGCTCATCAGGTAGGGAGTGATCCAACCGGCGGTCTCCTTGAGCGTGCGGGTCTGCAGCCAGACCTTGCCGCGTCCCCGGAGCTCCATCACGAGGCCCTCGCCGCTGAACAGCGTTTGCTTGAGTCCACCGACAGCCTTGATCTCGTAGTCGAGCGACGGCTCCCAGGCCACGAGGTGCCCGCTATCCACGGTCATGGAGCCGTCGAGGTCCCGCTCGACGATGCCGCCGAAGGCGTTGAAGAGCAGATCCCCGTGCCCCTTCGCGAAGAGCAGGAACGCGCCCTCACCGCCGAAGAAGGACTTCAGCCCGCCGAACTTGGTCTTGAGGTCCACCGTGGCGCTCGACGCCAGGAAGGAGCCCGCCGTCAGGATCAGGGTCTCCCCCTCGAGCTTGCGGTGGATGACCGAGCCCGGGGTCCCGGGGACCACCGTGACGAACCCGCCGGAGTCGCTGGAGTACTCGGACATGAAGAACGACTCTCGCCCGAGCGCCGAGCGAGCGAAGGAGCGCAGCAGCCCCCCCTGGGTTCTCACGTGGAGCTCCATGTCGCCGCTCATGCGGCTCATGCCCCCCCCCTCGCAGATCAGCTTCTCGCCGGGATCCAGGACGCAGGTGGCCTCGCCAAAATCGGGGTTTCCTCGGACGCTGATCTTCATGACTTGAGGGTACGGTGCTCAGCGGAAGCACCCGAGGCAATCTCCAGGCATCCGGTCTCGATGGCCCCCTACACACGCCCCACACGCCCATGCGCCACCACGCAGCCTTCGCCCTCGTCCCGCTCCTGCTCACCGCGTGCGGCCCAGCCCCGTCCCCCGAGGCGGAGCTGCGATGGCTAAAAGGGAACACTCACACGCACACCCTCTGGAGCGACGGTGACGCGGCACCTGAGCAGGTCGCCGCCTGGTATGCCGAGAACGGGTACCAGTTCCTCGTGCTCTCCGACCACAACATCTACCAGGACACGGAGCGCTGGTTCCCCGTCGCCGAGGACGGCGTCGGCCGACTCAAGCCCTCCGAGGTCGACCTGCTGATCACCCGCTTCGGGGCGGACAAGGTTGAGCTGCGCGGTGAGGCGGGGAGCCGGGAGATGCGCCTGCGAACCCTGGCCGAGCTCAAGGCCGAGGTGGAGCGGGCGCCCCAGGACGGCGCAGGTGGCTTCCTCCTCCTCCCTGGCGAGGAGGTCACCTCCAGCTTCGAGGGCCGGCCGGTGCACATCAACGCGGTCAACATCGACGGGGTCCTGCCCGCGCTCCAGCGCTCCTCGATCGTCGAGCTCATGAGCGACACCCTGCGCTCCATCGAGGAGGCCGGGGCCGCCTCCGGCCGACCCGTGTTTGGACACCTCAACCACCCCAACTTCGGGTGGGGCGTGACCTGGGAGGAGGTCGCGGCCGTCAAGGAGGACCGCTTCTTCGAGGTTTACAACGGCCACCGTTCCACCCGCAACGAGGGCGACTCCGAGCACCCGTCCATGGAGGAGCTCTGGGACCGCGCGCTGGCAAGGCGGCTTGGCGGCGCCGAGGCCTCCGCGATCCTCTACGGCGTCGCCACCGACGACGCGCACCACTACCACGGCAACCTCACGTCGCCCACCGGACGCGGGTGGGTCGTGGTCCGCGCGGGGTCCCTCGACCGCGACGCCGTCACCGACGCCATGAATCGCGGGGACTTCTATGCCTCCAGCGGCGTGGCGCTGGACGAGCTCGAGGTCACGGGCGACCGCTACCGGCTGCGGGTCAAGGCGGACGGCGACGCCAGCTTCCGGATTCGCTTCATCGGCACGCGCCAGGTCGACGGCACCACGGGCCCCGTGGGCGAGGAGCTCCTGGCCGTGGAGGGCAGCGAGGCCGAGTACCAGTTCAGCGGCGACGAGCTCTACGTCCGCGCCCAGATCACCTCCAGCAAGCTTCACCCCAAGCCCTATCTCCAGGGCGACCACGAGATGGCCTGGACCCAACCGGCGGCCCCGGGCACCCGATGAGCGCTCACTCGCAGGCCGCAGGCCGCCCCGCTCCCATCGAATGGAATCCTCCCGCCGGGTGGACCCGCTTTCGCGTCATCGACGCGCACACCGCCGGTGAGCCCCTGCGGGTCATCACCGGGGACTACCCCGAGCTCGAGGGTTCCACGATCCTCGAGATGCGGCGGGACGCCAGGGACCACCACGACGCGGTGCGGCGAGCGCTCATGCTCGAACCGCGCGGGCACGCCGATATGTACGGCTGCGTCCTCACCCGGCCGGTCACCGAAGACGGAGACGTGGGCGTGCTGTTCCTCCACAACGAGGGCTACAGCACCATGTGCGGGCACGGGATCATCGGCCTCGTGAAGGTCGGGCTCGACTGCGGACTCCTCCAGCTGCCCCCCGGCCAGGACGTCCTCCGCATCGACTCCCCCGCCGGCCGCATCACCGCCCGCCCCGCCATCACGGCAGACGGCGTCGGCGACGTGTCCTTCGAGAACGTCCCCTCGTTTGTCCTGGGGCGAGCCTGCTCCGTCGACGTCCCGGGCCTGGGTCCGGTCACCTACGACCTCGCCTACGGCGGCGCCTTCTACGCCTATGTGGACGCCGCGTCGATCGGCCTCGAGGTGGAACCCTCCCAGGTCGATCGCCTCATCTCAGTGGGCATGGACATCAAGCGGGCGGTCATGGCTTCCCACACCTTTGCCCACCCCGAGGGGGACGAGGACCTCAACTTCCTCTACGGGGTGATCTTCACCCAGCCCGCGGACGGCGGCGCCCACCTGCGGAACGTATGCATCTTCGCGGACGGGGAGGTCGATCGCTCCCCCACGGGAACGGGCGTGAGCGGACGGGCCGCCATCGAGCACGCGAGCGGCCGGCTCGCCATCGGTGAGCCGCTGATCATCGAGAGCCTCATCGGGACCCGCTTCTCGGTCCGCGTCGCGCGCGAGACGCGCGCTGGCGACCTCGAGGCCATCGTGCCAGAGGTCACCGGAAGGGCCTACATCACCGGCGTCAACGAGCTGGTCATCGAGCCTCATGATCCGCTGGCGGGCGGGGTGTTCCTGCGCGGCGGGGGCTCCACGGACCCGGGCTGAGGCAGCGCGTTCGCTGGCCCAAGCTGGCCCCTCTACCCTCCGCGCGAGAGGCCACTCCCGGGGATCCGGGAGCGCGGGCAGGAGCGACGCGCTCTCTCGCGTCAGCCGCGCTCCACTGGCTCGGCACGGTCAACTCCATTGGCTCGGCCCGTTCGGCTCCAGCGACGCGCGACTGCCAGCCGGGGAGGCAAGGGAGTCTTCCAGGCGCGCTCCTCGACCGAACACACCCCGCGGGCCCCCTGTGAGGGCGCCCCGTGGAGGACCCGCTGATCAGGTCGCTCCCGCTGTCGAGGGCAAGACGAGCGCCTCGGGTGACTCGGCACCGCACCCCTCGCAGAAGGGGAGCAGCGAGTGGCGCGACCCGGAGCATTCACCGCAGGCCTCGAAGACCCCGGTGCCGCAGCTCGGGCAGCTGAAGTCCACACGACCCTCTGGCACCAGCGGACCGGCGGGCTCCTGCGGCGCTTGGCCCCGTCGCTTGACGGCGGGCGCCCCCTGGATCGGTGTCCGACTCAGCTTGAACGCGCAGACCGGGCAGACGCTCTCCATGTAGGCCGCCCGATTGCGGGCGAGCACGAGCGACGGGCTGGGCGAGGTCGACTTGCGGATGATCCACGCGAGAAAGGCGATGGTGATCCCGATGGCCGTCAGAATCGCGATGTACTTGAAGTACAGCGCCGGGAACTGCTCGAACATCTCGTAGCCGAGGGTCCAGAACGTCGCCACGAGGAACGACTGGTAGATGGGTCGCCACGGGTGCCGCCAGCGCCTCCGAACCGTCGCGGCCGCGACGAGAAACAAGGGGATCAGGATCCCCAGCCGCACGCACGCCTCCATGAGGGCCCGCACCCGCACCTTGGCCCGGTAGGACTTCTGGATCGGCGCCTCTGCCGCCGCCTTCCGGGTCTCCACCTCGGTCCGGCGCTGCTGCAGCCCAAACAGGGTCCTGTTCGCGGACTGGATCTCGATGTTGGCTTCGCGGTACTGCCCCTGCGAGGACAGGAACGTCTCCTGCGCCGTCGCCAGCGCGTCCCGCTCGGCCTCGGATGGAACGCTCCCCTTCTCCAGCGCGAGCCGCTGGAGGTCCATCATCTGCCCCATGACCTCGCCCGAGGTCTCCATATCGCGCTTCAAGACGCCCTGGATCTGCTCCTGGCGCTCGATTCCCCTCTCGAGCAGACGCACCTCGCGGTCGACCCCCGACAGCTCCTCCACCAACTCCGAGGGCATGCCCGCCGCGTAGATCTCGTCGTAGCTCACCGGACTCATCCGCCCAACGTCCTCGAGGAGGAACGCCAGCAGCCAGATCCAAAGGAACGTGAGTGTGGTCGAGAGGAAGAAGGCGCCAATCCTCGAACCACGGGTGGTCGGCGGCGCGGGCGGCGCCGGAATACTGTGCTCCATGGATTCGAACCTACGTGTCAGGCAAAGGCGCCGCACGGTCCTTCCCACCATTGACGCTCGCATCTCCACCGCACCAGTGGTTATCAAGGGGAGCCGGATTCCGTCCGGAGAGCACGTTGGGGACCCTGCACTTCAGATCGCTAGTCTTGGCCGCGCCGCGCGGCACACTCCTCGCAGGAACATTCCTGTGTCTTGCGTGCGCCGCTGGCTGCGGCCAGGAGCGCCCCGCGACGACGCCCGCAGCCGTCCCGCCCGGCGCCATGGACGTCTA
>OCVR010002839.1_pt1 | contig 12689 bp, 10 predicted proteins | sample 1539091 | NCBI WGS metagenome assembly OCVR01 (sample SAMEA3355530, study PRJEB22509) | marine metagenome | biome: marine; feature: coastal ocean; material: water | place: USA | collected 2010-08-07 | depth 16 m | reverse complement strand
CCGCCAGGGGCTCCTGCCAGTGTTCCAGCGCGAACCCGACGCGGCGACAGGAGCCCGCGCCACGGGCGGCCACCCAGGCGGCGAAGGCGCTCTTCCAGTTCCCCTGAGCGTCGACCACGAGGTCCGCCTTGAAGCGCCGCGCGGCCGCGCGGAAGTTGAGCCACGCGCGGAGTCCGCCCTTGCGGTCGAACGGGAGGACAGTGGCGAGGGGCTCGATCAGCGCTGCAAACTCCGGCTGAGCGGCCCACCCGATCTCGGCGGCTGGCCACCGGTCCCGAAGGGCGTGGACGAGCGGAATCGCCTGGGTAATGTCCCCCAGGTGGGACAGCCGCACCACGAGGATGCGTTCAGGGGGGCTGGTGGGCGGCATGGGGACGGCACGAAGGTTGTTGTGCGTTGTCCCAGCATGTCAAGTGAGAGCGCGGACGAGGGGGGGCGGCCCCCTACACTGAGGTCAATGATCAGGCGGATCTCCACCAAGTGGGTGCTGGCGGTGCTCGCGGTCGTCGTCATACCGTTCCTGGGCTTCGCCTGGTACGTCCACGACTTCGTCTCGGAGCGCTTCGCCGACGACGTGGTGCGATATCACCTCCTCGGGCACGCCGCGGAGCTGTCGGACCGTCTCGACCGCGTCGTCGACGAGCGCCGAGAGGACGCCGTGCTCCTCGCCGCCGCGCCGACCGTCGAGAGGGCTCTCGCTCGAGTCAGCGAGCCCGCCGGGCCGGGGCTCTCTGAAGCTCGACCCGGTCAGCACGAGGAGACCATCTACCTGCTCGACCGTCTCGTTGGGCAGAGCCGCGCGGCCGAGTTCGTGGTCGTGCTGGGCCGAGGGGGCGAGGTCGTCGCGACCAACTCGAAGGGGGCGAGCGGCGTCAGGCTCCAGCCTGCGGTGCGGGGCCGGTTATCGACCTTCCCCTGGTCGGAGCAGCCTTGGTTCGCGCCCGTCATGACCGGAGAGTCGGTGACCTTCGATCAGACACGCTTCCAACTCGTGAATGACGTGGACGAGACCGCGCACCCGGAGCTCGCGAGGCACTTCGGATTCGCCGAGCCCGTCCGGGGGAGCAGCCCCACGGCGGAGCCCCTCGGCGCGGTGGTCACGCTGGTCCCATGGTCCGTCGTTCAGAGCGAGATCGAGACCTACGGCGTGCGGCGCGCTGGCGCGATCTCATCGGACGCCGGCTCCGCCGACATCTACGACTCGAGCTACGCCTGGCTCTGGGCGTCGGACGCGGACACGATCCTCGCGCACCCGAACCGGTCCCTCTACGGGGAGCGGGTCTCCGGTCCGCGCGTGAACCTCTCGATGATGGGGGAGGCGGTCCGCCGTTCGAGCGGATCAGGGATGTACCCGGACTACGAGTTCCTCGGGATCCGCAAGAAGGCCGCCTTCAAGCAGGGCCGCACCATGAGCCAGAGTCCTCAGGGCCTGGGCTGGGTCGTCGGGGTCGGCGTGGACTATCCGGACATCTACGGGCCCGTGGCGGAGATCACGGCGACCATCGCCAAGGCGAGCGCGATCGTGCTGCTGCTAGCGATCCTGGTGACGGTCATCGTTGCGCGCCGGACGACGCGCCCGGTCCAGGACCTCGAGGCGTTCACCAGGCGCGTGGCCAGCGGCGACCTCGACGCCCAGGTGACCGTCCATGGGCATGACGAACTGGCCGACCTCGCGCGCTCGTTCAACCGCATGACCCGTGAGCTCAAGGAGAACCGCGCTCAGCTCGTCGAGGCGGAGAAGGACGCGGCCTGGCGCGAGATGGCCCGCCAGGTGGCCCACGAGATCAAGAACCCACTGACGCCGATTCAGCTCTCGGCATCGCTCCTGAAGCGAGCCCACGATGAGGGCTCACCAGAGTTCCCCGCGATCCTGGAGCGGACCATCGAGATCGTCCAGCGCCAGGTGGGCAACATGCGGGAGATCGCGCGCGACTTCTACACCTTCGCCGGTCAGCACAGGGACCCGGTCCCCGTGGATCCAGGGGAGACCCTCGCGGGGGTCTTTGACCTCAACGAAGCCTGGGCGACGGATGGGGGCGTCCGCCTCGAGAAGGGCGTGAGCCTGGGCAGTGGGCTCATGGTGGAGGCCGACCCCGACGAGCTGCAGCGGGCGTTGGTGAACCTGGTGAGTAACGCGATCGAGGCGTCGGAGGTCGGGGGGGTCATCCGCGGGGAGGTCGGCGCTGAGGGTGGGATGGTTCATATCACCGTCGTGGACTCGGGGCGCGGGATCGATGACGAGGTGGTGTCGCGGCTCTTCGAGCCCTACTTCACCACCCGCTCCAGCGGTACCGGGCTGGGACTCGCCATCGTCCGGCGCATCGTCGAGGACCTGGGCGGGACCGTCTCGCTCAGCAACCGCGAGGATGGCGCAGGGGCACGTGCCACGATCCGGCTGCCCCAGCACGAGAACGTCCCAGGTGAGAACGCCGGCTGATCGCCTCGGGGCGCGATCCCTCCAGCCCCATCAGACTCTGCCGCCGCGCGCGTTCCTCCGGTCCCGCCGCGGGGTAGGCTCTGGAGGCGACACCTCCCATGTCATTTGACTCCGGCACTTTCTGGGTCCTCTTTGGGCTCTCTTGGCTCCTCTGGTGGAGGCTGCCCTTCTCCTGGGCGAAGACCGCGGCGCTCGCTGCGAGCCTCATCTTCTATGCCTGGTGGAGCCCCTACTACCTGCCGCTGATCATCATCTCTGCGGTCGTGGACTACGCCGCTGGGGGCCGCATCCACGCGGCGCGGACCGACGGCGCTCGCACCCGTTGGCTCCTGGTCAGCCTGTGCACGAATCTGGGCCTCCTCGGCTACTTCAAGTACGGGCACTTCGCGCTCGAGAACCTCGACACGATCGCGGGCGCGCTGGGGGTGAAGGGCGTCAACACGGCGATCCCCTGGGTCGTTCCGGTAGGGATCAGCTTCTACACCTTCCAGACGCTTAGCTACTCGATCGACATCTATCGAGGACGGCTCGCGCCGGCGAAGTCCTTCCGCGACTTCTTCCTGTTCGTGGCGTTCTTCCCGCAGCTCGTCGCTGGCCCAATCGTGCGGGCCCAGGAGCTCCTTCCGCAGTTCCAGCGGCGCCAGTGGCCCTCCCCTTGGCGGATCCAGAACGGCCTGTACCTGATCGTCTGGGGCCTCTTCACGAAGATCGTGGTCGCCGACAACCTGGCCCCGGAGATCGACCGGATCTTCGCCATGATCCCCTCGGGTCAAGCGACGCCGGCGCACGTTTGGCTGTCGCTGGTCTACCTGGGCTGCATGGTCTTCGCGGACTTCGCCGGGTACTCGTGTCTGGCGATCGGGCTGGCCTGCCTGTTGGGTATGCGCTTCCCGAGGAACTTCCTCTACCCGTACATCTCGCGCGGGCCGCAGGAGCTGTGGGTTCGCTGGCACATGACCCTGTCCAGCTGGCTGCGGGACTACGTCTATCTGCCCCTGTGGGCGAAGAAGGGCGGCGACGGCCGTCAGTACACGGCCATGCTCACGACCATGGTCCTGGCCGGCGTCTGGCACGGTGCCGCTTGGACGTTCGTGATGTTCGGTCTCTACCACGGCATCGGGGTGGTGGTGAACCGGTGGTGGGTCAACACCTTCAACGGCGGGAGGCGCGCCCGCGGGTGGCCCCTCGACCGGCCCAAGGGGCCCGGGGCGATCACGAAGCGCGTCGGGATCATCCTCCTGATGAACGTCTTCATGCAGTCCAACTGGGTCTTCTTCCGCGCTCCGGACGTCGCCTCGGTGTTCGAGGTCTGGCGGATCGCGTACATCGTCCCCTTCCAGAAGGGGATGGGATGGGAGGTCTTCGCGGAGGCCCGCCACCTGCTGCTGGTGCTGCCGATAGTGCTCATGCACGTGACCCAGCTCCTGAGGGAGTGGTTCGCCTGGCGTGAGCGCCCGTGGCACCGGGTGCTCGCCGCTGCGGTGATGATCGTGGCGCTCGTGGTCGTGCGCCGGACCGACACCGCAGACTTCTTCTACTTCCAGTTCTGATGGTGGATCAAGACGTGGAAGAGGTCGCCTGGGAGGGCATGGACCCGGACGGCACCGTGGCGCGCGTCAGGCGGGCCCAGTCCTGGGTTCCGCTCATCGTGACGATCGGGCTGGCGGTCCTCGGGCTGGCGGGTTGGCAGGCCGTCGCGGTGTCGCGACTCCCCGAGCCGATCATGCACCCCAACCGTTTTGACGGGGTCATCTACTGGGCTGGCCCGAACCTGGGGCCGTTCTATGCCAAGCAAGATGTTCATTCGGCCGAGCTCCTGTTCGTCGGGGACAGCCGCGTCTATGACGACACGGACCTCGATGTGGTTCGCCGGTCCGGAGAGGACAGCGTCGGGTTGATCTGGGGTCCAAACGCGGACCTCTCCGTCCTGCTCCCCGCGATCATGGATCTGCCCGCGGAGCGGCTGGTCGTGGCCCTCTCACCGTCAACGCTGGGCGCCAAGACGAACCCGGTCATGCGCGCGTCTCTCGTCACGCCTCCGCCGGTCTTCGAGCCGCTCTCCTTGGAGAGCGCTCTCGGGATCTGGGTGGATGGGGAGCGAGCGCGGCTCATCGAAGAGGGTTACACGCCCTTCATCGTCGACACGCACCTCTCCAGCTTCCGCAAGGTCCTCCGGGAGACGACGCGACGGAGCAAGGGGGGGACTCACCAGCTCGACCGGGTCGTTGGCGAGCGGCTGAACTACTTCAGGACCGAGAACATCCGGACGCTCGCCACGCGCCGCTGGCATCGGGAGTGGTTCGAGGTCGCCAACGCGGACAAGCTGGTGAACGCCTGCCGGATCACCCTCGAGGTCATCACCGAGGAGGAGCGCGCGGCCGCGGAGGAGATCGTCGTGGAGAAGCTCCGCGAGCTTGTCGCTCGCGGTGTCGACGTGCGGTGCGTCCGCTTCCCAGTTTCGCCCAGCGTACTCGCGGTGGAGCGCGAGTTTGTGCCCGATGCACGACTCGAGGCCATCGCCGCCGCCGCCGGGGTTCCGTACTACCAGTTCCAGTCGGAGGGCCTGCCCGCAGGCGTCCCGCCGTCCGAGGACACGAGCCTGTACGAGACGCGGGATGGGTCTCACCTGACCTGGGCGGCGAGCCGGCGCTTCACCCGCCAGCTCATGGAGCGCATCCAGGGGCCAGGCTCAGGGAAGTGATGCGATCACCGCGGGTCACCTGCCCGCCTCTTGGCAGGTCGCGGTGGGGCTCCGGCCCGCTGAGCGATGCGGCTGAGTGATGCTGCTGAGCGATGCCACTGAGCGATGCCGCCGAGCGCCCGTGAAATAGCGTGAGCATCGCCCCTAGGCGGGGCGCCCGATCAGCGGTCCGGCGGGATCTCGGCGCCCGAGTAGCCCCAGGTGCCCTTCACGTACGCCTTGCGGGTGGAGAAGATCTCGATGACCCAGTTAAACCACCCCCAATCCGTCCGGTAGACCTCCGTCTCGCGGGTGTTGGGGAGGCCTGCGTCCGAGATGTTCTCGTGGGCGATCTGAATCGCGGGGCGCGGCAGGTCCCAGCCGAGGAAGACCCACGTTCGGGCCGACGACTTGAAGGAACCAGAGGTCTCCGTCGTGCGGTTGATCTCGAGCGAGGAGCAAGCGGTGACCGAGGCGAGGAGGACGCCAGCGAGGGCGACTCGGAGTCGGGGGCGGGTCATCTCGTGGTCTCGGTGCTTGGGCGCTTGGGACATGGCGGTGGGAGGAGTGGGCCACTCCAGGGAGTTCTTCGGCGCATTCGGCCCCTGGACCTTACCCCCAGGGCCCCGGCACCGCCGAGGGCGGCCTCACGGGCGTGCCGTGGCGCCTTGAAGATAATCGGCGGTCAGCGGCGGGGGGCGCGTTAGTCTCCCCGTTGTCGCCATGTCGTCTCTGCCCACGCTCTCCGCCCCCTCCCTGGGGGATTCCGATTCCGCGGACCTCTCCGAGTCCTTGAGGGCTCACCGCGCCTCCTTTGGGCACCATTTCGGTACGGAGGATGGGGTCCGGACGTTCTTCTCCCCGGGCCGCGTCAACCTCTTCGGAGGACACCTCGACTACAACGGCGGGCCCGTCCTCCCGACGGCGATCGACCGCGGCACGTTCGTGGCGATCCGGCCGCGCCAGGACGGTGAGATTCGGATGGCCTCGCGCTTCGCGGAGGTGCAGGGCAGCTTCAAGGCCGCCGAGCTCCCTGTGAGCCCGCGCGGCGAGTGGTTCGACTATCCCCTGGGTGTCCTGCTCGCGCTGATACGGCTCGAGGACTCCATGGCCGCCAAGCTCGCCGGGGGCTTCGACGTGCTGTTCGGCGGCAACCTCCCGGTGGGGGCGGGCCTGTCCTCATCGGCATCGATCTGCGTGGGGACCACCTTCGCCCTCGACGCCCTCCTCGGGCTCGGCCTCGATCCGGTGCAGCGCGTGGAGGCCGCGCTCGACGCAGAGCGCGGCTTCGTGGGCGTGAAGTGCGGGATCATGGATCCCTACGCGGTTGGCTTCGCGCGCCCCAAGCACGTGCTCTGGCTCGACTGCAAGGACGAGACCTTCGAGCACCTGCCGATGGACTTCGAGCGCCTCTCGATCGGCGTGGTGGATACCGGCATCCAGCGCCTGCTCGCGCGGGGTGAGTTCAACCGGCGGGTCACCGAGTGTGCCGCGGCCTTCGAGGCGCTCCGCATCCACGCGCCTGAAGCGCGGGTCCTCCGCGATATCAGCCGCGAGGTGCTGACGGAGAACGGCCACGAGCTGGACTCTGACCTCTTGCGCCGTGCCACGCATGTGGTGGAGGAGGTGGAGCGGACCTTCGTGGCGCGTGAGGCGCTCCTCTCCGGTGACCTCAAGACGCTCGGTCGCTGCATGACCGAGACCCATTTCTCCCTGAGAGATCGCTACGACTGCTCCTGCGAGGAGCTGGACGTGCTGGTCGAGGCCGCGACCCAGAAGGGGGGCGCGCTCGGAGCTCGCCTCACGGGGGCGGGCTTCGGGGGATGCGCCGTCATGCTCATCGCGGCCGGTGATGAGGAGCGCGTGTCCGAGGCTGTCGTCAGCGACTTTGAGCGCCGCTACGGCCGCCGGCCGCCGATCGCGTTCTTCCAGGGCGACGAGGGCCCCAGGGAGATTCACTGAGTCGCCCTGGCGTCTCTGGAGCGCGAGTGGGCCGTTCGGCCGCTCCGCCGCTCGAGAGCCCAGACCGCGCCACAGCGACGGTCAGGACCCAGGCAGGACGCGGTGGCGGCGGTAGGCGTCGTGAGGCTCAGTCCTTCGCCTGGGGCGCCCCAGCGGGTGCGTCACCCTGCGCGGGCACCGCTCCGACGGGCGTGACCTGGGCCTGGCCGTACTGGGCAGCCTGGGCCGCCTCGAGGATGAGGACCCCGGCGCTGCTCTTGCCAAGGTTCTCGCTGAAGGGGGACTTGAAGAGGTCGACCGCCGCAGCGGGGCGGCCCCCGAAGAGATAGTTCGCGGCCAGGACCAGCCGGGCGTCATCGTCGATCACGTGGTCCGCGACGAAGCGCTCGAGGGTGGCCAGCTGTCGGTCGAAGTCGCCGGAGCCCGCGTAGAAGTCGCGCTTGTCGATGACGTTGGCGGCCAGCTCCGGCTCGAGCTCGAGGGCCTTGCGGATCGCGAACGCCGCGTAGCGGTAGTCGCCGGTGGCGAAGAGGGCGTCCGCGAGCACGAGGTAGAGAATTCCGCTATCCGGCGAGTACTCGAGCGCCTTCGCATAGAAGTGCGCGGCGTCGCCGTAACGACCGTCCCGGAAGGCGCGGTCGCCCTGGGTCAGGTAGTAGCCCGTGGCTCTGTTGAGCTCGCGCTCCATGGCGGGGTCAGGCTGTGCGGGGGGCACGACGATGGTGCCTTCGGCCGGGACCACCGCCTCACCTTCTTCCTCCGGAGGGACCACCACGTAGATCACCTCGGGCTCCACCTCCTGGTAGACGACGGAGTACGAGTTGGGGATGAAGGGCCCGTACCAATAGAAGCTCCAGGGATAGCACCAGGAGCCGCCGGACGACCAGTAGGAGTGCCACCAGAGGCCGCAGCAGTAGGTGGGTGCGCACCACCAGTTGCCCCACCCGAAGGACCAGCAGGAGCCCCAGGTGTTCCAGTAGCAGTTGTTGTAGTAGCTGCCGGAGTAGTACCCGCCGGAGTAGTACCCGTCAGAGGAGTTCTGGTCGTGACCGGTATCCCAAACCTGACCGCCGGCGGCGGTGGTTCCGGCGCCATCCACCACGAGCCCGCCGCCTGTGGCCGTTGAGGACTCCCGCGCAGCGCGCACCCGCTCGTTGTACTGGTTGCGCGCGGCCTGCGTCCGAGCCTCGTTCGACGCGTCCTTGTCCCTGCGCGCAGCCTCGACCCGAGCCCGGGTGGCCTCGTCCTCGGCGGTACCCGCGGCGGCCTTCTCCCGCGCTTCCCTGACCCGCTGCTCGGTCGCACGGTCCGCGGCGCCGGAGGCATCGGCCCTCGCTGCCTGGGTCCGTGCGGCGTTCTGGGTCGCCTGCTGCTGGCGGGCCGCGTTGGTGCGCGCGGCCGCGGACTCAGCAGCGGCCTTTCGGCGAGCCGCAGAGATCCGGTTCATCGAAGAGCGCTCCGCTCCAGAAGCCGTCTCGCCAGGGGCGGGCACCGAGGCGGAGGGCGCGAGGGGCGCTGCCGCGGCGATGGCGCTGGGGCGATAGCGGGACAGCACGTCCGAGTGGCTCAGCTGTCCCCTGGAACGCGGCGTGGACGAGGCCCTTTCGCGGACCCTGGCGAGGTCCACGTCTGAGCTGAGGCCTCGGATCCGTTGGTTCAGCGTGCGGCCCTGACCTGCGCCAGGCGTGGCGCGCGTCGGCGCTGCGCTGGGCTTGGGGAAGGGGCGCCGGGCGGGCACCACGGCCTCTCCGAAGTCGATCACCGTCGGGACGCTTCGGTTCGGCGTGGAGGTGGTGGCAGGGCTCCCAGTCGAGCTCGAGCGACCTGGCGTTGACCAGCCCGTGACGGGGGACCCGGTCGGCTGCGGCTGGCTCGGGCGGGGCGCGCTGACCGACGGCGTGGACGTGCGCGTGGGCGCAGGCCGTCCGCTGATGATCGGGGTCGAGCCGGAGGTCCGCGAGGGAGTGGAGGCGCGCGTGGGCGTGGGGGCGTAGCGCGACGGAGTTGCGGACGGCCTCGAGCTCGTACGCGTGGGCGAGGAGCTGCTGCGGGACGGTGTGGAGCGCGTGGAGGATGTGGTCCGCCGGGCGCTGCTCGTGCGTTGCGGCGTGGACCGCTGGGGGGTGGACCTGCTCGTCGATGAGCGCTGCGTTGATGAGCGCTGCGTCGTCGTGCGCTGGGTCGTCGTGCGCTGGGGCGCGGAGCGGGCGCTTGAGGTCCGTGACGATGAGGAGCGCTGGACCGTCCGTTGGGCAGGATCTGGCTGAGCAGGCTCCGGCTGGGCCGCGAATGAGAACGATCCGCTGAGGCCGAGGATGGCGACCGCGGCGCTGGCAGTGACCAGGCGGAGGACGCGGCGGCGGAGGACGAGGTTCAGGGCGGTGGGACGGCAGGTCATTGGCTTCTCCGTTGGGGAGGAGGTGGGGGGACGCCGTAGAAGATCAAATGGCGTGCCGGGCCCACGCCCATGGCTCCAGAGTGGCATCCCATCGTCGCTCGCGGACCTCCAACGGTCATTCAGGGGGCCGAGGGCTCGAATTCGAGTGTCTCATAATGATTCACAAGCGGGTGGTAGAGCCCGCAGGGAATCACCCAGCGTCCTCTCAGGAGGACGCCGCGCCTGACCTCTCAGGGGGTCCGTGGCGACGGGGGGCGCTCGTCTTCGGGGACAAGGAACGCCTGGGAGACCGTGATGGGGCTGAGGGGCTCGGCTCCGAGGCTCAAGCGGGGGGTCCCCAGCGGGTCGCCGCTAGAGGCTGCGGCGCTGCTCACCGCCTCGAACGCGGCGTCGTCCAGGAGGACGCTCCCGGTCTCAAAGGTCCATGTCAGTGCAGCGGGGGATGACCTCCAGCCCGGCCGCTCTGCGATCTGCTCCTCCCCAGCCTGACCGCGGATCGCTCGGACGAGGAGTCCGCGTGGCTGGCGCTCATCGTTCAGGAGGACGGTGAACCGGGGGTCCACCTCGACCCCGAGGTCGCCCAACTCTGCCTGGGCCCGAGCGAGTGCCTTCTGGCCCTCGCGTCGACAGCCTGGGAGATCAGCGCCTGGCGAGAGGGGAAACTCCCGGACCCAGGCTTGGGGGGAGGGGATCATCCGAAGTCGCTCCTCGTTGGCCTGGCCAGCGAGGCCCCGGGAACGATCCACCGGTAGGAACCAGAGATCGGTGAAGTTCCAGCGGTCCTCGATCTTCTCAACGGACTCCTGCCAGACCCGCCGCCCATCCACGTGGAGTTCGAACCGCGAGGGCCACCAGCGCTCCTCGACTTCACGCCAGCTGATCGAGCGGAACTCGGCCTGAACGGAGCCATCGCGGCCGAAGGCCCTCAGGCGAACAGGGCGGCCACTCTCCCGGTCGAGGATCCCGATGTCTGCGACCTTCGCGGTCCGGGTGAGGCCCTCACCGGCGAGCTTGCCGGCGTCCGGCCAGAAGAAGAGGGTCCTCCGCATGGCGACGTCAAACCGGGCAGAGTCGAGGGTCGATCCGGTGAGGAGAACGCTCTTGGGGTCGGACTCGGACTTCTCGTTCGAGCGATCCAGTCCGAACCACGTCTCGCCGAGCTGGAAGCGCTCAACGCTGTAACGGTCGCGGGAGAGCGCCAGCCGGGAACGCCCGGGGAAGGCGGCGCTGAAGCTGAGGTCGTGCGGGTCAGCCTCTGGGTCGTCGAAGTCGATCCGAGAGAGGATCCTCGCGCCTCGGATCTTCCCGATGCGTGCGCGCGGCGGCGCGTCCCTCAGGGCCCGGGCTGCAGCCTTGTCCAGCGGGTCCTCGGCGCGTGCCGTCTGGCGGTCGTACGGCCCGACTTCACCCGTCGTGCTGCCGAGGGTCAGGACCGCGGCCAGCAGCACCATGACCAGGCGTGCTGGGCCGTGCAGGAGCGCACGGGCCGCTCGTCTCCTCTCGCGCGTCAGGGATTGCATCGCTGGAGGATACCCCTGTGGAGGGGAGTGGTTTCAATCGAGGCGGCCAGCGGCGACGCTCAGGGGAGCTTCTGGGCGTACCGGACCCACTCCTCGACGTCGTCCCCGTAGTTCTTCCCAGCGAGAGCCTGGAGGTCCTTGAGGACCGCGGGCCGCACGCGGTCTTCATCCACAACTTCGAGGGCTGCGGTGAGGGCGCGGGCGGCTTGCCCTTCGAACTTGCGGTCGACGCTGCCGATCCTCGCGAGGGCGCGGGAGGCCGCGCGGGCCACGAGCGGCGTGGGGTCCATCAGCGCCCTGGCGAGCTCCGGCACGGAGTTGGTGTCGACCACCTCGGCGAGGATGATCGCGCCGGTGGGGCGCAGCCCCTCGTTCGCGTCGCCAAGGGCAGCCCTCGCGGCGCGGATGACGGCAGCACGGTCTGCCTCACCGAGATCGTAGAGGCCCACGGCGCGCAGAGCGCGCGCGGCCTGGCTCCGGACGTTGAAGGGCTGATTGACATCCTCGAGCTCCGCCGCGACGAGGATCCTCGGGGTGTCTGGATCCGCGAGGACCGACAGGCCCAGGAGTGCGTTGGCGACGACGTCTGGAGAATCGTCCTCGAGCGCCGCGAGCAGCGGGCTCAGGGTCTCCGGGTCACCGCTGAACCCCAGGGCCGCCGCCGCAATCTGCCGGTTGATCGGCGGCCCAGTCTCCAGCTGCTCCACGATCACGAGGAGCTTGGCCCTCACCTTTCGGCGCAGGTCCGCCTCGACGATGTTGAGCGTGGACCCGTCCTTGGCCGGGTTCCCGGTCAGCGTGATGTTGACCCAGATCCGAAGCGACTTGTCGACGTCCGCCAAGACGTCCCCGGCCAACCGCCTGTCCTTGGTGATGTTGGGGTCGTAGGGCTCCGGCCCGTCGGGTCCGATCCACTCGACCTCTTGACCGTTGGCGGGCGCCTGCTGGCCACCGGAGGAGTTGCACGCAGCGAGCGCGAAGGCGGCGGCGCAAAGGGCGCCATTGAGGAGGAATCGCATGGTCTGGGTTCGGGGGGGCGGGGAGGAGCAGGACGACGCTTCCCGGGGCTTCTTCCCCGCAACCATAGCTTCCGGGGTGATCCGGGGCCGAACGTTGCCCGCCGTCGCTACCCTCTTCCCCTCCATGTCTGTCCACGTCCTAGATGCCATGGCCCGCGAGGGCTTCGAGCAAGTCTCGGCCATCCACGACCGGAGGTCCGGGCTCCGTGCCTTCCTCGGGATCCACGACACGGTCCGTGGCCCGGCCTTCGGCGGAATCCGCCGCAGGGAGTACCGGGACGAGCGTGAGGCGCTCTTTGACTGCCTTCGGCTCTCTCGCGCGATGACCTACAAGGCCGCGTTGCTCGACCTGCCGGCAGGCGGCGGGAAGATCGTCCTGATGGACGATGAGAAGGTGGACTGGCCTCGCGCCTATCGACACATCGGCGACGTGGTGCAGACCCTTGGTGGGTCCTTCTACACGGGGCCCGACGTGAATACCGGCGCCAAGGAGCTGGCTTCTGTCGCCGAGCAGACCACCTACGTGACCGATCCCGGTGACTCTGGCCCCGGCGAGCTCGCGGAGGCGACCGCGGAGGGCGTCTTCCAGGGTATGGCCGCGGCGCTCCGGTCACGCTTCGGCGCCGAGGACTGGGCGTCGCGGACCATCGTCGTGCAGGGGCTCGGCGCCGTG
>OCVR010002835.1_pt1 | contig 12705 bp, 7 predicted proteins | sample 1539091 | NCBI WGS metagenome assembly OCVR01 (sample SAMEA3355530, study PRJEB22509) | marine metagenome | biome: marine; feature: coastal ocean; material: water | place: USA | collected 2010-08-07 | depth 16 m | reverse complement strand
ATGAAATTTTCCTCACCGTTACTCTTTGTATTAACATCCTTTTTATTATCTTTTACGAATCCACTTAGTGGGGCCAAAGGAATTGAGGAAGCTCTTTTTACCTGGACGGATTCTCCGTCCACCACGCTGAATGTGATTTGGTTAGTGAAAGATAAAGATCCAACCCTTTTTCTTTGGGGCAAAACAGATGATCAATTTCCAAGTTCCGCGCAGGTGAATAGACATTCTTTTTACAAGGGTTCGGGGTTGGAGGTCTGTCAGGTTCAACTTACGGGTTTGAGCCCAGATACTGGATATCGGGTATTTTTGGGAGACAAGGAATTTCGTGCTCGAACCCTTCCAGCAAAACGACCGGATCGCATCAGTTTTGTAACGGGTGGGGATATGATGCATTCCCCTGATTTTCACAAGGATGGGGTAAAGGCGATGGCTTCCCGTTCCCCCAGTTTTGCATTACTCGGTGGAGATTTGGCTTATGCAAATGGCAAGTCGTGGGAGCGGTGGCTCGATTGGGTTGAGGAATACGCAGACCATGCGGTGACTAAGGACGGGTATTCCATACCTTTTGTGGTAGCGATTGGAAACCATGAGGTAAATGGCGGGTATGGAAAAACTCCTAAGGAAGCACCTATGTTTTACAACTTATTTCCATTTCCACAAAAACTGAAATCCTATTATACCATCGATCTATACGAAGATTTATCTGTGGTAATACTCGACTCCTCCCATACCTATTCCATTGAAAGTCAGGTCGAATTTTTAAAATCCTCACTCACTTCTCGCAAGGATCGTACCCACTTATTTGCACTCTATCATTTTCCCGCTTACGGAATCATGAAGGGCGGTTTGAATAGTCCCATCAGTAAAAGTATGAGAAAGCATTGGGTTCCTTTATTTGATGAGTTTGGTTTGGATGCCGCTTTTGAGAATGATCATCATGTTTACAAGCGTTCGAAACTTTTGAAGGGGGATAAAACAGACCCAGCAGGTACACTTTACATTGGCGACGGCGCCTGGGGAGTAAACACAAGAAAGCCTGGTGCTAAAGAGTATTGGTATGTTGAAAAATTCGAACCCACCCGCCATGTCATTGAAGTTGAGATCAAAGACAATGTACGCACTTACCGGGCGATCAATCACGATAAAAAAGTTTTTGACGAGTTCGTTGACAAGCGCGATGCGGACTAAAAATAAGTCAAAATTGTGTAATCTAGCCTTGTTCTTTTAGAGGCTATTTCAAATGATGAATGGTATGAAAAATCTATTCATTGCATTCATTCCATTATTTTTACTTGGTTCGTTATTTAGTCAACGCGAACAGCCAGAAGTCCGGACCTTGGATTCAAAATTTTCAAAGAGTACAAAATGTTTAAATCCTGAATACCTTTTATTCTCCGCAAAAGGGACGGGAGATAATAAACCTGCACTTCTAATTTATCTTCATGGAGCGGGTGGAGTGGGAAGCGATGTGAAGCGGTTACAGGGACAAGCTCGAGCATTGCTTGAGGGAATCAATCAGTTCAAAAAAGGGCCGTGTCACATTGTAGTTCCCCAGTGTTCCCGTATTCGAAAAGTGGGTGGACGGGGAACCTGGGAGGCCAGTGACTTGGATCTGTTGCTTAAAGGACTGAGTGCAAGTTTGAACTTTGATGCAGACAGAATTTATCTGACCGGTAATAGCATGGGTGGATATGGTTCCTGGACATGGGGTGGAAACAGTCCGCACCATTTTGCGGCGATTGCGCCCGTGGTTGGAGGAATCGGTCCGGGTGGACCCAAGGATGTGACTACGGAACTGGACCAATGGGCAGCAAATTTGGCCAAGGTGCCAGTGTACGCATTCGCAGGAGCCAAAGATAAGGTGGTTCCCGCCGAGAGATCGGTTCGAATGGTCGATGCCATAAAAAAAGCCGGTGGCAAAATCGCTAAAATTAAAGTGTATGAAGATCAGGGGCACAATGCCCGGCAAGTAGTTTATTCAAGTAAGGAATTTTACGACTGGATGTTTGGCCAGAAAAGAAGGTAGACTGAAAGTGTAGCTCCATTGAAGAGCATCAAAACACTCGTATAGTTAGCCCTTAGAAGAATTAGTTTTCAGAAATTGATCGAGGCACTTTGTGGATTTTAAATCGGCGATCCAATGTTCGGGAATGGAGGAAATTCCATTGGCCGCACCCAAGAGCATGCCCAAGGCTAATCCACGGGCACAATTATCTCCGCCAGCCATGGCGTTTTCGATAAGTGCTGTTTCGGTATCACCCCCGTGTTTTATGGCTAAATAGAGAACGGCGGGGAGGGCGGATGAAATGGAACAGGCAGGTCCAAGTTTACCGATTGCATCCACGGCATTTTCCGAGAGCACACTGTCTGCTTTTTGGAGTGCCCACTCGGGTGCGGTTTCGTTGAGGGTATCAAGCAGGTTGGCTCCATGTATGAGTCGATATCCTGCCTTGGCGAGAAAGGTGGCAGATTCTTCGGCTTCTTTGGAACGATGGGTAAGCATGGTTTGTTCAACCGCCGCTTTCACCACTTCACTTTCGGAGGAACTTGAAAGGTATACAATAAGTGGGGCAATCCTAGCCGGGCCGGCAATTTCCACTGAATCGCTACCTCCTTGAGTCTTGTCAGTTTGATTTTGTACATTGGCCAAGGTAGCTTTGCTGGCACCATCTACATAATCATTGTAGTTGGGCCACATACCAAGCCAGTCCTCCATAAACACGGAAGGATCCCACATTTTTTCTCTTGAAAGAAATGTTAACAGGCAAAGGGACTGGTCTCCCACATGCCCCTGATCCCCCGCTTGCTTATGAGGATGGTAGGAATCAGCACCAGGTGCCTTGTAGTGAGTTACTCGGCCGTGTTTTTTTACCAGCTCTTGGGAGTCGTAGATCCAGTGTACACCAAGGGAAAGGGCGTCTGCACAGTAAGAGCCAAACAGAAGTCCGGATTGTTTATTGGTTAAATCGTTCATGTAGGATGACCTGAAATTTTTATTTTAATGCGTGTTGGATGGAAAGTCGGTGTACCCTTCGGCAGTCGAGGAACTGTACCAAGTGGAAGGATCTGCATCTTCTGCAAGAGGGGAATTGGTAGCGAATCGTTCCACTAGGTCTGGGTTACTGATGAATGGACGCCCAAAGGCAATCATATCTGCGTGACCTTCGGATATGGCTTTTTCAGCAGTTTCTTCGGTGTATCCACAATTACCCATGATGGGTCCTTTGAAAACCGCCCGAAATTCTTGGAGGGTCATGGGTTCACCAAGCTCATGAAAGCCAAAAGCAAGACCATCCATAACATGTAAGTAAGATAATCCATATTGATTGAGTTGTTTGGCTGTGTAAGTGAACTGTTCACGATAATCAGGGGAACCCATATCATCAAATATTCCATTGGGTGACAGGCGGACGCCTATTCGATTGAAGGGAAAAACTTCTCCGACTGCCTGAACGACTTCATCGAGTAATCGATAACGGTTTTCAATACTTCCCCCATATTCATCCGTTCGATGATTTGTTTTGGACTGCAGAAATTGATCGAGTATGTACCCGTTGGCCGAGTGTATTTCGATACCATCGAAATCGGCAGCTTTTGCAAGTTCTGCACCTTTTCTGAACATCGCAATGATTTGTGGAATTTCTTCCAATTCAAGAGCTCTGGGAATCTCGTAGGGTTTACTGCCATCCGGAGTGTGTGTTTCGTTATTTTCCAAGCGAATGGCTGAGGGGGCTACTGGTTGCTGACCATTAATCAATAGACTGTGTGTTGCCCGGCCTGGATGCCAAAGTTGCAGAAATATTTTACCATCTTTTTTGTGAACTGCCTGAGTCGTTTTTTTCCAACCTTCGACATGCTCATTATTGTAAATACCAGGCATATTTATCCATGCAATTGCACTACTATCCACTCCAGTTGCTTCGGCAACGACCAATCCGGCTGATGTGCGCTGTCCGTAATATTCTGCCATTAATTCGGTTGGACAACCATCCGGAGTTGCTCGAGTTCGCGTCATCGGTGCGAGGATAACGCGGTTCTTTAATGGTAGATCCCCAATTTGGGTGGGTGTTAAAAGTTGTTTAGTCATTAAGGGTATTTAAACAAAAGTTCCTGATTATACAATCGTATGCAGTATTTTGTATAAAAAGAGTGTTTTCGGGGTCACCCTGCGACTTTCGATTGTAAAAAGAACTTTGTCTTTTTCGTAAGAAAAGAAATAATGGATATATATATAGTTTATGAAAAGTCCCACATTCCACCTCACCTTTTTGTCCCTGTTTTTCAGTTTTGTTTTTTCCTCCGCTTTTGTTCAAGCAGATCATCATGTCAAGGGCTCTGCTCCTCTTTTGCATTCAGGAGACCGTGTAGCTCTTGTGGGTGGCGGGTTAATCGAGCGGGCTCGCTTAAATGGATATCTCGAAAGTGCTCTGACTTTGGGGGCAGGACCGAAGGTGAGTGGGCTCAAATTTCGAAACCTCGGTTGGAGTGGAGACACGGTCTTTAATGATGCCCGTTCTTACTTTGGAAAACCCAAAGAGGGGAGGGAGAGGCTGAAGAAAATAATTGCCGAATGGAAGCCCAGCGTGGTTTTGCTCAATTATGGTGCGGAAGTCGCTTTGTCAAGTGGTCGGTCATGGACGGACGAATCCACGGCGAGCAAGCGTTCCGCTGGGAGTTGGGATGAAAGTGTAGCGGTTTTTCTGGAAGGATATGGAAAAATGCTTGAAGAAATAAGAAAGGAGGCTGGTGATGATTTAAGGGAAATCGTTATAGTCGCCCCGCCACCGTTCGAAAACCTAGGGAGTCCACTGCCTGACCATCAGGAAAATAATCGAAGACTTGCCAAGGTTCGGGACGCTCTTCAAATTTTCGCGAAGAAAAGAAATGTTCATTTCGTTGATCTTTTCGGGGCAATGGGGGGAGATAAATTGGAAAAAGAAGTTTCCACTAAAGCGTTTACTCATGACGGGCTCCATTTCACGAAGCATGGATACCGTGAGCTGTCTTCCCAACTTGTTCTGGGCTTGGGATATGAAGCAATCCAGTCAGATACTCGGACTGAAAATTTGAGGAAAGGTATCATCGAGAAAAATCGCTTATTTTTTCATCGTTGGAGACCAGCTAACGAAACCTATCTGTACTTATTTAGAAAACATGAACAGGGGAATAATGCGAAAGAAATTCCTCAGTTTGATCCCATTATTGAAGGACGGGAGAAAGAGATTGAAGCGATCCGAAGTCAATTGCTCAATGGTTCCCAAGGATAATCTAATTACCACTATTTTAATTCATGAAAATTTTCACTTTTTACTTTTTACTTTTTTTCACCCCATTTACGATTACCTTTGGCCAACGGGGACTCACCAAAATTCCTGATACTTCGATTCAGGCTCAATTAGATTCATTTGTTTTACCCGAGGGTGCAAAAATTAATCTATTTGCCAGTGAGCCGGTGGTGCGAAATCCGATTCATATGAATTGGGACTCAATGGGCCGGTTATGGGTGGTCGGTAGTCCGCTGTATCCTCATATAAAACCTGGCGAGGAAGAGTCCGACCAGTTGGTTATACTAGAAGACACCAATGGAGACGGGGTTGCGGATAAACATACTGTTTTTGCAGATGATCTGCATATTCCAACTGGCGTGCTTCCCGGGGACGGAGGAGTCTATGTGGCTAACAGCAATGATGTATTGTTTTTGAAAGATACCAATGGCGATGGGAAAGCAGATCATCGTGAAGTTATCCTTTCCGGGTTTGGAACCGAGGATACTCATCATATCGTACATACTTTTAGGTGGGGACCAGAAGGAATGATGTGGCTCAATCAGTCGATTTATATTCATACCCATCTCGATACTCCTTATGGAATACGCAGACTACTCGGTGGCGGAATGTGGCATTATCGTCCCGAGACCAGGCGTTCAGAGGTCTTCATGAAGGGTCTGGTGAACCCATGGGGGCATGCATTTGATGAATGGGGCCAAAGCTTCATGACGGATGGAGCCGGTGGACAGGGAATTAATTTTGTTTACCCACGATCAGTTTTTGTGGCTTCTCCCGGTGCTTCCCGGAAATTACAGGGACTGAACCCTGGACAGCCCAAGCTATGTGGGCTTGAAGTCTTATCGGGTAGTCATATTCCTGAACATTGGCGTGGTGCACTGGCTTCTCCTGATTTTCGTGGTCATCGAATTAAAACTTTTAGATTGAGTGATAAAGGAAGTGCTTTTGAATCGAGAGAATATAAGGAATTACTGGCATCAAAGCATGGTGCCTTTCGCCCGATCGATGTGAAAATGGGCCCAGACGGAGCAATCTATGTTGCCGATTTATACAATCCTATCATCCAGCATGGTGAAGTTGATTTTCGTGATCCCAGGCGTGATCACAAGCATGGACGAATCTGGCGGATTAGTTTTCCGGAAAATCCTCCGGCACCCTTTACGAGGCCTTCCGAAATGAATTCCTTGGCTTTAGCAGAGGCGTTGCTTTTTTCCAAAGAGAATATTGTCAGGGAGTTGGCCACTGCTGAATTACGAACCCGCAAGCCTGATCAAATGTTGTCGGCACTAAATTCCTTTCCATTGAAGGATGATATTCATGTACTTCGACGAGTCTGGGCAACCCAGGCTTTAAATCAATTGGATATTGGGTTGGCTAAACAATTGACCCAATCGAAATCACATAAGGCTAGGGCTGCCGGACTGCGTGCCATTTATTACGACGCATCCAATAAAAAATACAAAAACCTACTTCCCATTGCTGAAGAGGCTGTCTCAGATCCATCTCCACATGTTCGTCTATGGGGGGTGAGTTTGTTGGCTCAACTGGACTCCCCAAAAACTGTAGCAATTGCATTACGTGCATTGGAGGGAGTGGAGGTCGATGACTTTCTGGACTTTGCCGTATGGTCAATATGTAGAGAGCATCGTGACCGGTGGGTTAATGAGATGAAATCCAAAGGAGAAAATCCATTTGCCAATCTTTCACAACTCCTTTTTGCATCTTCTGCAATTGGTGAACCGATGGGAGCAGATCAGATATTGGCTTCGGTTGAAAGCGGCAAAATTAAGGATGATCGAAAGGTCTGGGAGGTGGCAAACTGGATGGCCAATGAAGGTTCTCCCAATCACTTGGAAAAGCTTCTGGATTTGGCAGCGAAATCGATGTCGGTGTCCCGACAGCATGCTTATTTGAACGCTCTGTTGAATGCCAAAAAGATTCGAAAAATAAATCCGTCCGGTGACCTGCAAAGAGTGATTCAATTTTTGGAAAGTGAGAATGATACTATTTGGAGCACAGCGACTCAATTGGCTGGTTTGTGGAAACTCGAAGTTGCCCGGCCAAGGTTGGAACAGATTTTGAAAAACAAGCAATCTAAACAGCAAAGGAAAAATGCGGCGATAGACTCTTTGATTGCTATGGGGGGAGAAAAGACCCGTCAGTTTTTCGATCAGCAAATAGTAGACGAGCAGAATACATACGAACAAAAAATTACACTGATCAAAGGTCAGCTTAAGCTTCAGCCAAATTTAGCCGCTAAGCGGGCAATCAACTTGCTTCAGAATATACCGAACACCCAAGATTCTGGCAGTGTTTTTGCGGCCTTTATTGGAAATCGCGGAGCAACCCAGGCTTTGACTAATGAACTTAAGGGTAAAAAGCTTTCACAGAATGTGGCCCTAAAGGGGATGCAACTGGCGGAGAGTTCACCCACCCGACCAAAGGCTTTAATTGCCGTTTTGCAAAAGGCTGGTGGTTTGAAGGCTATGAAGATGAGCCTTTCAAAGGACGAAATGATTACGATGATCGAACGCGTAAATAAGCATGGAAGTGCGACGCGCGGGGAAAGCGTGTATCGAAGAGAAAATTTACAATGTGTTGCCTGCCATGCGATTGGCGAGGTGGGGGGAGTGATTGGGCCTAACCTTGTCTCCATTGGAGCAAGTGCACCAGTGGACTATCTGATTGAATCTCTACTGGAGCCCAGCAAAAAGATTAAAGAAGGGTACCATACCAATTTGGTAACTCTTAAGAATGGAGATTCTTTTGCAGGTGGAATTTTGAGCGAGACAGACAGTGAATTGGTCATCCGTGATTTAACCGGGAGGCATAACCGGATCGCAAAAGCCGATATCGGTAGCCAAATTATTTCTCCGGTTTCCCTGATGCCTGTTGGATTAACCACCCAGTTGAGAGAAGATGAGTTTGTTGATTTGGTCCGATTCATGTACGAACTGGGGAAGGAAGGGAAATACAAAACCGGAACCAATCGTTTTGCCCGGCAGTGGGAGGTTTTACCGGCAGGTTCTCCAAACCCCGGAACGATACACCATTATGGAGCAGAAATGTTTACGCAGGAATTTAGCGGATACAAGTGGGAGCCATTTTATTCGATGGTAGGTGGTGGAATTCCAGTGGACGAAGTGCCTGTGGCATTGCAAAGGAGGGCAGATAAGTATCAGGTAATGCGTACACACATCGAAGTTACAAAACCTGGAAAGCATAAGATGCGCTTGCAGGGAAATCTAAGCCAAATGAGTTTGTTTCTTGGTAGCGAAGAGATAGATTTTCCACCTAATGGAGATGGGACAGACCTTTTCGTTAATTGTAAAAAGGTGGGTAAGCAGGAGATCTTACTGGTTTTAAAGGGAGCGGGTTCAAAAAATCAGTTTTCACTCGAGGCATTGTCCGAGGATATGAACATGATCAAAACATTTTAGTTTCCATGAGTAGGTATCTAAAACTTGTAGTCAGTCTTACCTTTTTCTTCTTTAATCTATGCCTCGCTGACCCTTTAATTGTGGCCCATCGTGGTTCCTCCTTTGAGGCACCGGAAAACACATTGCCCGCTTTTCGTTTAGCGTGGGAGCAGGGAGCAGATGCGATTGAGGGGGATTTTCTTTTAACCAAAGACGGTCAAATTGTCTGTATTCACGATGCATCCACGAAGCGATTGGCCGACAAAAATTTGGTTGTCTCGAAATCCACCCTTGAGCAACTTCGTTTCTTGGATGTTGGCGCATGGAAGCACGAAAAATTTAAAGGAACCAAGATCCCCACGATCTCTGAAGTTTTTGCCACTATTCCAAAAGGCAAAAAAATATTCGTGGAGGTAAAATGTGGACCTGAGATCGTACCTTTTCTAGTCAAAGAAATAAGGAAAGCCAATTTGGAGACTGATCAGGTTAGGTTGATTTGTTTCAATACAAAAGTGATTAAATCTTTCAAGGAAAATATGCCTAATCACAAGGCTTATTGGCTTTCTGGATTTAACAAGAAGAACGGATCCTGGAAACCTTCCGTGGATCAAGTCATTACGACCCTGCAAAGTTGCAAAGCTGATGGACTGGACTCGCAACACACAATTCCCCCTGAATTCTCAAAATCGGTTATCAATGCTGGCTTTGAATGGCATGCATGGACGATCAATGATGCTCGGACAGCGCAAAGGCTAGCGAAGAGGGGGATTGATTCAATTACCACGGATCGCCCTAAACTTATTGGTTTAGGCTTTAGGAGATAGCCTCCGCGCAGATTTTAAATCACCAATCTTTGTATTTCTTGATTGGTATTAAAACTAATTCGATTTGAATAGATGTAATTATGACAAAAGGAATTAATCACACATTTCTAAATTTAGTGTCCCCAGGGCTTTTCCTGTTCTGCACTGCTTGGTTTTTGATTTTGCAAATGAGTGCTCCTTTGCTGATAGGGGTCAGTTACAAATCTGCATTTCGTAACGATATCACCCGTCCATTTGTAGGGAAGGAGTTTTGGCCTAATCCACAGATGGATTGGCAATTAAAGAATGGGAGAATGGAAGTAATGATTAGCAAGACTGGGAAAACCCACGACATTCATCTTCTTACCCATCAATTAAAACCCCAGGAAGGTAGTTTTTCTCAATCTGTCCGTTTAAGTTTTGAGAAAATAAATCCCCGAAAAGTTAAGCGGGCCGGGTTTAAATTTGGAATTGTCGGAGCGATGCCCGAAGAATATAGGTCAAATTTATTTCTAAGCTCAGGCTATATGGTTGGCGTAACATCTGAGGGTAAACTCTTTGGACCGGGAATTGAAAGTAAAACCGCCTTGCCGAAATCCGCTTTGGAGGATCTTCGATTAACCCTGAAGGTAGAGCATAAGGGTGGTAATTGTGATTATGTCTTAGAGGTGAGCAACCCGAGTATGGAGTCTAAAATTGCAGCAGTTATGTCTGTAAAGAAAACCGTGCGTTTGAAAAAAGGATTACGTGGAAACCTTGCCCTGTTTGCCGACTACTCTCAGAAGAATCATGCTGTTTCTGTTCCAGCAGATAATAAGGAATTTCAAACAGATGTTACTTTTCAGGATTGGCAAATCTCAGGAAATAAAGTGAAGCAGAAACTGGATCAAACTTTTGGACCTATTCTTTGGACTCAATATACCTTGCATCGTGGCGTCATGAAAATGACGGCACAGATTTCTCCCATGGGTAGAATGAACAGAGAAAAAGTACACCTCGAACTCTTGAAAGAGGGTAAGTGGAAAAGGGTACAGAGTTCTGCGATTCATGAATATGCAAGTACGGCTCATTTTCGAATGGAAAACTGGAACGATCAACAGCCAGTTCCTTTCAGGGTGGTTTTGAAAGATGGAAATGAAATGGGAGAATGGAAAGGAACGATCCGTAAAGATCCGAAAAATAAAAAGACTATCAAATTAGCGGCTTTGTCCTGTATGAAAGACGGAGCATTTCCCAATCAATATTTACAGCAAAATATTTTGGCCCAAAACCCGGATATTTTATTTTTTGCCGGCGATCAACTTTATGAGAGCAATGGAGGGTATGGGATTGTTCGGGCATCCAATATCGAAGATGTGGCAAGGGCTTCTTTAAACTACCTTCCAAAATATTGGATATTTGGGTGGAGCTTTCGGGATGCGATGAAAGATCGCCCTTCCATCGTAATTCCTGATGATCATGATGTATATCATGGAAATATTTGGGGGTTAGGAGGAGGCCCGGTTCCAGAAGGGGGAAGTAAAAATAGTGATGGTGGATACGCTATGCATCCAGAATGGGTAAGGATGGTGGAACGTACCCAAGTTTCTAATTTGCCTGATCCGTATGACCCAACACCAGTACTCCAGGATATCGGGGTTTATTACACTGATTTTAATTATGGTGGAATCAGTATGGCTGTTTTGGAAGATCGAAAATTTAAATCCGGTCCATCCGAGGCAGTTGATAAAAAAACGCATAAGGGACGGGTGGACCATGTTCGAGACCCGAACATGGATCCTAAAGTATTGGATAAACCAGGTTTAAGCCTGTTGGGGAAAAGGCAGGAGGAATTTTTAGAAAAGTGGGCAGGGGATTACCGTGATACATCGATGAAGGCGATTCTTTCTCAGTCTCCATTCTGTGCCGTTGCCACACATCATGGGGGTGGAAAGGACAGCAATATTTTAATCGCGGATCTTGATTCTAATGGGTGGCCGCAATCCGGCCGAAACCGAGCGATTGAATTAGCGAGGAAAGCACATGCGGTTATGATTCACGGAGACCAGCATCTTGCGACCGTTGTTCATCATGGCATCGATAATTGGAACGATTCCGGATTTTCTTTTGCGGGTGCAGGGATTTTTAATGGATATCCCAGGTTGTGGGTACCGAGGGAAGTTGGTAAAAATCAACGACCCAATTCACCTGACTATACGGGGGAATTTCTTGATGGCTTTCATAATAAGATCAATGTCTGGGCTGCGGCAAATCGCGTGGATAAGCAATACCCTGATCAAATCAAAGATGGTCCTTTAAGCATGCTTGATAAGTTAAATAATACCGCCTCTGGATATGGGATTGTTAAATTTCACAAGGAACAACAAAAAATCACAATGGAAAGCTGGCCGGTGTACGAAAATATGGGTTCAGATATAGACCGTTATGAAACTCATAAGGGTTGGCCAATTACAGTTTCCGTAGACCAGCAATATAATAGGAAGCCGGTCGGTTATCTGGCTCCCGTCGCAATGAAGGAGAAGAGTTTTATTGTTCGTGTGCGGAAAGAACCATCTGGTGAATTGGTTTATGCTCGGCGAGTGACAACGGGTACATACCGTCCTAAAGTTTTTGAGATGGGTACTTATCGAGTTGAAGTGGGGGAGCCTGGAAACTGGAAAACCTTTAAGAATCAAAAGATTCAAAACTAAGAGGGTGAAATAATGAAATTAATTTGCCTACTAGTTCTTTCTTTTTCCTCTTTCCTTACATATGGGCACCGCCTCGAATATGAGCCAGTGGAATTTTGGGTTGGTTCCTCAAAGTGTTTTGTATTGGATGCTAATTCTAGTAATCAAAATAAACCATGGGTGTGGTTTGCCCCGACTTTACCTCGTCATCCCGATCCATCGCACAGCTGGTATATCGATAAACTTATTGAAAGGGGAATTAGTTTTGCCGGTTGTGACCAGGGAGAAGTGCGTGGTTCCCCTAAAAGCGTGGACCGTTTTACAAATTTTTATATGGAAATGGTCGATCGTGGATATTCAAAACAACCCGTATTGCTTGGGCAAAGCCGAGGTGGATTTATGATGCTAAGTTGGGCGGTCAAGAATCCAAAAAAGGTAAAAGCCTTTGCAGGAATTTATCCGGTTTTGAATTTACGGAGTTGGCCGATTACGCGAAATTTAAGTACCACTTTAGCCGATTTCGAAATAG
>OCVR010002829.1_pt1 | contig 12733 bp, 11 predicted proteins | sample 1539091 | NCBI WGS metagenome assembly OCVR01 (sample SAMEA3355530, study PRJEB22509) | marine metagenome | biome: marine; feature: coastal ocean; material: water | place: USA | collected 2010-08-07 | depth 16 m | reverse complement strand
GGTCGATGGATTCCATTGTGCGGAATGCCATCGCTTGATCAAATTCGGATGAAATTCAGGAGCGATTCCGGGAGGGATCAGGTCAAAACTGTGTTCAAACAATGACATCCACCGTGCCACGATTGGGCGCATCCATAACTTACGTTTTGACCCATCGGATGTTCTGCCACTCACCTCCCAAAAGCTGAATACGGGCAAAATAGACCCCCGATGGAAGGCCCGTAACTGAGTGGCCATTCATAGCTTCGTATACCGATACCTCACGCAGTACTCGGCCACTTGCATCCGTCAACCAGACTAATTCAGCCGCTTGACCTTGCGGGGGAATGAGCCGAATTGTATTGCCCTCCGCAACCGGATTAGGCGCCACCCTCCATCCCTCAATGTCATCGCTGTAGCCCATCCATCCTTGGGCCGAGACTGCTTTCATCACAACCGGTGTGCGATCCGAGGCATTGAACATGGCTTCAAACGTCGCAATGGCCTCGGACTGATCTGCATATTCAAACATGCCGCTGACCCAACGCGCTGGCACAGAGACGTATTGCAAGCGCGCATGCGCCTGAACTGATGCCGTGCCCGAAAGGTCGGCTATCCGGTAAACCAATCGATCAGTTCCCGATCCTTCATCTCCTACAGAACCGTCCTCGTTGCGGGAGTGGTTGAAATCCAGGTCCAACTCCGCCATGGGACCAAAACGCACCGTGTCATAAGTCACGTGATTCATGTAAAAACCTCTCGGTGGCACACGGTTGTCTTTCAACAGGACCGATGCGCGCTCCAAGAGCTGGGTTGGAGTTCCTGAAACATCGCCAAAGACCGTTTCATAAACTTGAACTTGATCCTCCGAAACGATTTCATTCCAGTGTGGTTCGTAGGTCGCATCTCGCCCATTTAACCCTTCCTCAGGGGACCACTGGCCACTATGAAATAGCGTGTCACCTGCCGATGAAATCAAGACAAATTCCAAGAATGCCATGCGCGAGGGGTAGCCACTTGGGAATTTATGCCCAGCAGCGTTTCCAACCTCTACTTCAAATGCCCATTCTCCGATTGGAGAGGGCAACTGAATCAGTCGAAGTTGTGCCGTTTCATTTTGCAATGAACGCGTTGTTCGAGCGATGGTAGAATCAAATTGCGTTGGGCTAGCGCTCAACTCTAAGGCAACGGCATTGTCGCGCATTAGTTTCAGCATAAAGGCATTCCCGCCAACCAAATGATGCTTTCCAAACCGTTGTGGGAACAACCAGTTGGGCTGAGTAGCTGCAATTGCGCCGCCCTCAACTAGTGGCATATGACAGCCTTGGCACTGCACATTCTCTGCATTGAACGCAGAGTTCACCCACTCGAGATAGGTGGTCTGTTCAAAGTAGACTTGTCCGGTTTCTTCGCCTTCTAAATCTTGGGTGTGGACATAGAGCGAATGGCAACTGGCGCACACTTCGCTGTTGCGCATGTGTTCCCCATAAACAGGAATGAAGCCTGTCTGTCCGCTCATCAGCCCATCCCACGGATTTTCGAAACCACCCCAAGCCACATTTTCTGGATTAATCGGCAAGTCACCATTTGAGCGGCCAGCCAAGTTGATATCGTCAATCGTATGACATGCAGCACAGCCGACCCCATCAAGGCCCAACGCGTCATCTGCTAAATCAGCCATGGTGTAACCATTTGGACCTGCAGTGCCTGTCAAGTGCGCCTCGTGAAATCCTTGGGGGGCGTGACAAGCCGTGCAAACATTTTCGATTGATTCGCGATGTTCTGGGTTGACAAGTCCTTCATGAGCAACTTTGGCTTTCCAAAACGGATCTCGCGCGCTGTTTGCCATCATCGTGGCTTGCCAGTCGACAACGGGGCTTACCGTATGGCCATTTTCATCAACAAGCGCTTCACCATCAGGATCCGGAGCATGGCAATTCACGCAATTCCCTGATCCGGTGAAATAAACGCCCTCCTCCGTGCAAAGTTCCCCCATGAGCCAGCGCATCATTGCCGCATCGTCGCCTTTGAACTTCTGATGCGGATCCTCTGCAGACGTCAAAAACACTCCCGTGCAAACGGCAAGCAAAGGCAAAAAAATTGCAAAAAGTGTCGTGCGTTTCATTAAGAAATGGTTCCAACAAAGTCCACAGCGATTGCTATGGGTATCTTTGGCTCAAAGTTAGAGACGAAACCACAACCATGCCATCTACACACGCCCCTCTTTTGATTCAAAAGTTCTTCTTTTTTGCATGTTTGTGCTTGATCTCGGCAAGTTCCCTTCTGAGTCAATCAGCTCCCGAAGCCATCGTTGGCGAGCGTCTTATTGGAGCCGAATGGCCGGTATCGGTGAGACCCGCTAGCCATGCAGAGGGCGAATCCAATTTGCTGATTGTGTGCCACAGCGGTTTGGTGATGTGGTATGATGAGTCCACCGGAACTGTTCGAGATGAACCTTTCTTGGACCTCAGTGCGGCTGGGTTGAATTTGGTCGATTATGGCATTATGAGTGAACAAGGATTGAATGATTTGATCCTCGATCCAAATTTTGAAGAAAACGGCCTGTTTTATGTCATTTACAATGGCTACCGGCCGGATGGCACAGGAACTTTCATCGATGAACGACTGCTTTGTTTTGGCACAAACGCTGACCGTACTGAAGCCGATACAACCACATGGTACGAAGTGCTTGAATTGGTTCAGCCCGCAAGAGGTCACAACGGTGGTCAGTTGCACTTTGGACCTCTGGATGGATATCTCTATATCAGCACAGGCGACGGAGGCGGAACAGGCACTGGCGAAACTGGCGGCGCGAGTGGTGGCGATGATCATGGAGCAATCGGGAATGGCCAGGACCTGCAAACCCTGTTGGGTAAGTTGTTGCGAATTGAAGTCAATGGCCTCGAGCCTTATAACATTCCAGAAGGCAATCCTTTCGTCTCAAACCCGGATGCATTGGACGAAATCTGGGCTTATGGATTCCGGAACCCATGGCGCTGGAGTTTCGATCGATTGACAGGTGATAAGTTCATCGGTGACGTAGGCGAAGTCGATTGGGAGGAAGTCAGCATGGAACGTGCGGATTCAGAGGGAGGACTCAATTATGGCTGGCGCCTCATGGAAGGCCCAATGTGTTACGAACCAATTGAGGACTGTGACCCTGATGGCACATTGGAGCAGCCCATTTTTTCCTATCCCCATGAAAACGGTTGGTGCTCGGTCATCGGCGGTTATCGGTATCGAGGACAAAACATTCCAACATTGTATGGGAATTATGTTTTCACAGATGCCTGTGGTTTTTACGACGTCAAATTCTGGACCTTGACAGAGCAAGCGGATGGCACTTGGACGGAAAAACCACTGGACATTCAAGTGCCCGGCGGTTTTGTGCCCTGGGAAGAAACCCGGTTTGGTTTCGGCGAAAACAATGAGGGCGAATTGTACCTCTGCACCCAGCAATTCGTCTACCGATTGAAGTATGATCCGGCAGATGGTTCAAGTCCAATTGCCCCAAATGAAGCGTTGCATTTCACACCGAATCCCGTTTCAATCGGTTCAGATGTAACACTCGATGTCGGCAGTGAAAGCATTTTAAATCGCATGCGCATTACAGATTCTAGCGGCCGGCTGGTTCACGATGTCAACCTAGAAACAGCCAGCGCTCCCTACGTTTGGAATACTTCCGGCATGCAACCTGGGACGTACATCATTGAAGCGTGGGTATTGAATGAGCCCGAACCCATAAGAGGCAAACTGAGCGTTGTTCGTATTTGAGCTTCCTGGAATCAGGGACAATTGCATCCTTCTAGAGAAACAGCTGATGCTTCGGTGAAGCTCACCGTGCCGCTTTTGAGACTGAAGCAAACCTCCAATTGCCCCAAAGGACAGCTTGAATCTGTGTCCAAAACATAACAAGGTGGAACTTCCCGTGGAGAGCTAGCCGACCAGTTGATTTCAGCATCCAAAAGCCATTGCATCACCTGGGACATGGATACTTCTGAATGGTCTTCCGTGCAATTCATCCAGCACATCAATGCCTCCGATGGGCGGACGCCATCCATCTGCATGCGTGACTTGATGCGCTTCTCAGGAAGCCAATCATTGCAACCCCGGCCTTGAAAAAAGAAGACGCTCAGCAACAATCCAAGGAAGACTCCGATGCCGTAGCGCAAAAATCGTTGACGAAAATTCACGATTCAAAAGTAACGCAAAGGGCTGTCGTGTGCACTCCCTTCGTAAATTCGAATTTCTATGATTGCCTGCAACGACATTGCCTTTCAGTATCACACGGATTCTCCTGTGCTGTCTTTCCCCAATTTGGACTGCTCCAAAGGAGGGAAATTGCTCCTTCTGGGCAATTCTGGATGCGGCAAAACCACACTGCTCCATCTCATGTGCGGACTCTTGCGACCGAGGCAAGGAAAGATAGAAGTTCAAGGGCAGGACCTTGCAGCTTTGAAAGGAAAAGACTTGGATCGGTTTCGCGGCGAGCATTTCGGCATCATTTTCCAGCAAAGCCACTTCATCCAAAGCTTGAGCGTTTTGGAAAATCTAGCCGTCCCCCATTTCTTATTGGGCCAATCATTCCCCAAATCAAAGGCTTTGGAACTGCTTGAGAGTTTGGGAATCGCCCACAAAGCCAAGGCAAAACCTCAGGCACTGAGTGTTGGAGAACAACAACGTGCGAGCATTGCACGCGCGCTCATCCACCAACCGAGCATTGTTTTGGCCGATGAGCCCACCAGCGCTCTTGACGATGATTCCACAGCAGCGGTAATCAGCCTGTTGGAGGAACAGTGTGCCTTTGCAGGGGCTTCGCTTATTGTTGTCACCCACGACCAACGATTGAAGTCTCGTTACAACAACCGGGTTGAACTTAAACCGAACGCGTCATGAGCTGGTTCTACATGGCTTGGCGAAACTTGGGATTGAAAAAACTTCAAACCACCCTGAGCCTGATTCTTTTGGCCTTTGGTGTAGGATTGGTGAGTTTGTTGATGCTCACTGAGAAGCAATTGAGTGATACGTTCGATCGCAACATTCAAGACATCGATCTGGTGCTTGGAGCGAAGGGAAGTCCGCTGCAATTGATCCTCGCCAATGTCTATCATGTAGACGCTCCAACGGGAAACATTCGGCTTGTGGATGCGCAAAAAGTCATCCGTCATCCATACATAGAGGAAGGAATTCCGCTTGCTTATGGCGACAATTACCGCGGTTTCCGAATTGTCGGAAGCGACGAGTCCTATCTCGAACATTATGGCGCGGCGCTCGAAAACGGGAGCATTAACAAGGCACCTTTCGAAGTTGTGGTCGGTCATAAAGTAGCAGAAACCACAGGCCTAAAAGTCGGGGACACTTTTTTCAGTGCGCACGGATTGCAAGACGAAACTGACGTGCATACAGACAAGACGTTTACGGTTGTTGGGGTGCTTGCAGAAAGTCGCTCTGTGGTGGACCAATTGTTGCATTGCACCATTGAAACCATTTGGGCAGTGCATGATGGTCCTGGAGAAATAATCGATGAAAGTGAGCGCGAAATCACCGCGGTGCTTCTGAAAAAGCGCAATCCATTGGCAGTGCTCACCATTCCCAATGTGATCCGTGAAACAAACATGCAAGTGGCCCTGCCCGCCATTGAAATAAACCGGCTGACTCAAAATTTTGGAATTGGAATGAACACCTTACGGGCCATTGCACTGCTCATCATGCTCATCAGTTTTGCAAGCATCTTCATTTCCGTGTACGACAACCTGCTTGCTCGCAAATACGAACTCGCTTTGCTACGGACGATGGGAAGTTCCAGGCGTGGGGTGTTTTTGCTGCTGTTGTTGGAAGGTGGACTGCTCAGTTTCGGGGGAGCCACCTTGGGACTCATTTTCAGCCGAATTGGACTGCTCGTTCTCGCCCAACTGATCCAAGATAAATTTCGCTACGACTGGAGCAGCATAGGGCTTCTTCCTTCCGAATGGATGCTTTTTGGAATGGCTATCTTTGTCGGGTTAATGGCTGCAGCAATCCCTGGCATTTCTGCACTGAAAATCGATATCTCACGCACACTTTCTGAAAAATGAAAACTCCACAAAGACCTCAACGATTGAAGACGGCATCTTGGATTGGATTGCTCGGATTGGTCACCATTAGCATGATGGATTTGAGTTCTTATTGCCATCCGAGTGAAGGTGCAAAACAACTCGTCACTCAAGTCAAGTCCGCCTCTCTGGGCCATGCTGAAGCCTTGGCAGCAAACGCAGTACTGTCCGAATCGGCAGTGGAAATTTCAGAAACTTCGCAGGAATTGACATGGCGCGCTTTGGAAGATGTCGAATTCAAAGACGTCTATGTCGAGGAATTGGATGCCTACTACTGGAAGCCAACTTTCGGAGACGGGGTGACAGGTCTTGAGGGCAAGGACGTCTACATCACCGGCTACATGATCCCTGTAGATTTGGATGAAGACTTCTATGTGCTGAGTCGTTACCCATTTGCCAACTGTTTTTTCTGTGGCGGAGCTGGGCCAGAATCGGTGGTGGATTTGCGTTTCCCTGGAAAATCAAAACGCGTGTACCAAACAGACGAGCGACTCACTTTTAAAGGAACCTTTCGTCTGAATGCTGACGACGTGTATCAGATGAATTACATCTTGGACGGCGCAGTCGAACACGAACTTTAAATCAGGACTCAATATCCGAAGGACCTTCTTTATCGGATGAACGGACACCGATGGCGCCGGATTGTCCTCGGTTTGAGTGATCACGCTTAAGCGCATCACGGAGCCGCGATTTATTGAAAATCTTGGCGCTGTCTTTGACCCCACGGCGTAGCTTCTTTTGCTCTTCTTCAGGAAGCAGAACGATGTCGTGGCACTTTGAACTGCACGTTCCTTCGCATTCCTTCGCGCATGCGGGACATTGAATAAATAGCAAGTTGCAAGCAACGTTCAGGCAATTGGTGTGGTCATCGCATGGCGCTCCGCATTGATGACACTCCGCAATCACATGTTCTGAAATGCGTTCCGCTCGTCGTTCGTCAAAAACGAAATTCTTTCCGATGAAACGATTCTCCAACCCCTTTTCGCGCACCTGTCGCGTGTATTCTATGATTCCCCCCTCAAGTTGGTGCACATTCGGAAAACCCTTGTGCTTGAGCCAAGCCGACGCCTTTTCGCATCGGATTCCACCGGTGCAGTACATCACAATGTCCTTCTCTTCTTTGCCTTGTAACATCTCCTCAACCAAATCAATCTCCTCGCGAAATGTATCCACATCTGGTGTGATCGCCCCCTTGAAGTGGCCGACCTCACTTTCGTAATGGTTGCGCATATCAATCAGGATGGTGTCCTCATTCGCTGTCAAAGTATTGAAACCCTCTGCATCAAGATGCACACCTGTATCGCGCACATCGAATGAACTGTCATTCAACCCGTCAGCAACAATCTTTTCGCGCACCTTAACCATCAACTTAAAGAATGATTTGCCATCATCCACGGCGACATTGAGTCGAATCCCATTTAGAAAAGAGATGCTATACAGATGCTCTTGAAACGCCTCGAATGCATGGGTAGGAACCGAGATTTGAGCATTGATTCCTTCGTTTGCCACATATGTGCGGCCAAACACACCCATTTGATTCCAATGGATGAACAAATAATCTCGAAAGAAGGTGGGATTGGGAATGAGCGCATATTGGTAAAAAGAAACCGTCGTACGGTCATCTTTCCCTTGCTCCATGCGATCCAACAACACCTTTCGATCGACCAAATTGCGCAGTTGTTGCTTCATGCGATTACAAGTCACAGTGCCTCTCCAGCGCGGAGGGTCCTTCGTTAGTTACAGCTGCAAAGATACGGCAACATCCATCGTGAGTAAAAACAAGCGAACCCAAGCAATAAAGTAAAATCCCAGGAGTTTTTAAATAGAACCGACCGTTAATGATCCGAATATGCTAGAGTTCTGTAAGAAAGTACTGCTAAAAGTGAGCCACAATCGTGAGTCATTTGCACGGGAATTGGGTAAATCCATCCGCGTTCTTAAGCCTGCCGAAATCAAACAATTGAAGGCTTGGTGCCGAGCACAATTCGCGCCTGCCTATTCAGACATCATCCAGATTTCATTTCCGGCAATTTAAAAGTTCAGTTTTATTGCCCGTCCTTGCTCGGGAAAGCCGCCTGAACATTGCGCAAAATGCCTTGATACCCTGAACGTTTCACAGCACTTTTCTTGAATACTGACCGAAATACTTCTTCTGTCATTTCATGCCAGTCTGAGGCTTGAAGCCCGAGTAACTCAGGGTGCGGCTCAAACAGCGGTTCCTTGTGACGCGTAGCGTGTCTATTCCAAGGACATACCTCCTGGCAAATATCACAACCAAAAACCCACGGCGACAATTGTTGAGCCGCCGGTTCGGGAATTGAGCCACGCAGTTCAATCGTGTAGTAGCTGATGCATTTTGATCCATCGACCACCTGAGACTGAATGATTGCACCTGTTGGGCAAGCGTCAATGCACCGTGTGCAAGTTCCACAATGATCCGCTGTTGGAGCATCTGGCTCGAGTTCCACATCCATGATGATCTCTGCAATGAAAAAATAGCTTCCCATTCCTTGATTGAGCAAAAGGCTGTTCTTCCCAACCCAACCCAATCCACTTTGTGCAGCCCACGCTCGTTCATGAACTGGTGCAGAATCCACAAAAACGCGGCCTTCGACATCACCCCACTCCCGTTTCATTCCCTTCATGAGTTCCTTCAATTTCCACTTCAACACATGGTGGTAATCTTGGCCATAGGCATAACTGGCAATGCGGGGAGCATCTGGTGATTCCGGTTGATCGGGATTGTGGTAGTTAAACAACAAGGAAACAACCGTTTTTGCCCCCGGAACTAGCTTTCGCGGGTCCAAGCGCAAGTCAACGTTTCGTTCGAGGTATCCCATCTCTCCCTGATAACCGCGCTTGAGCCATTCCTCCAAGCGATCTGCCTCTTCATTCAAGAAGCGAGCCTTGCTGACGCCAACAGCCTCGAAACCCAAACCTTTCGCCTCCTGGACAAGCCACTGCTTTCGTTCAAAGCTCAAGTTCCCGAGGAGAGCCATCTATTCTGAAAACAGCTTGCCAGAACGTCCCTCTAACTTGCGTCCTAAATGCGTGTACGCCGCTGGGGTTGCTTGCCGGCCCCGAGGCGTGCGAATCAAAAATCCTTCTTGAATCAAATACGGCTCATAAACCTCTTCCAAAGTGCCGGGGTTCTCACCAATGGCTGTGGCAATGGTCGATGCACCTACCGGGCCACCACCAAACTTATCAATGAGCGCTGATAAAATACGGTTGTCCATCTCGTCCAACCCTTTCTTATCCACGTGCAACGCATCCAACGCAAACTCCGTAATCGCTTGATCAATGCTACCGTTTCCTTTGATTTCAGCGAAATCTCGAACCCTTCGCAACAAGGCATTCGCAATTCTCGGAGTACCCCTGCTGCGTGACGCTATCTCATATGCCGCTGAATGCGCTATCGGAATCTCTAAAATCCCAGAGCTCCGTTCAACGATGTCCGTGAGCACTTTGGCGTCGTAATACTGCAGACGCAAGTTGATGCCGAAGCGAGCGCGCAATGGAGCAGTGAGTAAACCTGATCGCGTCGTCGCACCCACCAATGTAAAAGGATTCAATTCGATTTGTACGGTGCGTGCATTTGGTCCGGAGTCGATGACGAGATCAATCCTGTAGTCCTCCATGGCGCTATACAGATACTCCTCCACCACAGGCGAAAGTCTGTGAATCTCATCGATGAACAAAACATCATTCGTTTCAAGATTCGTAAGCAAACCCGCCAAATCACCCGGCTTGTCCAATACAGGGCCAGACGTGGTTCTGATCGCGACCCCCAATTCATTGGCTACAATGTTCGCCAGCGTCGTCTTGCCTAGTCCGGGAGGTCCGTGAAGCAGCGTATGGTCCATCGCTTCGCCTCGCTTCGTAGCTGCTTGTACGAAAATCTCCAAGTTTTCCATTGCAGCGCGTTGACCTGTGAAATCTTCAAAACGCGCCGGACGCAGCACGCGATCCATATCTCCATCCGTTGGCTGATCAGCCTCGTTTCTCAAATCAAAGTCTTCCATTGTGACGCAAGTTAATCGGAACAAACAAAAAAGACCCCAAAGCACATGGCTTTGGGGTCTTTTTCAATTCGTAAATTCAAATGATCAGTGCACCTCCTCACCCGCCAGAGCCGGTGTCGTTTGAGGCACAAAATCCGCCTCATGCGCAGGATTCGAGTAATCATATGCCCAACGATGCACCTCGGGAAGGGGACCATCCCAGTTGCCATGGACATGCTTCACAGGCGTGGTCCACTCCAACGTATTCGACAACCAAGGATTTTGAACAGATTTCTGACCGTAGAAAATGCTGTAGAAGAAGTTGAATAGGAAGAACAACTGCCCAATCGCTCCAACAATGGCAAACGTCGAGATGATCGGTTGCAAGTCCATCACGCTTCCCAAGAAGTCAAAGTTGCTGTATTCATAGTATCGGCGTGGAGCACCTGCTATGCCCACAAAATGCATCGGGAAAAAGACCCCATATCCGCAGACGATGGTCACCCAGAAGTGAGCAAAGCCAAGCTTTGTGTTCATCATGCGCCCAAACATTTTTGGGAACCAATGATAAATGCCCGCTAACATTCCAAAAATCGCGGACATTCCCATCACGATGTGGAAGTGAGCAACTACGAAGTACGTGTCATGAACATTCACATCCAATGCGGAGTCTGCCAAAATGATTCCTGTCAAACCTCCCGTTACAAAAGTGCTCACCAAACCAATGCTGAACAACATTGCTGGCGTGAAACGGATGTTTCCCTGCCAGAGCGTCGTGATGTAGTTGAAGGCTTTGACCGCAGATGGAATGGCAATCAACAATGTGGTGAAGACAAAGACAGACCCCAAGAAAGGGTTCATGCCCGTCACGAACATGTGGTGGCCCCAAACAATGAACGAGAGGAAACCAATTCCTAGAATTGACCCCACCATTGCCTTGTATCCAAAGATTGGTTTTCGAGAGTTTGTGGCTATTACTTCAGAACTAATTCCCAACGCTGGGAGCAATACGATGTATACCTCAGGGTGACCTAGGAACCAGAACAAGTGCTGGTACAGAATCGGACTTCCACCGGTCACATCCAATGCCTCTCCACCAATGAAAATATCAGAGAGGTAAAAAGCAGTTCCCATGGTTCGGTCCATCAGTAGCAAAACCACAGCTGAGACCAATACCGGGAAACTCAAAACACCCAAGATCGCTGTGACCATGAACGCCCAAATCGTCAATGGCAGACGGGTCATTGACATTCCTTTGGTTCTCAAATTAATGACTGTTACAACGTAGTTCAAACCTCCTAGAAGCGAACTCACAACGAACAATACCATCGAAATCAACCACAGCGTCATTCCCATCCCCGAACCAGGCATTGCCTGCGGCAAAGCGGACAATGGAGGGTAAACGGTCCAACCCCCTGAGGCTGCTCCACCTTCGGTGAACAATGACAAAATCATAATGACACTTGAGAAGAAGAAGAACCAATAGCTCAGCATGTTCAAGAAACCAGAGGCCATGTCACGGGCTCCGATCTGAAGTGGAATAAGCAAATTCGAGAACGTACCCGACAAGCCTCCAGTCAAGACGAAAAAGACCATGATTGTTCCGTGGATGGTAACCAACGCCAAGTATGCATTGCGATCCAAGACGCCGCCCGGGGCCCACTTGCCCAAAAACGTTTCCAAAATGGCAAAGCTTTCTCCTGGCCATCCCAACTGCAATCGGAAAAAGACCGACAACATAACCGCTACAATCCCCATCAGGATGGCAGTAACCAAGAACTGCTTGGAGATCATCTTATGATCGTGCGTGAAGACGTATTTCGAGACGAAACTTTCTTCGTGGTGGTGTGCTTTTGCGCCCATGATTTAAAGGGATGCCGTTATGGTTTGACTTTCTTTCTGTGCGGAGGCTTGCTCCATTTCAGGCTCATCTGAACCCTCCTTCACAATAAACTCACCCTGCTCGGATATCCAAGCATCGTATGATTCTTGTGATTCAATGACCACCTTCATTTGCATGTTGAAGTGCGCTGCACCGCAAACTTTGTTGCAAAGCAAAACGTAATCAAAATCCGGATTTTCCAGCACCATTCGCATCGAATCCGTCGTGATTGTCGGGGTCATTTTGAATCGAGTCGGGACACCCGGAACTGTGTTCATCTGAGCACGAAAATGAGGCATGTATGCCGAATGTATTACGTCACGTGAGCGGAACACAAATTCAACTTCTCGGCCAACTGGTAGGTGGAATTCTCCTTTCACCACTTGATCGTCAGCGCCAGACTCCCAAGCTGTCAGTTCACTATCAAAATCAAAGTTTCGAATCTCCTGAATTCGCTGGCGGTGGCGAAGCAAACGGTACAACTTGTCTTCTTTAGCTTCAAAGGCCGCCTCCGTCAGGATGATCACTTTATCCGACTCCAACATGTGATTGACTTCCAACAAACGTGCCTCTAGAGCATGCTTGTGAGCATCGTGATCGTCATGTGCTTCATCAGCGTGCTCGTCATGGCCATGATCGCCGTGAGCATGATCGTCGTGAGCGTGATCGCTATGATCGTGGTCGTGACCATGTCCGCCGTGACCATGTCCGCCGTTCAACTCTTCCTCGATGGAAGCACGTTCAGCGAGTAGGTGACCCTTCTCCTAGTTTATTTC
>OCVR010002826.1_pt1 | contig 12734 bp, 8 predicted proteins | sample 1539091 | NCBI WGS metagenome assembly OCVR01 (sample SAMEA3355530, study PRJEB22509) | marine metagenome | biome: marine; feature: coastal ocean; material: water | place: USA | collected 2010-08-07 | depth 16 m | reverse complement strand
CCCGCTGTTAATGAGACTAATCTGAGAGCTATTGTGAGACCGACCTCAAAGGACACACGTCCAGTCAATTTGGATTTGGGTACGATTCAGTTACCCGTTACCGCTTATGCTTCGATCGCCCACCGCGTCACTGGTGTGCTGATGTTTTTCGCTAGCTTTTTATTGCTCTGGGCGCTTGATCGCAGTCTGGCGTCGGAGGCCTCTTTCGATGCGCTGTCTGAGGTGTTGTCGTCGCCGTTCGCTAAAGTGGTCATGTGGGGCGTTGCCTCCGCGCTGACCTACCACGCGTTGGCGGGTGTTAAGCACCTCGTGATGGACACGGGGGTAGGGGAAACCATGCGAGGTGGTGTCATCGGTGCGCGCATTGTTTTCAGTGCGGCCTTCACTGCAGCGATTTTATGGGGAGTGGCGATATGGTGACCTCAGTCACGAGCTTTAGCCGCACTGGCCTGTCTGATTGGCTTATTCAGAGAGTCACGTCGATCATATTGCTGGCATATTTTCTGCTGATCGCCTACCAGTTGATGGGTTCAGTTGACTACACTAGTTGGGCGCGGCTGTTCGAGCAGACCTGGATGAAGGTGTTTACGCTAATGGCGGCCCTCTCTTTGGCTGCGCACAGTTGGATCGGTTTATGGTCTGTTTTCACAGACTATCTGACCGAGCGGATGTTGGGTCCGAAGGGCAACGTGATTCGTTTGGTGTGTCAGCTAGGCGCTTCACTGGCGCTAGTCGGGTACGTAATTTGGGTGGTGGTGATCATTTGGAGTTAATCCAAGGCCACTAGCGGTTGCGTCTACTGCGCCGGTGTTCGGGGTAGGAAGGCGGATAAAAAGTGAGTGTTATGAGAACAATTTCTTTTGATGGGGTCATTGTCGGCGGTGGTGGCGCAGGTATGCGCGCGGCACTCCAATTGGCGCAGTCTGGCTATAAAACCGCGGTGATTTCGAAGGTGTTCCCGACTCGCTCGCACACCGTGTCGGCTCAAGGTGGCATTACCTGCGCGATTGCCAGTGACGACCCGCAAGACGATTGGCGCTGGCATATGTATGACACCGTTAAGGGGTCTGACTATATCGGCGATCAAGAAGCGATTGAATACATGTGCTCCGTGGGTCCAGAGGCAATTTTTGAGTTGGAACACATGGGATTGCCTTTTTCCCGCACGGAGGAGGGCCGGATTTACCAACGACCCTTTGGCGGGCAGTCGAAGAACTATGGTGAGGGCGGACAAGCGGCCAGGACCTGTGCCGCAGCAGACCGCACCGGTCACGCATTGCTGCACACGCTATACCAGAACAACATAAAGAACGAGACCGTCTTTTTTAATGAATGGTTCGCGGTTGATTTAGTGAAAAACCAAGACGGCGCCGTCGTTGGGGTCGTGGCGATCTGTATCGAGACGGGTGAAACGGTGTACGTGAAATCTAAGGCGACGGTTTTTGCGACGGGCGGTGCAGGGCGTATTTATGCTTCCACCACCAACGCCCATATTAATACCGGCGACGGGATGGGTATGGCGCTCCGCGCGGGTGTTCCCGCTCAGGATATGGAGATGTGGCAGTTCCACCCAACGGGTATCTATGGAGCGGGCACACTGGTGACCGAGGGATGTCGCGGAGAGGGCGGTTATCTCGTCAATAAAGACGGTGAGCGTTTTATGGAGCGTTATGCGCCGAATGCCAAAGACCTCGCGGGCAGAGATGTCGTTGCGCGATCTATGGTGCTGGAGATATTAGAGGGCCGTGGCTGCGGTCCCAATGGTGACCACGTGAAGCTGAAGTTGGATCACCTCGGTGAGGACGTGCTGGAATCGCGGCTGCCTGGCATTTGCGAACTGAGCCGGACCTTCGCGCACGTCGACCCGGTGAAAGAGCCCATTCCAGTTGTGCCGACCTGTCATTACATGATGGGCGGCATACCGACTAACGTACACGGTCAGGCGCTGACGGTAGACGCAGCGGGTAACGACAGTGTGATTCCTGGCTTATATGCTTGTGGTGAGGTGGCCTGCGTTTCAGTGCATGGTGCGAATCGTCTGGGAGGCAACTCCTTGCTCGATCTGGTGGTGTTTGGCCGTGCTTCCGGGTTATTCATTGAGAAAGCACTGCGCGATGGTATTGAGTTGCGAGAGGCGGGACAAACTGATCTCGAGGCGGCAAGCGCGCGTCTGAATGCGCTCAATGAGCGCGAGCAGGGCGAGCCGGTGGCGCCGATGCGTCAGGAGCTGCAAGAAATCATGCAGAACCATTTTGGTGTGTTCCGAACGGGTGAGTTCATGCGAGAAGGCATCGCGAAGCTGGCGACGCTGCGTGGCCGCGTTGAGAATGTGGTCTTGGCTGACCGGAGTTCGGCGTTTAATACCTCGCGAATAGAATGCCTCGAGTTACAGAATTTGTTTGAGACAGCCGAGGCGACCGCTATCGTAGCCGAGGCGCGAGACGAGAGTCGTGGCGCGCACGCGCGAGAGGACTTTACTGAACGGGATGACGAGAATTGGTTGTGCCATTCGCTGTATCACGGCGACACAAAACAGGTCTCCAAGCGCAGTGTGAATTTCACGCCGCGGACCGTTGACACTTTCCAGCCCAAAGCGCGCACTTACTGAGTCTTCAGGGAGCTACAGGACATGCTACAAGTCAGCTTATACCGCTATAACCCAGAATCCGATGATGCGCCTCACATGGAGGAATTTTCGGTCGATACAGGCGGCAAGGATCTGATGGTGCTTGACGTGCTCGAGCTCATCAAGGCCGATTACGATGGGAGTGTCACTTACCGACGGAGTTGCCGAGAAGGCGTTTGTGGTTCTGACGGGTTGAATATCAACGGTAAAAATGGCCTTGCTTGTATTACGCCGTTGTCTGAGACAGTCAAGGGTGGAAAGCTGGTGATTCGTCCGCTGCCGGGCCTGCCGGTTATTCGCGATCTTGTGGTTGATATGAGCCTTTTTTATGCACAGTACGAAAAGGTTCAGCCGTATTTGCAAAACGCCTCACCTGCGCCTGCGATAGAGCGCTTGCAGTCACCGGAAGAGCGAGCGCAATTAGACGGGCTTTATGAGTGCATCTTGTGTGCGTGTTGCTCTACCAGTTGTCCTTCGTTTTGGTGGAACCCTGACCGATTTATTGGGCCCGCAGGATTGCTGCAAGCCTACCGGTTTCTTGCGGACAGCCGAGATACAGCAACAGAGGGGCGGCTGGCTAAGTTGGATGATCCGTTCAGCGTTTTCCGTTGTCATGGCATTCAAAACTGTGTGAATGTCTGTCCAAAAGGCCTGAATCCCACCAAGGCGATTGGGCACATTCGAACGATGCTGCTGAATCGAGCGACCTAACGGCCCGGTTATCAGGGCCGAAAATCCATAGATTTGATTCATATTAGAGCTGGTTCACTCCGGCAGATAAGCCCTTTGGTTATGAGTTCCATAACTACCGGTAATGGTACTAGTATGGCGTGCCTTAAACGGTAGTTTTACGGTCACACCTAGGGGGCGCCAGCTCCTCAATTGCCCCATTGTCTTTTACACTCCCCACTTGCGAGAAGGCGCCCGTTGGAAAGCGCCGTCTGCGAGGGTCAAATAACACCCAGGGGCGATGGTGACACACATGACTAAGGGTTCGGGCATGCTGGAGCAGTGGGCGACTTCGCACATTGCCGGCGGCAATGCCGAGTACATCGAGGCGCTCTACGAGGCCTACCTGCAGGACCCCAACGCGATTGCCCCCCAATGGCGCGACTACTTCGATCAGCTGCCGCTGGTACCATCCGATACGCATGCCATGCACGATATTCCGCACTCTGTGCTGCGGGAGCGCTTTGCTCGGTTATCGAAAATGCGTGTGCGCACCGATGCAACGGTCTCTCAAGATATGCATGCCACTGAATACGAGCGTAAGCAGGTTCGTGTTGTGCAACTTATTTCTGCTTATCGACAACGTGGCCATCAGCAAGCTGCGCTAGACCCGTTAGCGCTGGCGGTGCGCCCCCCAGTTCCCGATCTTGATCTGACCTTCCATGAGCTCAGCGACGCCGACCTCGATACCACCTTCCAGGTGGGGACAGCCTATTTGGGTCGTGCAGAAGCGACACTGGCAGACATTCGAGAGGCTTTGGAGCGAACGTATTGCGGCACGGTCGGTGCTGAGTTTATGCATATCGTAAACACCGAGGAGCGGCACTGGATTATGAGCCGGATGGAATCGGTGCGCGGTGCACCGGAGTTTTCGTCCGATCAGCGGTTAGAGATTTTGCGACAACTCAACGGGGCAGAGGGGATTGAGCGCTCTCTGGGATCAAAATACCCCGGCACCAAGCGGTTCGGTTTGGAGGGCGGCGAGAGTTTAATCCCCATGATGTCTGAGGCCATCCAACGTGTTGGCGGCTATGGGGCGAAGGAAATTTGTATTGGCATGGCACACCGAGGTCGACTCAATGTGTTGGTCAATATTCTCGGTAAGAATCCAGTCAACTTATTTGACGAATTTGAAGGGAAGGTCACGTACATCGGTTCAGGTGACGTGAAGTATCACCAAGGGTTTTCTTCCAATATGATGACGCCCGGTGGAGAAGTGCATTTGGCGCTGGCCTTCAACCCTTCGCACCTTGAGATTGTGTCGCCTGTGGTAGAAGGCTCGGTACGCGCGCGTCAGGATCGACGCGAAGATTCGATTGGCAAAACAGTGGTGCCTATTGTGTTGCATGGCGATGCTGCCTTTGCGGGGCAAGGTGTGGTGATGGAGACGTTTCAAATGTCTCAGACCCGGGCTTATCGCACCGGTGGGACCCTGCACATTATTCTCAACAATCAGATCGGCTTTACCACGAGCGCACCGGAGGATATGCGGTCCACGGAGTACTGCACTGATATTGCAAAAATGGTTCAGGCTCCCATATTCCACGTCAACGGCGATGATCCAGAAGCGGTGGTTTTCGTGACGCAACTGGCCGTTGATTTTCGCAATCAGTTCAATCGAGACGTGGTAATTGATCTCGTGTGTTATCGACGACGGGGCCATAACGAGGCCGATGAGCCGTCTGTAACGCAGCCTGGTATGTACGAAAAGATTAAGTCGCATCCCAGCACTCGATCGCTCTATGCCAGCCGCTTGATCGCCGATGGCGTGTTGAGTGAGCAGCAAGATAACGAGTGGGTGGAACAATACCGAGAAGCGCTGGAGCGCGATCAACCATTGGTGAGCTCGTTGGTGTCTGAGCCGAACAAAGCGTTATTTGTTGATTGGTCGCCTTACCTCGGGCATAGGTGGGATGTTGCCGGGGAGACCGCGGTGCCCTTGACGGAGCTCAAGGCGTTATCGGAGGCGTGTCACGAAGTGCCCGATGGTGTTGCGGTGCATCGTGTGGTGAAAAAGTTGATGGATGACCGGCTGAAGATGGGGGCCGGCGCGCAAGCGATTAATTGGGGCTTCGCCGAGACAATGGCGTATGCCTCGCTATTGCAGGAGGGGTATCCCGTCCGCTTGACTGGGCAAGACGTGGGGCGCGGTACCTTCAGTCATCGTCACGCGGTCTTGCACAATCAACGTAATAGTGAAACCTGGATTCCACTGGCCCACGTATCCGAAACGCAAGCGCCTTTCAACATTCACGACTCGCTGCTCTCAGAGGAGGCGGTGCTAGCGTTTGAATATGGCTACGCGACCACCGCGCCGGGCGGCCTGGTGATTTGGGAGGCGCAATTTGGTGACTTTGCTAATGGCGCACAGGTCGTGATCGATCAATTTATCTCGAGTGGCGAGAACAAATGGAGTCGGTTGTGTGGTCTGACGATGCTGCTGCCTCACGGTTATGAGGGGCAGGGCCCTGAGCATTCGTCGGCGCGTTTAGAGCGTTTCTTGCAGTTGTGCGCCGACGACAATATACAGGTCTGTATTCCCAGTACACCATCGCAAGTGTTCCATATGTTGCGTCGCCAGGCTGTTAGGCCCTTTAGAACGCCGCTGATTGTGATGACGCCGAAAAGCCTCCTGCGCCACAAAGAAGCGGTTTCACCGCTAGAAGACTTAGCGCAGGGCGGCTTTAAGACGGTCATTGACGAAACGGACTCGCTGGATCCGGCCGAAGTGAAACGGCTCATCCTCTGCTCTGGCAAAGTCTTCTATGACTTGAGAGCAGCGCGGCGAGAACGTGATATTCACGACATTGCCATCATTCGCATTGAGCAGATGTATCCTTTTCCGCGGATCGATCTCATGGAGATCATCAGTCGGTATCCCAATGTTGAAGATGTGAATTGGGTCCAAGAAGAGCCTAAAAATCAGGGTGCTTGGTATGCCATGCAAAGTCGGATGCGGACGGTTGTGCAGCGCCATAAGGTCGATTTATTTCTGCGTTATGTCGGGAGAGAGTCTTCAGCTTCGGCTGCGGCGGGGTACTCAGCGCTACACATGCGAGAACAAGACAAGTTCATTGACGAAGCTCTGGGGCCCATGCCCTGGGGATTTTAATAGATAAAGTTGAGGATGACCTCATGACAATTGAAATCAAAGCGCCCACGTTTCCCGAGTCTGTTGCTGATGGCGTGGTGTCAGCTTGGCACAAGGCAGCGGGTGAGTCGGTAGCGAGAGACGAGCTGCTGGTTGAAATAGAGACTGACAAGGTGGTGATGGAGGTGGTTGCGCCGGCGCCGGGAGTGATTGAAGCCATCTTGGTGGGTGAGGGCGAAACGATTCTGAGTGAAACTTTGTTGGCCACCTTGGTGGAGGGTGAGGCAGCTGAGGTGCAGCAAACGACGGTCAAATCCGATAACGATCAACCTGCTCCGGCAAGCGCTGAGCCGTCGGTGTCGGATAGCGTTCCTATGGGGCCTGCGGTGCGCACCTTGCTGGACGAGCAGGGCCTGGAAGCCACATCGATAACGGCTAGTGGAAAAGGCGGGCGATTACTAAAAGAAGACGTGCTTGCTCACATGGCCGACTTAGAGAAAACCGGTGTGCAAGAACGCGATGTTCCAGTCACAGAGGCGGTGGGGTTGGACGTGGCAGGACCCACGAGCGGGCGCATTGAGAAGCGCGTTCCCATGACTCGTATGCGGGCTCGTATTGCTGAGCGCCTGCTGGATGCGACCCAGCAAACGGCGATGCTCACCACGTTTAACGAGGTGAATATGGCGCCGTTGATGAAGCTTAGGCGGCAATACAAAGAACAGTTTGAGGCGACTCACAACGGCACGCGCTTGGGTTTTATGGGCTTTTTTGTGAGGGCGGCATGCGAGGCACTCAAGCGTTTCCCCGCGGTGAACGCCAGCATTGATGGCAATGACGTGGTGTATCACGGTTATCAGGATATTGGCGTCGCGGTGTCGATTGACGAGGGATTGGTAGTGCCGATACTGCGAGACGCGGATTTTATGAGTATTGCCGATATTGAAGCGGCGGTTCATGACTTGGGTGTCAAGGCGCGCGACAAGAAGTTGACGATTGAAGAGATGACAGGCGGCACCTTTACCGTCTCAAATGGTGGCGTATTTGGGTCATTGCTCTCTACCCCGATTCTCAATCCACCACAGACGGGGATTCTGGGTATGCACACCATTCAGGATCGGCCCATTGCGATGGACGGTGAGGTAGTTATTCAGCCAATGATGTACCTGGCACTGTCTTATGATCATCGCTTGGTCGACGGTAAAACGGCGGTGCAATTTTTAGTGGCCATTAAAGGCCTTATAGAGGATCCCGCTCGGATCCTGTTACAGCTCTAGTCTTAGGAGGAAATGTGTCTAACCATTTTGAGGTGATAGTAATTGGTTCGGGACCTGCCGGGTATGTCTGCGCTATTCGTTGTGCGCAACTTGGGCTGTCGACCGCTCTGATCGAGAAGGAAACTGATGCCAGCGACAAACCCCAACTGGGTGGCACCTGTCTCAATGTGGGGTGTATTCCGTCAAAGGCGTTGCTTGATAGCTCGCAACGTTATGCTGATACCAAGGGCCATCTCGCTGAGCATGGTATTGGGGTAAACGACGTGACGTTGAATATCCCTGAGATGATGACACGCAAAGAAAAAATCGTTTCCCAACTGACCGGAGGGGTCGCGGGTCTGCTCAAGCACAATAAGATCACGGTGCTCAGCGGTGCAGGTCAGTTGTTGGCTGGACGTCAGGTGGAGTTGACGGATGCTGAGGGGCAAGTCGCGCTTTACAGCGCCGACAACGTCGTGCTCGCATCGGGTTCTGAGCCGGTCGAAATTCCACCTGCGCCGATCGATGGCGACCGAGTGGTCGATTCTACCGGGGCGTTGTGTTTCGATGCGGTCCCAACCCGCTTGGGTGTGATTGGTGCGGGTGTCATTGGCCTGGAGCTTGGGAGCGTATGGGCACGTTTGGGTGCTGAAGTGGTGATTCTGGAGGCGATGGAGCAGTTCTTGCCTGCGATGGACGAGCAGATTGCCAAAGAGTCTGCCAAAATATTTGCTAAGCAGGGGCTCGATATTCGTCTTGGCGCCAGAGTGACGGGAGTCGAGGTGACACCTGAGCAGGTAACGGTGGGTTACTCCTCAGGAGACGCCGAGCATACAGAAACGTTTGATCGCTTGATTGTTGCAGTGGGCCGAAGGCCTCGGACCGACAAGCTGTTCTCGGGTGATTCGGGTGTCAGCACGGACGAGCGGGGATTTGTTTTTGTTAACGAGCACTGCGCGACTGAGGCACCGGGTGTGTGGGCGGTTGGCGATATCGTCCGGGGGCCGATGCTGGCGCACAAGGGCTCTGAAGAGGGCGTTATGGTCGCCGAGCGCATTCATGGTAAGGCGGCGCAGCTGAATTATGAGGTGGTGCCTTCTATTATTTATACCCACCCCGAAGTCGCTGCGGTCGGTAAAAACGAGCAAGAGTTAAAGGCCGAAGGTGTTGACTATAAAGTAGGCACCTTCCCTTTTGCGGCGATTGGCCGTGCGCAAGCCTCGGGTGAAACCGACGGCTTGGTGAAGATTGTTTCCGACGCCGATTCTGACCAGATTCTGGGAGCCCATGTCGTAGGTCCGTCTGCGGCTGACTTGGTGCAGCAAATTGTGATTGCCATGGAAATGGCGGCGAGCACTGAAGATTTGCAATTGATGGTCTTTGGTCACCCGACGATGTCGGAGGCAGTCCATGAAGCAGCGCTAGCGGCGGACGGCAGAGCTATTCACATGGTGAATCGCCCTCAGCGCTAACAACGATTTATAGGCTCTCTTGACCGCCTGGTGCTGGGGGAGTGTGGGGTATACCAGGTAATAGCTGAGAGGTTTATATGAATCTGCATGAGTATCAGGGCAAGGCGTTATTTGCCGAATATGGACTGCCTGTTTCCATTGGGCACGCTGTCGAATCGGCAGAGGCCGCCATGGAGGCGGCTACGAAGATCGGTGGTGATCAATGGGTGGTCAAAGCTCAGGTGCATGCGGGTGGACGTGGTAAGGCGGGGGGCGTCAAATTAATTGATTCACCTCAAGCCGCTGCTGATTTCGCGACACAGTGGTTGGGCGAGCGGCTCGTGACCTATCAGACAGATGCAGCCGGTCAGCCCGTGTCGCGGATTTTGGTCGAGTCGTGTACCGATATTGCAGAAGAGCTGTACTTGGGCGCCGTGGTGGATCGCGCTAGCCGCCGCATCGTGTTCATGGCCTCCACTGAGGGCGGTGTTGAAATTGAAAAAGTCGCAGAAGAGACGCCGGATAAGATTCTCAAAGCAGAGGTTGATCCGTTAGTGGGAGCGCAGCCTTTTCAGGGGCGTGATCTGGCTTTCCGGCTAGGCTTATCAGGGGTGCAGATTAAGCAGTTCGTCACTATTTTTCTGGGTCTGGCTAAATTGTTTCAGGAGAAGGATCTGGCCTTGATTGAAGTGAATCCTCTGGTGATTACCGACGAGGGTAACCTGCATTGTCTTGATGCTAAAGTCGTCGTGGATTCCAATGCGCTGTATCGGCAGCCCGCATTGCAAGCGATGCACGACCCGTCTCAAGAAGATGAGCGCGAAGCGCACGCTGCGCAATGGGAGCTCAACTACGTAGCGCTCGACGGCAGCATAGGCTGTATGGTCAATGGCGCTGGCTTGGCAATGGGCACAATGGATATCGTGAAGCTACACGGCGGCTCGCCAGCCAACTTTTTGGATGTGGGGGGTGGTGCGACCAAAGAGCGTGTCACCGAGGCGTTTAAAATTATCCTGTCAGACGAGAACGTTAAGGCTGTACTAATCAATATTTTTGGTGGGATTGTTCGCTGCGACTTGATTGCTGAGGGCGTGATTGGCGCAGTTGAGGAAGTGGGAGTTGAAGTGCCGGTTGTGGTGAGGTTAGAGGGTAATAACGCAGCGCTGGGTCGCGAGGTACTCGCTAATAGCGGTCTTAATATTGAAGCGGCAGAAAGTCTGACTGATGCGGCCCAAAAAGTGGTTGCAGCGGCTGGAGGTGTCCAATGAGTATTTTGATCAATGCAGAAACGCGCGTTATCTGTCAGGGTTTTACTGGGTCACAAGGCACTTTTCACTCGGAGCAAGCGATTGCTTACGGCACGAAAATGGTTGGTGGCGTGACCCCTGGAAAGGGCGGACAAACGCATTTGGGTTTGCCGGTCTTCAATACAGTTTTTGAAGCCGTGAGCGCGACGGGTGCAGAAGCCTCCGTAATTTACGTCCCCGCGCCCTTTTGTAAAGATTCGATTCTCGAGGCCGCTCTGGCTGGCATTCAGTTGATTGTGTGCATTACAGAGGGCGTGCCCACACTCGACATGTTAGACGCCAAGGTTAAATGCGACGAATTGGGTGTGCGCCTGATCGGGCCCAACTGCCCGGGGGTGATCACGCCCGGGCAATGCAAGATTGGCATCATGCCGGCAGAGATCCATCTGCCCGGTCGTGTCGGCATTGTGTCCCGTTCAGGTACGCTGACTTACGAGGCGGTTAAGCAGACAACGGATGTGGGTTACGGACAATCAACTTGCGTTGGTATTGGTGGTGATCCGATACCTGGCTCGCATTTTATCGATATCCTCGATCTGTTTGAAAAAGATGACAGTACTGAGGCGATCGTCATGATCGGTGAGATTGGCGGAACCGCTGAAGAAGAAGCGGCTGAATTTATTCGTCATAATGTGTCCAAGCCAGTCGTGTCTTATATCGCTGGGGTGACGGCACCAAAGGGTAAGCGAATGGGCCATGCCGGAGCGATCATCTCTGGTGGAAAAGGCACGGCAGACGAAAAATTCGCAGCCCTTGAAGGCGCGGGCGTTAAAACGGTTCGCCGATACTATTAAAGCCCGCTTTGGCGGGCTTTTTTATGGTTGAAAGGCAGTGTTTCCCGCTTGAAATTACTATTAAGGCCCCCATCTATTCGACTTAACCTAGTGAGACGAGACGAGCTATGACCGCAGAAGCAACTCAAACAATGGGATTTCAAACTGAGGCGAAGCGGTTGCTTCAACTCATGATTCATTCCTTGTATTCCAATCGCGAAATATTTTTGAGAGAGCTGATCTCTAATTCATCAGATGCTATTGATAAGCACCGATTTGCGGTGATCAGTGACCCAGAGTTGGCCGGCTTGACAGCGGAGTATCGCATTCGAGTCGCGACTGATGCGGAAGCGAAAACCATTACCATTGACGACAATGGCATTGGGATGACCCGAGAAGAAGTGATCGATAATTTAGGAACGATCGCTAAGTCCGGTACTGCCGCCTTTATGGAGCAGCTCAGTGGGGATCAAAAACAGGACAGCCAGTTGATTGGCCAATTTGGCGTGGGTTTTTACTCGTCATTCATTGTTGCCGATCGAGTAGAGGTGGTGACCCGCAAGGCGGGGAGTGACACGGCGACCCGTTGGGAGTCTGCGGGTGAGGATGAGTTCACCATTTCTGAGGCTGAGCGTGAGGCTGCGGGGACTACGGTGGTGCTGCACCTAAAGTCTGATGCAGATGAGTTTGCCGATGGTTGGCGAGTGCGCTCGGTGATTAAGAAGTATTCGGACCACATCTCAGTGCCCGTGATGATGCCCGCGGCAGTCACGGAGACCGAAGATGACAGTGATAGTAGCGATGACGAGGCCAGTTCTGAGCCCGCTTGGGAAGCCATTAACGAGGCCAAGGCGCTCTGGACTCGGAGTCGTTCCGAAGTCAGCGATGAGGAGTATCAGGCGTTTTATAAGCATATATCTCACGACTTCGAAGAAGCGTTGACTTGGAGCCATAATGCGGTCGAGGGCAAGCTTGAGTACACCTCACTGCTGTACGTGCCTCAGCGTGCCCCGTTTGATTTATGGCAAAGGGAGGGGGCCAGAGGACTCAAGCTCTACGTCCAGCGCACCTTTATCATGGACGAAGCGGAACAGTTTCTGCCGATGTATTTGCGCTTTGTGAAAGGCGTGCTCGACTCAAACGATCTTCCTCTCAACGTCTCCAGAGAGCTGTTGCAACAAAATCAGCAGGTCGACTCGATCCGTGGTGCGCTCACCAAGCGCGTGCTCGATATGATCAGCAAGATGGCCGCTAAATCGCCAGAGGACTTTGAGCGTTTTTGGGATACTTTCGGTGTTGTACTGAAAGAGGGGCCTGCAGAGGACTTCGGCAATCGCGAAAAGGTGGCAGAGCTGCTGCGCTTTGCGACGACGCGCGATGACGAGGCACTGCAGCGGGTGTCCTTGAAGCAGTATGTGGAGGCGATGTCAGACGATCAGCAGTCTATTTATTACGTCGTGGCAGAAAATCACGTCACGGCGAAGAACAGTCCCCATATCGAGTC
>OCVR010002822.1_pt1 | contig 12751 bp, 13 predicted proteins | sample 1539091 | NCBI WGS metagenome assembly OCVR01 (sample SAMEA3355530, study PRJEB22509) | marine metagenome | biome: marine; feature: coastal ocean; material: water | place: USA | collected 2010-08-07 | depth 16 m | reverse complement strand
CGTATTGGCGCGATCCGCGAGGCCCTCGAGGCCGAGGGACACGTCAATACTCTCATTTTGTCTTATGCCGCAAAATACGCGTCGGCTTACTACGGCCCATTTCGAGATGCCGTTGGGTCAGCGTCAAACCTTAAGGGCGGCGACAAAAAGACCTATCAGATGGATCCCGCGAACAGCGACGAGGCCATACACGAGGTCGCCCTGGACCTCGGTGAAGGCGCGGACATGGTTATGATAAAGCCGGGAATGCCCTACCTTGATATTGTTCGACGCGTCAAAACTGAGCTTCAAGTGCCCACCTTTGCCTACCAAGTGTCAGGCGAGTACGCCATGCATCAAGCCGCCTTCGAAAAAGGCTGGCTGTCTCGTGATGCGGTCATACTCGAGAGCCTGCTCTCGTTTAAGCGTGCGGGAGCCGACGGGATACTGACGTACTTTGCTATTGATGCGGCGAGGCTGCTTTTAAAGCAATGACCGCTAAGGCAGTAACCCCTAAGGCGATGCGCATTGGGCGTCAGATCAGGAAACTCTCACTCGCTCTTATAATGTCGGTGTTGAGCCCCCTATCAAGCGCCTGTGAGTGTCTTTGGCAGGGTAGCTTTTCAGAGGTTGCTCCCACGGCTGACCTCGTGGTGCTGGGTACAGTCGGACGTGTAAAAGGAAACGCAATCGACATTGATGTTGATGTCACACTCACCGGCCCCGACTGGGCCACTGCGCCTCGTGTTTGGCTTAAGACCGCCGATTATTGCCGTCCCGACGTGGCCGAGTTTGCACAGGGTCAGCGGTTTATTTTCGCCCTACGACGACTCACAGAGGTTCCCGCCGACGGGTTCAACCCATCAACACCTAACCTGAGTTACGGCCGAGTGGGCGACTATGCGCTGTCAAGCTGCGGAGGCTATTGGCTGAGCGTGGAGGGGCTTCGCGCCTCGGGCAATCTCGTTCCTGGCATGCCACGCTATGCGCATAGCCCAGAGATGACCCCCGTGCTCATTGGTCACGTCACTGCCTACCTCAAAGGATGGGCCACCCTAGAGTCATTAATTGACGCCACAAAAAAAGACCCGGAACTCGAAGCATTAAAAAAAGACTCACGCAGTTTTTTACGTGGATTCTCGCCCGACGAGGACAGCGAGCGCTAGATGGCTAAGCCCGCGTGACGTGCGCGGCTCGATTGTGACGCCCACCAACAAGTTCTAACAGTTCGTCGATCATCATCAGAGACAGCCCCCAGATCAACCGTCGGTCAAAAGTAAAGGCGTCAGACTCAAGCGTCTCACCGCGCCATTCCCACTGATGACGCGCTCGATTGATGTCGTCCATTAAAAAATGAATGGGAATCCAGACTGTATCGTCAACCTCGTGGTTTAACGTGAGCTCCGGGCAATGGTTTATAACGAAAACAAACGGCGCTACCAGCATCTCAGGCCGGTCAGCACGCCATCCTGTATTGACATCAGACAGCTGACAAATGAGCTCACCGTATGTGTCTAAATCCAGACCCACTTCCTCCCACGTTTCACGCTTTGCGCAGCTCACATCGCTGGGATCGCCGGGGTCTTTTCGTCCACCAGGAAAGCCCATGTGGCCCGACCAAGGGTCGCCCTCTCTCACCGCGCGCTGAATCATCAACATCTCAGGACCCGAAGATCCATCCCTCAGCCCAATGGCCACCGCTGCGCGTTTGGACACAACGGAAATCGCCGGCGGCGAGACCTTGCCGAGCACCTCGATCATCTGTTGAAAACTTGGGAGCACTGAACACCTCTTGTGTGTCTCAAGTTTACATAAATCTCACCGAATCTGTCTGATTACAATCAAGACAAGTTAATGAACCTGACAAGTTAGCGTGCGATACTACTGGCTTACTGGGATTACCTTTATTTGGAAAATTTGTGTCAGAAAAATTCGTTTACGCCATAGGCGCCGCCTTAGTCGATACTGAAGTGACCGTTTCAGATCAGGATCTAGACCAGTTGGGCATTGAAAAAGGCACGATGACGCTGGTCGACGAAAATCGTCAGCGAGAGATCAAACATCACTTAGCCTCGCGTCTCAGTCATGCACACCATGCCTGTGGTGGCAGTGCCGGCAACAGTGTGATTGCAGCCTCGCAATTTGGAGCCCCAACGTACATGAGTTGCTTGGTTGCCAACGATGAAGATGGTGATGTTTATATTGCAGACCTCGACGCCTGTGGCGTGGCACATGGCTTCCTCGAAGAGCGCCGATCGGGCACCACAGGAAAGTGTTTAGTCCTCATCACCCCCGACGCTGAACGCAGTATGAACACCTTTTTGGGCGTGTCGGAGACGCTGTCGGTTTCAGAGGTCAATGACCGTGCGATTGCAAATGCACAATGGATTTATCTTGAGGGCTACCTTGTCACCTCACCAACAGGTCATCAAGCAGCACTAAAAACCAAACAAGTTGCGCAGGCGAACGGCAGAAAGGTCGCTGTCAGCTTTTCCGACCCGGGAATGGTGACGTTTTTCAGAGACAACATGAATGCCATTCTTGAGGACGGCGTCGACTTTATTTTTTGCAATGAAATTGAAGCACTCGAATGGGCGGAAACGGACAATTTGCAAACCGCTGTCGAGAAACTGAAGACCATCAGTCAAAGCTTTGTCATTACCCGAGGCGCCGATGGTGCCCTTTTGTATGACGGGACCCAGCAACACCACGTGCCCGCTCAACCGGTTAACGCCGTCAACACCAACGGGGCAGGTGACATGTTTGCGGGCGCTTTCTTTTATGCCTTATGGGCAGGAACCGATATGCTAGAGGCGTGTGAGTTTGCGTCTAAAGCGGCCGGCGCGGTGGTGTGTCAAGCAGGCCCGCGTTTGAGCCTAGAGACCAGCCATAAGCTCAGAGACGCCCATTTTGAAGCCCAGCGTTTGAACACCAGGAGCACGGTATAGCCCAGCGTTTGAACACCAGGAGCACGGTATGAGTAAGCGTGAACTAAAGCCCGAGGTTAAAACTGATCCTCTTTACCAACTATTGCGCCATGAAGATGTCGACAGTTTTAACAAGCAGCGCGCTAAGTTGGACAATTCACAGTTGTCGGGCGGAGACTACCGAGGTCGTGATCTGCGAAAAATGAACGCGAGAGGATTGGATTTTTCAAACTGATCTGCGAAAAATGAACGCGAGAGGATTGGATTTTTCAAACGCGTATTTTCGTAATTGCGATTTGTCGGGTATTGATTTCAGGGAAACTAATCTTGAGGGAGCGAGCCTCCTCGACGCGAAGGTCTCGGGAGTCTACTTTCCCGACGAACTCAATCCGGACGAGATACGGCTCTCACTCGACTATGGTACGAGACTCCGCTATCACAGATAAGGAAAGTGGATGAAACGCTTAGGACCAACAATCGTTAGTCGACTGCTTCTTGTCACGCTTGCGTGGTTACCCTTGGCGGCGCTGGGGCAAAACGCCCTGTCCGCCTACACGCAACAGCAGACACAATTCCTCCCAGTCGATGACGCCTACCGTCTAGACATGGTTGCTGATGGTGATCAGCAAGTGCTTCTGCAGTGGGTCATTGCGCCCGAGTACTACTTGTATCGTCACGCGTTCAAGGCGCGTGCGCGCTCGATACAAGGACCGATTGATACGCAGCTGGCGATTGCACCGGGGCTGGCAAAGACGGATGAATTTTTTGGCGATGTCGAGGTGTACTACGGCGCACTCGATGCCACCCTCAGTCTCGCTGAACGCGCCGAACTGGTTGAGCTCAAAATTACCTATCAGGGGTGTGCCGATGCCGGGCTTTGCTACCCACCGGAGACCAAATCGTTTCTCTGGCATACAGACTCGGGAGACATTCGTCCAGGTACCCTTGAACCGCTGACCAGCAACTCAACGCCAGACACAAACTCAAACGAGACTGAACCCAGCCTAATAGCCGCCATCATCTTTGCATTTTTAGGCGGGATCATCCTCAATATTATGCCCTGCGTGTTCCCAATTCTTTCCCTCAAAGCGCTGAGCTTTACACGCGGGAATGCACAAACGCATCGCCGAGCAAGCCTCGTGTACGCCGCCGGGGTAGTCCTCAGCTTCGTTGCGATTGCGAGCGTTTTAGTCGCCATACAACAAACGGGAAAGCTCATAGGATGGGGCTTTCAGTTACAAAATACAGGATTTGTGATTGCACTTGCCTATCTATTTACCGTGATGGGGCTGAGTCTTAACGGCCTTATTCACTTCGGTACGTCGATGATGAATATGGGTCAGTCGCTAACCGAGCGTGAGGGTGACGCAGGTAGTTTTTTTACAGGTGTTCTCGCTGTGGTTGTTGCCAGCCCCTGTACAGCGCCCTTCATGGGCAGCGCACTGGGCTACGCCCTGACGCAGCCAATCGCGATTACATTGCTTGTTTTCGCTGCCCTCGGTGCCGGTATGGCTTTTCCTATGGTACTGCTGAGCTACAGTAACGCCATGGTCAAGTTGCTGCCCAAGCCCGGCGCCTGGATGGACACAGCAAAGAACATACTCGCGTTTCCGCTCTATCTCACCTCCGTTTGGCTTCTTTGGGTAGCCGGCAATCAAAGCGGCGTTAACACCATGGCAATGGCACTCGCAGGACTGGTATTGGTCGCTCTTGCGGCCTACCTGTACGGCCAGAGCGTCATCAGAAAAGTCACCGCTATTATGCTGCTCCTCGGTGCAATAGCATTGGCCATCCCTGCAACAAACACATCGGACCAAACCAGTGCGTCGCGCGCGCTTGCTGACGGACAAATTGCCTGGTCCGCCGCTGCTCTGGACGACCATCTGAACCGCGGTGACCCTATTTTCGTGGATGTGACTGCAGACTGGTGCATCACGTGTCTTGCTAACGAGGCCGCTGTACTGTTCACGACCGAAGTAGAGCAGGCATTTGTCAGTGCTGACATTCCTTACATGATTGCCGATTGGACAGACTACGATTCTGACATCGGAGCTTTTGTGAAATCGCACGGTAGAAGCGGCATCCCTCTTTACGTCATGTATCCGCGGGGAAAAGGCAGCGAGCCGATTATTCTGCCCCAGTTGTTAACCCGAGATATCGTGTTAAGCGCCATTGAAAATGCGCGATGACCACCCCATGTTTCACCTGGACACAATCAGCAAGACGCGAGGCGTACCATGCATAGGCCAGCCCTATTTCTATTAATGTCAGTTTTGGTCCTCAGCCCCCAGACTTGGGCAGCCGATCTGTCGGTTACCAATGCGTGGGTACGTGCGACACCCCCGGGAAAACTGATGACCGCGGCCTACGCCACACTGCAAAATACGAGCAACGAAACCTTGGTCGTCACGGGCGTTACAAGCGACGTTACCGAATACACGTCAGTTCATGAAACACTGATCGACAGGGATCGCGCAACAATGCGGCCCGTGCAGCAGTTGACGCTTAACGCCGGTGAACGCACTGATCTTGCGCCAGGCGGCACACATATCATGCTGATGAAGCTCAGTGAGCCTCTCACCGACGCACAAAGCATCGACATCTGCTTCACGCTGGAGAACAATAAGTCGGTGTGCAATGAATTCTCTGTCACCAAACACCACGCGTCGATGAAGCACCATTAAGACGGCCACTGTCGCAAAAGGAATCGGTATTAAATGACATTCAGAGCTCGTTTTTCGCAGACGTTAACGAGAGTGCGCGGATTTCTTCCAGCAGGTGACTCACTGCGTGTATTGCGCAGCAAGGGTGGGCAACGAACGGTCATCGGGGTCTTCGCAGCTTACGCGCTCGTTGTAATAGGCCTTGGCTTTTACTGGAGCTGGCCGCCAGCAGCTTTCGATGTGGTTGAAAATCGAGCCGCCTATCTCCAGCCTTCTCAAACACCCGTCACAGGCACGGCCACCACGTCGGCTCTTTTGGAGGTGACCCGTCTCTTACTTGAAAAAAATGGGGGATACATCAGTAATGACGTTGTGCCGCCGGGAGCTTATTTAGACAATATGCCGAGCTGGGAATACGGCGCTTTGATTCAGTCTCGCGACTTGGCAAGGGCCCTACGCGAAGTATTGAGTCGTTCACAGTCCCAGTCCCAAGAAGATGTCGATCTCACATTGGCAGAGCCACGAATCAACTTCCAAAACTCGAGCTGGGTACTCCCCTCTACTGAGTCACAATATCGCGACGCGCGCCGGTACTTGGAGGCCTACCTCAAGCGACTTCCAAAACAGGGCGAGGATGGCGCTCAGTTCTACGCGCGTGCCGATAATCTGAGTTTCTGGTTGGGTATGGTTGAAAAGCGTCTCGGCAGTTTGTCTCAAAGACTGTCCGCAAGCGTTGGGCAGCGGCGCGCTAATACTGACTTAGCCGGCGATACAGCCGCGACACAGTCAACCCTTGGAACAAGCGAATTTATTGTAAAAACACCGTGGCACGAAGTGGATAATGTGTACTTCGAATCACGCGGCGCAGCCTTTGCGCTGATCCACTACTTGAAAGCGGCTGAAGTCGACTTTGCAGAGGTTCTCGCGCAAAAAAATGCGGCGGTCAGCCTGCGTCAGATTATCCGAGAACTCGAAACGACCCAACAAACAGTCTGGAGTCCCGTCATTCTCAACGGGTCGGGCTTCGGGGTTTGGGCTAATCACTCGCTGGTTATGGCGAGTTATCTGTCGCGCGCGAACGCCGCGCTGATCGACCTCAGAGAATTATTGGCACAGGGTTAGGCCGGCTTTACACCAGAAAGCAGGACCCAACCGTCACGCCGGTCAGTCACTTCCAAACCCACATGCGCATAGTGCTCGATCAGCTCGGCTGCCTGTTCCTCCAACACACCGGTCAACAGTAATCGCCCTCCCGGGGCCATCAGCTGAATAAGCTCCTGCGCCAGCGAAAGCAGCGGCCCGGCCAAGATATTAGCGACCACTACGTTAGCGACGTTAGACCACGCCGAGAGCCTACCGTCCTCAGGCATTACTGCGTCAAATTGATCCGCACTAATCTTATTTCGCGCAGCGTTATCTCGACTTGCAGCCAATGCCTGCGGGTCATTATCAACACCCAAGGCTTTGGATGCGCCCAACTTCAGCGCCGCAATCGCCAAAATACCCGACCCGCAACCAAAGTCGACCACCGACTCCCCCCCACTCATTGCCGCGTCTAACGCACCGAGGCACATGGCAGTGGTGGCATGCGTGCCGGTGCCAAAGGCAAGCCCGGGGTCCAGCATGACATTAACCAGCGCTTCATCAGGCGGCTCAGCCCAACTGGGGCAAACCCACAAGCGAGGTCCCATTTGAATGGGTGCAAAATCGTCCATCCACACTCGCGTCCATTCTCGATCCTCAAGCCGCGAGAGCTCGCTCTTAGAATTTTCTGCCAACAAGGTGCGGGGCAAAACCGCTCTGATTGACGAAAGATCAACATCACTGGTGAACAACGCCGTCAGCACCACATTTTGCCAAAGTGGCGTTTCACCCGGCCCTGGCTCAAGTAAGGGCTCGTTCGCATTATCCTCAAGCGTCACCGCTAAAGCGCCACGTTCAAACAGCCATGCCTCGAGTGCTTCAACCAGCTGCGAGTGAGTTTCTAATACCCACTCTTGCCAATCAGGTGAACTCAATGCTCGTGTTCCAGCTTGCTCTCGAGATAGTGAATACTAACTCCGCCTGCGACAAATGATGGGTCGACCACTAACTCGCGGTGTAACGCAGAGTTCGTTCTAATACCTTCAACCACGAACTCATCGAGCGCCTGACGCATTTTCTTGAGCGCAATTTCACGGGTATCTCCGTGCGTGATGAGCTTACCAATCAAGCTGTCATAGTGCGGCGGGACCGCGTAACCACTGTAAATATGAGAATCGACGCGAACGCCGTGACCACCAGGCGCGTGGAATGTCTTAATGACACCCGGAGATGGCATAAACGTGCGTGGGTCCTCAGCGTTGATTCGACACTCCACCGAATGCCCGTTAAAGCTGACATCGTTTTGCGTGATCGATAATGGCTGGCCGCCGGCAATAAGGAGTTGCTGCTTGACGATATCAATCCCGGTGATCATCTCCGTGACCGGATGCTCCACTTGAATACGCGTATTCATTTCGATAAAGAAAAACTGCCCATCCTCATAGAGAAACTCGAACGTGCCTGCACCGGTATAGCCCATATCAATACAAGCCTGCACGCACGCAGCACCCACGTCCTCTCGTAATGCTTGAGGAATACCAGGCGCCGGCGCCTCTTCGATAATTTTTTGGTGACGCCGTTGCAGCGAGCAATCTCGATCACCCAAGTGCACCGCGTGGCCTTGTCCATCCGCAAGAATCTGTATTTCGACGTGCCGCGGCCGCTGCAAAAACTTTTCCATGTACACGACGGGCGAGCCAAATGCTGCTGCGGCCTCAGATTGCGTAACCTCAATAGAAGACAGCAATACTTCTTCGTTGTGCACCACTCTCATCCCGCGGCCACCGCCGCCCGCGGCCGCCTTTACAATCACCGGATAGCCAATGTCTCTCGCAATTCGCAGCACTTCATCGGGATCATCCGGTAACGCACCTTCAGAACCCGGAACGGTGGGAACCCCTGACCTGCGCATCTGGTGCTTTGCGGACACTTTATCGCCCATAAGGCGAATAGTCTCGGACCGGGGGCCGATAAACTTAAACCCGCTGCGCTCTACTTGCTCTGCAAAGTCAGCGTTCTCCGACAAAAAACCATAACCGGGGTGTATACCGTCAGCGCCCGTAACTTCGGCAGCGCTTAAGATCGCGGGCGCTTGAAGATAACTTTGAGTGGATTGCGCCGGTCCAATACACACGGCCTCGTCGGCAAGTCGCACGTGTTTTAGATGACTGTCTGCAGTGGAGTGCACGGCAACCGTCGGAATATCCAACTCCCGACAGGCGCGCAAGATGCGCAGTGCAATCTCACCGCGGTTTGCAATGAGTACCTTTTTCAACATGAGCGTTTATCCTTAACCGAGACGGGGGCGCTTATTCAACAGTGAGTAGCGGCTGATCAAATTCAACCGGCTCTCCATTCTCAGCGTGGATGGCCGTAACCGTTCCCGCGTGGTCTGCCTCGATCTGATTCATCATTTTCATTGCCTCGACAATGCACAGGACATCGCCGGCGCGCACGCTTTGGCCCACCTCAACAAACGCCGCCGCGTCAGGCCCTGGCGAGCGATAGAACGTGCCAACCATGGGTGACTTCACGGCATTGGCGCTACTCGCTGAGCCCACGTCTGGGGCTACAGGTGCTGCGACTTGCGCCGCTGGCGCAGGGGCCATGGGTGCTGGCATTAAGGGCGCAGCCATCGGCGCAGCCATTGTCATGCCTTTATTGCGACTGATCCGGACCGACTCTTCACCTTCCTTAATCTCAATCTCGTCGACACTGGAAGCCTCCAGCAGCTCAATTAATTTTTTTACTTTACGAATATCCATAAGGTCACCTTTTCAATACTTTATTGTTACTCGATTCATTGATTTTGGTTCAGTAAAAAGTGCAGTGCGTGATCGTATCCAGCACTGCCCAACCCAGAAATAACGCCCACAGCAAGGTCAGAAAAAAAACTATGGTGTCTAAAGGGTTCGCGCGAATAAACATTAGACAGATGCACTTATTAGACAGATGCACTTCGACGAAGGGTATAGCGACCCCAGCCAACGCATCGCGCAGAGAAACGCTGGTGTGGGTAAGTCCCGCAGGATTTATAATAATTCCGCGCGTCTCCTCAAGCCGTGCCGCATGAACCGCATCAATCAGTGCGGCCTCAGAATTACTTTGAAATGCCTTCAATGAAGACTCAGCCTCGAGAGCTAACGCTTCGAGCCGCGCGTTAATTGTCTCTAGACCTTCACGCCCGTAGATCTCTGGCTCGCGAGTACCGAGCAGATTTAGGTTAGGCCCGTGTAACACCAAGATGTCGGCCATAAAGACACCACTTAAAAATAAACAGCCCTTGAGTCTCTACGAGCGCCCGTTCGCTGTCTACCGATTTCACCCAAAGACGACTAATCTGTAGTTTTTTACCGAAGTTAGGGGATTTTTGCTGGCTTTAATGACTACTGGGATCCACAGTCATTCGACAGGCGCCTAAAACTACCCAAACGCCAGACTTCAACACTGACCCCAGCTTCTTTACACTAGGGCACTTTCCGATCGTAAGCGCTGCACGCATGCAACTTGGTTCCTTTTCACGAGAGACTCCAGTTTTTTTAGCACCCATGGCGGGTGTGACGGACTTACCCATGCGGCAGCTTGCCGTTGAGTACGGGGCTGACGTGGCGGTTGGTGAAATGATGAGCGCCGATCTGTCACTGGCTTCGTCACGTAAATCATCCTCACGCGCACAGCACTCTAAAGCGGCAGGACTGCACTCGATACAGCTGGTAGGAAACAACCCTGACGTTCTGGCAAAAGCTGCTCGGTACAACGTCGATCAAGGCGCACAAGTCATTGATATCAACATGGGCTGCCCGGCCAAAAAGGTCTGCAAGAAAGCGGCAGGGTCTGCTCTTCTGGCCGACCCCGCACTCGTCAGAAATATTCTTGAAGCGACGATTAACGCAGTCAGCGTTCCTGTAACGCTAAAAATACGCACGGGGATCTCTCCAGAACATCGCAATGGCGTAGAAATTGCCGAGATCGCCCAAGATTGCGGCATTTCAATGCTGACCGTGCACGGCCGCACCCGAGCCGATAAATTTAACGGTGCTGCCGAATACGAGACACTTCGGCAGATTGTGCAGGCAGTCGATATTCCGGTACTGGCCAATGGCGATATTGATTCGCCGGAAAAAGCCCGCCAAGTCCTTGATCATACGGGCGCGACAGGGGTCATGGTTGGGCGAGCCGCGCAAGGTCGACTCTGGTTACCCGGTCTCATTGCACGGTCGTTGTCGCAAGGCGTTGCCGTTCGGCCCGGTACCGACGAGCGATTCGATATTCTAAGGCAGCACGTTCGCCGCTTGCATGCGTTTCACGGCGCGATCATGGGATATAAGATTGCACGCAAACACGTAAACTGGTTTTTAGAGGCTGAAGCAGGCCAGGACTACCGAGCGCTCAAGGCGTCGTTTAATGCCTTGCCCTCGCCCGATGCTCAGGAGGCGTTTCTGCGCGATCACAAGAGCTTTATTTTTAAGCTCATTCGCAGTGCCGAGAGCGGCAATACACTGATGGAGGTTGCCGCATGACCGATGACTCCACCAACGGGGCTCTCAAAGTGGCGGCCGAAGTGGCCATCAAACAGTTTATTGACACGCTCGATGGCGAGGACGCCACCGATTTCTACGCCCTCGTGCTTGCCGAGGTTGAAGAACCTCTCCTGCGCGTCGTCATGCAGTACACGTCCAACAACCAAAGCAAAGCCGCAGCAATGCTCGGTCTTAACCGTGGCACATTGCGAAAGAAGTTACGCCAATACAAGCTTTTATAAGCGAAAGGGATTTTTATGACTGAGGCGAGAATCGCCCCCATTAAACGCGCACTCATTAGCGTTTCCGATAAAACAGGTGTCGTGAACTTCGCGCAAGCGCTGGCCGCACAAGGTGTTGAAATTCTCTCAACGGGCGGCACCTGCCGACTCCTGTTGTCAGAGGGTGTCCCCGTTACTGAGGTGTCAGATCACACTGCTTTTCCAGAGATGATGGATGGACGAGTCAAAACGTTACATCCCAAAATACACGGCGGGATTCTCGGCAGACGCGGCAAAGACGAAGAGATCATGGCGAAGAATCAGATCGCACCAATCGACCTCGTCGTCGTTAACCTTTATCCCTTTGAGTCCACCGTCGCCAACCCAGACTGCTCGCTGGCTGACGCCATCGAAAATATTGATATAGGCGGCCCCACTATGGTGAGAGCAGCCGCCAAGAATCACCGCGATGTGACCATCCTTGTGAGCAACGAAGACTTTAGCCACGTGTTGGCCGAAATGACATCTTATGGCGGTACAACCGAGGCGACGCGGTTTGATCTGGCGGTGAAGGCCTTTGAGCACACTGCCGGCTACGACGGAGCCATTGCCAACTACCTGGGAAAGCGGGTCGGTGATGAGGAACTCAGCGCATTTCCAAGAACCGCGAACTTCCAATTTACGCGCAGCTCAGTCATGCGCTACGGCGAAAACCCCCATCAAAACGCGGCGTTCTACGTGGACCGTCAGATTACCGAGGCGGGGATCAGTACGGCGACTCTGCATCAAGGGAAGCCGCTAAGCTATAACAATGTAGCCGACGCGGACGCCGCCATCGAATGTGTTAAGTCGTTCGCCGAGCCTGCGTGCGTCATTGTGAAGCACGCGAACCCCTGCGGTGTCGCAGTGGCCGGCAACTTACTGGACGCCTACCGTCTCGCTTTTGAAACAGACACGGAATCTGCTTTTGGAGGCATTATTGCCTTCAATCGTGAGCTCGATGCTGGGACCTTGTCGGTCATTATTGATTCACAGTTTGTTGAGGTCATAACGGCACCGTCGATCTCAGAGAGCGCCCTTGAAGCTGCCCGCGCAAAGCCAAATGTGCGGGTGATGTCGACCGGAGAATGGGGTGATCGCAGCCCCACCTGGGACCTCAAAAAAGTCAACGGTGGACTGCTGATTCAGGACCGCGATGACCATGTTCTGTTGGCGGATGAACTGACGGTCGTCTCCGACAGAGTCCCGAGCGAACAAGAAATGCGCGACTTACTGTTTGCGTGGCGAGTGGCCAAATTTGTTAAATCTAACGCCATTATCTATGCCGCTAACGAGCGCACTATCGGCGTAGGCGCCGG
>OCVR010002819.1_pt1 | contig 12754 bp, 9 predicted proteins | sample 1539091 | NCBI WGS metagenome assembly OCVR01 (sample SAMEA3355530, study PRJEB22509) | marine metagenome | biome: marine; feature: coastal ocean; material: water | place: USA | collected 2010-08-07 | depth 16 m | reverse complement strand
AGCAAACTCCAGTGAAACTAGGAGAAAAAGTATGATAGATGCACTGAAAACACTCTTTGAAAACGATGTAGTTAATGAAGAAGTCAGAGCACAAATTGAAGAGGCTTGGGAAGGCAAGATTCGCGAAAACAAACAGGCGGTAACGGCTGAATTGCGCGAAGAGTTTGCTCAAAAGTACGAACATGATAAAGCAACAATGGTGGAAGCCATTGATAAAATGCTTAGTGATCGTCTTGCTGAGGAAATTGCCGAGTTTGCAGATGATCGCAAACAACTAGCAGAAGCCAAAGCAAAGTATGCAGTTAAAACACGTGAAAACGGTGATTTAATGAAAGCCTTTGTTATGGAACAACTAGGTAAAGAAGTTTCTGAATTGCACGAAGACCAAAAGATTATGGCAAGTAATTTTGCTAAAATGGAGGAATTTGTTGTAGAGGCTCTATCTAAAGAAATTGCAGAGTTTTATGAGGATAAAAAAGACCTAGCCGAAACAAAAGTACGTCTAGTACGTGAGGCTAAAGTACACTTCAATAAAGTTAAAAACAAATTTATTGAAAAGAGTGCAAAATTAGTATCTGAAACAGTAAGTAAAGGCCTTAATAAGGAAATTACTGCACTTAAAGAAGATATTAATATTGCAAGAGAAAACGACTTCGGTCGTAAGTTGTTCGAATCATTCGCAAGCGAGTATGCTACAAGTTACTTAAATGAGAATAGCGAAACATCAAAACTTCTTAAAATTGTTGACGTTAAAAATCAACAAATTGTAGAAGCAAAGTTAGCGGCAAAGAAAGCAATCGCCATTGCAGATGCAAAAGCATCTGAAGTGAAAGTTATGACTGAATCGGCTAATAGAACAAAAGTAATTAACGATTTGATTGCGCCTTTGAGCAAAAGTCAAAAGGAAATTATGACAGACTTACTGGAATCTGTTCAGACACCAAAACTAGACAAGGCGTTTAACAAGTACCTATCAGCAGTTATTGATGGTAATGCTCCAGCAAAGCAAAAGGCAAAATTAACAGAAGGCACAGAAATCACAGGCAACAGAGAAACTAACGTTAGTAGTAAAGCAGACGAGAATGTCGTTGACATCAGACGTCTTGCTGGATTAAATTGATAGGAGATAATTATGTCAGAACTACTTGAAAGTCGCTGGCAGGAAACGAAAACTGCATTGCTAGAAGGTCTTGGCGGAAACAAAAAATCCGTTATGGGCGCAACACTGGAAAATACACGTAAGTATTTGTCAGAAACAGCAACAGCAGGAACAACTTCCGCCGGTAATGTCGCAACTCTTAACAGAGTTATTTTACCAGTAATTCGTCGTGTAATGCCAACGGTAATTGCAAACGAACTAGTTGGCGTACAGCCAATGACTGGTCCAGTGGGTCAAATCCACACTTTAAGAGTCCGTTATTCGGATACTTTTAACGCTGGTGCATCAGGTGCAACAGCAGGTGAAGAAGCACTTTCACCATTTAAGATTGCTGAGTCTTACTCAGGTAACGCCAACGGTAAAGCAGATGCTACAGCCGCTAAAGAAGGTCAGCCTGGTAATAAACTAAGCATCCAGATCCTAAAACAAACAGTCGAAGCGAAAACTCGTAAGTTGAGTGCTCGTTGGACTTTTGAAGCGGCTCAGGACGCTCAGTCACAGCATGGTATCGATGTAGAAGCAGAAATTATGGCGGCATTAGCCCAAGAAATTACTGCAGAAATCGATCAGGAAGTATTGGCTTCATTGCGTACACTAAGTGGTACAGCAGTTGAAACATACGACCAATCAGCAGTAAGTGGTACAGCAACTTTTGTTGGTGACGAACACGCCGCATTGGCAGTTCAAATCAACAGAGCGGCTAACTTAATCGCTCAGCGTACAAGACGTGGCGCGGGTAACTATGCAGTGGTAAGTCCATTTGCATTAACAGTACTTCAATCAGCAACAACTTCAGCGTTCGCAAGAACAACTGAAGGTACGTTCGAAGCACCAACAAACACTAAGTTTGTAGGTACATTGAACAATGCTATGAAAGTATATGTTGATACATATGCAGGCGACGGCACAGCAGTACTAGTAGGTTACAAAGGTACATCTGAATCAGATGCTCCAGCGTTCTACTGCCCATATATCCCGTTAATGTCAAGTGGCGTTGTAATGGACCCAGATACATTTGAACCAGTAGTGTCATTCATGACACGTTACGGTTATGTTGAATTGTCTAACACAGCATCTTCACTTGGTAACGCAGGTGACTACTTAGCGAATGTAGCGATTACAAACGCAAGTGTAAACTTTAGTTAATAACTTAACTGATATTAAGAATAGGCGCTACGGCGCCTATTTTTTTATGACTAATTTTCCATTACTGTTTTAGATAGATAAATACTTGTGTCGATAATCGTGCCGTATATAACGGACTTATGCAGAATTGACCTACTGCGTATTACATAGAACGTAACTTAGGAGAAACAAATGGGCAGACCATTAAACAAAAGAAACTTCGGAACACCAACAGCAGGTGGATCTGAACTTAAAGTAAACTTTCATAACGGCACAGCAGTTAAAGAAGGTTATATCGTAAAGCAAAAAGCAACTAAAAAGTTTGTTGTAGAAGAAATTGGCACAGGCGGCGAATTTACTTGTACACTAGCAACTGGTAAATTACCAGCGGCACTAGTAGCAGGCGAAATGTCAATCATGGCATTGGGTAATGATGCAGAAACTTACAACGTAGCAAAAATTAGTGCTAAACGTGTAACACTTGCTAATCCAAGTGCAACTGGTAACAACGTATTAGGCGGATTATCACAAGCATGGCAAATGGGTGCCGCGGCTTCAGCAGGCGTAGTACGCATTGAAGAAGCAGGCGATGATAACACATTAGTTGGTACTGATGACGACGACTTCACTGAAGACGCATAAGGACTAACATGGGTAGACCAGTAAATAAAAAGAACTTTGGAGCAACCGGCGTTGATGCTACACCAACAATACCAATTCGTTTTCATGATGGATCGAATTTAATTGAAGGTAAAGTATTAAGTCAACGTGGTAACGGTAAGTTCCTTTGTTCTAATGACGCTGGAAATATCACAAAAATCTGTCGTTTGGTGAATGAGATTTCACCGAACGCAGAGTTCGAAGCATCTTTAATTGGAATTGCCGCAGGAGGCAGTCCAAAAATTATAAGAAAAATACATAATAGAACCGCAACTGATTGGGACGGCAATCGTTATAAATGGGAATGTCAAGATGACTCAACTGAATCATTAATGATATTAACTGCGATCTAACAATGGAAACAAAGTAAATGGCAAGTGTAGTAAGTATACCAAATGATGACTATATTATTAAAGTAACTCCTGGCGGGACAATTACTTTAGACACAGGCCCTGTACAAGGTAACGTTGTTTTTACAGGTAACATAACTGTAGGCGGATCACAAACAGTAGTTAACTCAACTAACTTAGATGTACAAGATAATATTATTACAGTTAACTATGGTGAAGCAGGTTCAGGCATTACACTAGGCACAGCAGGATTACGGATTGACAGAGGAACAGCATCAGACGGTGCGTTTGTTTGGGACGAAAGTTTTTCATGGACTGACCCAGTAACTGACACATTAGTTACTGGCGGATTTGTTTTTAAAAATATTGCTAACACACTTATTGGTATTAGAACTGTTGCTGTTGATAGTAATGGTGGAGACTTATATCTTATTAATAGTGGATCCGGAGTTATTAGTGTAACAGGAACTAATAATTATGAAGGTAATGTTACTGATGACGATCATATTCCAAATAAGAAATATGTAGATGATGAAATTGTTACAGCATTAACTAGTACGTTCCAAAGACGTATTGAAGAAGGTACAAATAGTAAATCATTTATTGAAGTTAGAGATCAAGAAATATCAGGCGTACAAAGTGTTATTAACCTAGAACTTGATGCAGTAAACATTGGTAAAATATTTTCCGACAGAGTTGAACTTCAAGATATTAGAATAACAGATAATATGATTGAAACAACAACGTCAGATCAAGACTTAGTTTTATCAGCACCAGGTACAGGCGGAATTACAGTGTTAGATAATATGACACTTACATCAACTCCTGCAATTGATGATTCACTAACAGATCCAGCAGGTCCAGCAGACGGTTTAAAAATGTATGTAAAAAATCCAGAAACAGGTGGTACAGGTTTGTTCTTCAAACACGCTAACTCCACTGCTGGGGAAATTATGAGTAGAAAAAATGCTCTCTTATTGAGCATGTTATTTTAAGGAAAGAGAAATATGGCCATTGAATCAACAGCAATAGCAAGTACAGATACAAACTTACTTCTTGTGCCAGGCGGCAAATCTTATGCTGTTTTAACAATTATGGTTTGTAACACTGAAGCACCTAATTTAGGACATGAAGAACATGGTATATCAAATTTTGATTTACACCTTGTAAAATCCGGCGCCGCCAAAAGTAACACAAACATGGTAGTTAGGTCATTAGAATTACCAGCAGGCGAAACATTTACTTTTGATAGTGAAAAAATTGTTTTAGAAGCAGGAGACAAAATTGTAGCATTAGGTGAATCACCTACAAATTTAGTCGCAACAGTAAGTTTCTTAGAGGTATAAAATGAGATTAATCAAAGCACAGAGTACTAACGCTAGAAGTATTAAAGGTAAAGGACTACAGTTTGATATTAAAGATGTTGCACGTATGGGCGGCGATGTTAGTATGGTAGTTCCAATTGGACCAACTTCGACTAGACCTGTGTTTCCAGAAAATGGAATGATGAGATACAATACCGATCTTGATTCTTTTGAATCATATCAAGGTGCAACAGGATGGGCAATGGTTAGAAGAGTCGAACCAACATCAATTGTACAACAAAATTTAGGTAATGGAGACGCAAGTGAAACCGAATTTGGACCACTTGATAGTGGAGATATTAATTTCCCAGTTCCAACCGCGGCAAGAAACGTTTTAGTATTTGTAGAAAACGTATTTCAAATCGCAACAACAAATTATACTTTAGTCCAAAATCCGGCAGGCAAAGCGGCAGGCTGGTATATATCATTTGGTAGTGCACCGGATGTAGGTAAACCAATTACAGTATTGCACAACTTTGATAAATAATATTGACTAGGAGACATAAAGAATGGCATCGTTAAAATCACTACTAGGAAGTAAAAACTTCTCAAGCGCGGAATTAAATCTCGAAAAGGGAAGAATTTTTTCATATGGATCAGCAGGAATGTACGGTTCGATGTGTAACGGTTTTTGTTTTTGTGCTCAAGCCGCTGGCGTAGCAACTATTGATAGTTGGGGAGCAGGCGGAAGTGGCGCAAGAATGTGTTGCTGTGGATTTGGTCTTCCGGGTAACTCGTCGGCTTATACAAGACGAGTAAACAACATGAGTTCCGGACAACGAATATGCGGGTGTCTAGGCAGAGCATGTGGTAACGCAAGTGCTTTATGTTTTAGAGGCTGTTCAGAACCAACTATGTATTGCTGGTTTAGTACTTCAAGCAATGGCTGTGTATGTACACAGGGTGGTAGAGGCGGAACAACTTTTTGTTCAACAACACCATCAGGATATTGCTGTTATAGAGCAAATGGATTTTGTACAACAAACAGAGGTCCAAACTGTGGACTAGTATGTAACTGTTGTAACGGTGCGTTCCATGCAAACAGTTACGGTGGAGATATTAACTGTTGTAGTAGATTATCATGTGTTAGTTTCTTAGGATGTTATCCAGCATGTAACTGTATGACATATTATCATGTTTCAACACCACACGGAATGTTTGCTAAATCAGGACTTACTGTAACATATTCTATCGAAACAGACAATCCTTACTCAAACTGGTCAGGCATGGGCATACACCAATTTACAAATGCGTTGAACGCGGCAAGTAAAGCACCGAGTATGGGCGTTTATCATCCATCATGTTGGATGGGTAACAGATCATGTCAGTGTTATGAAATGTTGGGTTGTCAGTATCAAGTTCCATACGGAACAGGTGGCCCAGCGGCAGTTCCATGTCCGGGTGTTAGAGATCACGGATGGCGTGGTGGACAAGGTGCTGTACGTATCAAATTCGTAGAAAGTTAAAGATCTAAAATACTATAAATACTGTGTCAGGAGATAAGAGTGGCACAATTAGGTAGAATTTCCGGTCAGGTATTAACTAATAATCTTGAACGTAACGGCATAGACTTAGACTTTAGAAATCTAAGTGGAAGCACTCCCCTTATAAAATTAAATGTTACGTCTAGTAAAATAGGCGTCAACACAACTTCTCCTGCTTTTGATCTTGATGTTAATAATACTATCCGTGGTAATTTTCTTAATACTTCATCGCTAAGTCCTGGCAACTTTACAATATCTAATAATGATATAAATGCATTAACAGGATCAGTTAATTTTAAAAATGATGTAGTTTCGTCAGGCATTGCAACACAACAATTAATGTTCCGTGATAATACTATTAGTTCGTATGTAACTAATGCTGATGTAAATTTTTTACCTAATGGAACAGGTACAATTGAATTACAAGCAAATACAAATGTTACTGGTAATGTAAGTGCAACTGGAAATATTACTTTTGATGGTAACTTAATATTTGGTAATGATGTATCAGAAGATACAGTAACAATAAATGCTGACGTAACTAGTGACATTGTTCCGGATGCAGATAGTACATATAATTTAGGCTCTCAATTAAAAGACTGGGACAACATTAATTTTGATACTATGTATGTTCAATCAGTACTTGGTAATAATATAAGCATTGAGGGCGGCTTAGTAGAACTAACTTTACGTCACGGCAATATATTTTATGTTGATAAAAATGGTGATGACTCAAATGTAGGCGATCATCCTAATGGTGCATTCTTAACATTGACAAGAGCATTATCGTTTGCAGATGCAAGCATCCAAGGTCCAGTAGTTATACATATAAATGCAGGAGAATATCAAGAAGCATTTCCTTTAACAGTTCCTACTAATGTTACTATTGTAGGCGCAGATATTCGTAATACAATAATAAAGCCTACACTAGCAACTAATACAAATAATGCGTTTTTACTAGATGGTGAAACTACAGTAGAAAATTTAACAATAACAGATTTTTTTAGTCCGGGTTATGCATTTTCTTTCAAAAGCAATGCAATAGTTACAAGTAGAAGCCCATATATTAGAAACGTTACAGTTATCACAAAAGGTAGTGTAACAAGTGCAAGCGATCCAAGAGGATATGATCAAGGAGATGCTGGCAAAGGTGTGTTAGTAGACGGAGCAAGTGTATCTAGTTCAAGTCAAGAAGCAAGTATGCTGTTTCACAGTTGTACATTTATTACCCCTGGCGTTGAAAGTATTAAATTAACAAATGGTGTTAGAGTTGAATGGTTAAACAGTTTTGTTTATTTTGCACAACAAGGTATATTACTTGAAAGAGGAAGCACTGGTCATTTAAGTACAGACGGTTCTACTATAAAGTATGGTGCCGAAATGCGTTGCATCGGTAGTGCAAATGTCTACGGCGAATTTGGAATAAAAGCAAACGGTGTTGGCACAAACGCATACTTAATTAACCATAATTTTACTTATATTGGCACAGGCAAGAGTACTGAAAACGATGACACTGTAACTATACCTGAAAACGAAGTTGTTGAAATAAATTCAGGTAGAGTAAATTATACAACTGTCGACGAACAGGGTAATTTTAGGGTTGGCACTGCACTTTTTGTAAATCAAGAAACTGGTAAAACAGAAATAGAAGCCGCAAGTATTGATTTTAGCAATACTGATTCATTAAATGTTACAACAGCAGGCAACACATTCTTTATTGATGACACTCAAGTTAGATCAGATTTTTTAAGATTACGTTCAAACAAACTAGAAAGTTTAGTTGGTAATTTAACAATAGATTCAGCACTTAATACTGTAAACATAACTGCAAATACAAATATAACAGGAAATTTAACTACTAGTGGCAATGCTACAATTACTGGCGCTATTGTTAGATTAGGTGATGCAGATTCAGATGAGGTTGTATTTACTTCTGATGTTGCATCAGGCATGATTCCAAATGTACATGCATCTTTTGACTTAGGTTCAACTAGCAAAATGTGGCAAACAGCGTATGCTGAAAAACTAACAACAGATGAAATTAATATTGAAGGTAACAATATTACAACAACTAGTTCAGATGCAGATTTAGATTTAGATCCAGCAGGTACAGGACAAGTATTATTTAATGAATTTACAGCGGACCAAGCATTTACACAAAGCGGTACAAACTCAACTGCTACTGCACAAATTAATTCAACATTAGGTATTACAGGAACACTTACAGTAAATTCAGACACTACACTTAATAATGTAATTACTCCAACAATACAAGCAAATGGTTATGCTAACATTGGAACTACTAGTTTTGTAGGTAATAGAATTACAACAAACGACACAAATGCAAATTTAGAATTAAAACCTGCAGGCACCGGTGCTGTAAAAGTTCCAGGTAATATGCTTGTTGAAAATACTATTATTGCACCTACAGCAAATTATAGTTTTTCAAATGCAACTATGAATAGTAACAGTGGTGAACGATTAATAACAACAAATTATAATGTTGAAAATCAAATCATTGGTGATGTTAGAATTGAAGGCAACGTAATTGATACACTAAGTTCTAACACAGATTTAGAGTTTAGAGCCAACGGTACTGGCAAAGTTATTATACAAGAAAACGTTGATGCATTAAATGTTAATGTTGATGCAACAACAGCAGTATCAACAGCAAACGTTACAACTAATACACACGCTACAAATATAACAGTAAATACATTTTCAACTAAAGATACTAATATTGAATCAATTTCAATTATACAAAATAGAATTGATACTGTAGTATCAGATGCAGATTTAGATCTACGTGCAAGCGGAACAGGAACAGTTTCCTTGCAAGAGCATGTAGATGTAACAAACGATGTAAACGTTCAAGGATCGACGAATTTGAACGCCACAACTGTTGCTAACGGACTTAGTGCATTACAAGTTACAACTGGAAAATTAACAACTGGTAGTACAACAATTGAAGGCATAAATTTATTTGGTAATAGCATTGATACTAATGGCGTAGATACGGATTTACAATTAAGTGCAAGCGGTACTGGTAGAGTAAGTTTAGGCGAAGATGTTATAGTTACAAATGATTTAACTGCTGACAATATAACATTTGATGCACTAACTATTACAGCAAGTGAACTAGCAAACTTACAAGTAACAGGTAATAAAATTATATCTAATACACAAATGGTTATAGGTGATATTGCTATTGACGGTAATGCTATTAGTACTCATGTAACTAATGCTGATTTAGAATTTAGAGCCAATCAAACAGGTAAAGTTCGTTTACAAGAAAATGTAAATGTAACAAATAATTTTACAGTTAATGGTACACTGACAGCATACAATATTGGTATTGAAGGCGATGTTGATCTTAGTGAACTTGAAACTGACGGTAACATTGAATTTAATGACAACTATGTTACAACTACAGTTTCAGACAGTGACTTAGAACTTCGAACAAGTGGTGTAGGATTTTTAGATTTACAAGGTATAAAAATTAAAGACACTGTAATTCAATCTAGTTCATCATCAGACCTTGTAATTTTACCAGATACATATTTAGAAATTGGATCAACTGGTAGTGTTGTTTTACCAAACAGTACTGTGTCAGGATCTGATCCTGAATACAACAATGGCGCTTTTAGTAATGTTACAGGCGATGGAAGTAATTTCTTTAGTAGAGAAGTTACAGTTAATGGTGTAAGAATTGTAGCGGCAGGAGCAGTTGGTGGCCAGACAGCAGTGCCTGATGCCTTTGTTGAAAAGGTAGCACGTATGTTTGAATTATTTACTGACGTAAATGGAGCAGGCATCAACGAAGCATCACAGCGTACATTTATTAAAACACTAAGTGGTGACGCAGGCACGTATCATGCGGCAGTTGGACCAACACTACAACGAGTAGCAAGGGGCGCCGGCAGTGATTATACTCCAAACTTCCTAACAGACTCTGGTATTGCATCTTACAATTTATCGCCACTATTTGATAGTCACGTTGCTAACGATATGGTTTGGTATCTAAACTCAACTGGTGGTGCTCCTGGAGACGGTGACAACGATGCACAAGAAGTAATTGAACACGTATTCCATACACTACATATGCACGGTCTTGACGCAGTATCATTAAAGATGTATTCTTATATTAGTGCAGACTGGGCAAGCGGTCCTTTGTATGCGGCTATGGAAGAAGCATACGATGCAGGCAAATGGGATTCATCAGGATATGGCGGAAATGCTTGGAAGACTGATGGGGATGCATTTGAAGTAGCGGCTAAAGAATATTTGTTTTTGTTAAACTTTGGTATGTTTGAATACTCAAGTCTATGGGATGGTGGAAGTCTTAGTCCTGAATGGACAGACGATATGCGTACACAGTCTGGCATACAAGCAAATAACCCATTAGGCTATGCATTACATAATACATATATTGCTCCTGTTATTAGTAAGCCTTCATTGACAACAATTAGAAGCATATTCCAAGACGGCGACACAGGCAATCCTACACTAGCAGGTGCATCAGGATATGTAGTAGACAACTACACTCCGATATTTTCAAATAATATTGGTGCTGTGCAATATAATTCAGATATTAATCAATTTGCTGGTAGACGTAATAGCGGTGTAAAAAGTGTATTAGGTGGATTGTATAGTGATGATTACCAAACATTTGTAAGACCTAATAGTGATAATACAATTAACTTTACTACACAAGGTGTTAATGTTGCAACTATGTCATATCAAGCAACAACACTTAATCGCTTAGAACTAGGTGGCATAGATATTGATGGCAACACAATACAAACAAATACTACAAATAGCGATCTAATACTTGCACCAGAATCTGGACAAGGTAAAGTTCAATTTGAAAATTTACACTTCCTTGATAATACAATTACAAATACTTCTAACGGAGCGGCTCTGTTTAATGTAACAGGCGACGGATATATTAAACTTAATCAACCCACAGCATTTGTTATACCAGCAGGATCAACAGTACAACGACCAAGTAATCCTCAAGTAGGTGAAATAAGACGGAATAGCGATTTGGATTATTTAGAAGTTTATACTGTGGGCGGTATTTGGTCAGATGCTTCAGGCTCAGGCGAAACAGTTAGCGAAGATGAGATGAATAATATAATGAATGAATATATACTCATCTTTGGATAACTAAGTCATTATAATATTCGCATTCACATAAATACATTATATAACGTAGAATCAGACCTAAAATTCAATGTTATCCGACTGTGGTCAACCCGCAATGCAAGGTGGTTGGAGGGACAGGATCCCCGTATTGAGGAGAAGAGATGGCCGTAGGTCGCATATCCGGACCGCTCTTGAAGTCGAACTTAATCCGTAATGGGATTGACTTGGCATTTGAGACGGATCTATTATATCTTGATGTAACAAATCAACGTATTGGTATCAATACTAACTCTCCACAATACGATTTAGATGTTAACGGAACAATCAGAACTACAAACTTGGTGTTAGATAAACTAACAGCAGGTAACATCACGATTGAAAATAATGATATTACAAGTAACACTGGGACTATTGATTTAGGAACTGCTGATCAAGTTGTATACCAAAATAAACTAGTTGTTGATAGTTTTGAAATTAATGATAATACCATTAGAACAATAGACTCAGATGCAAATTTAGAAATAAATCCAAACGGTACAGGTACAATTGAGTTACTTGCAAATACTAATGTAACCGGAAACTTGCATGCAACAGGCAATATTAGTGCAGACGGAAACATCATATTAGGTGATGCTGATACCGATAGTATTAATTTTAATGCAGAAATTGCTAGTAATATTATACCTGATGCTAGTGGAACATATAACTTAGGTTCATCTGTAAAATCATGGCAAGATGTACACGTTAATAATGTTAACGGACAAACAATAAATGCACAAATTGTTATTTCGGATGGTATTAATTTAAATACCAGACATGCTAATACTTTATATGTTGCTGAAAACGGAAACAATAATAACACAGGAAATCATCCACAATCTCCTTACTTAACTGTTGAAAAAGCATTACAAAATGCTACAGCAGGAGATACAATTCACATCCTTCCAGGCGTGTATCAAGAAAGACTTCCATTAGTAATTCCGGTAGGAGTTACAGTTAAAGGACACAGTATGCGAGCAGTTACTATCAAGCCTGATAGTGTTGACTCAGAAGATGTATTCCATCTTAATGGTGAATCAACTGTTGAAGATTTATCTATTATGGATTTCTATTACAACAGTGGAACTAATGTTGGACACGCATTTAGATATGCACCTAATATAAAAGTAACATCACGTTCGCCATATATTAGAAACGTTACAGTTATCACAAAAGGTAGTGTAACAAATGCTAGTGATCCAAGAGGATTTAATCAAGGCGATGCTGGACGTGGCGCATACTTAGACGGTAGTGTTGCACATACAGATTCAAAAGAAGCAAGTTGTTTATTTCACGCTGTAACATTTATTACTCCTGGCGTTGATGCATTAACATTTACAAACGGTGTTAGAGTTGAATGGTTAAACTCCTTTACATATTTTGCTAATAGAGGCTTTTACGCTGTAAACGGATCAACTGGTTTAA
>OCVR010002816.1_pt1 | contig 12772 bp, 12 predicted proteins | sample 1539091 | NCBI WGS metagenome assembly OCVR01 (sample SAMEA3355530, study PRJEB22509) | marine metagenome | biome: marine; feature: coastal ocean; material: water | place: USA | collected 2010-08-07 | depth 16 m | reverse complement strand
ATCGCCGCATCCAGAGTTCCGCGCTCGAGATCAGCTAGCAAAGTCGCGGTGAGGCCCAGCTTAATGTGCAAACCCATCTCAGGAAACTTGGCTTTCAGAACCGCCATCGCCCGAGGCGTCAACCCAGTCAAAGTGGTCCGCAAAACGCCAAGCTTGATCACACCGCTCAACCCACCATCCCCCAGAGCAGAGCTCACAAGCGTGTCGTAGTCATTCACAACGTCTCGTGCTTTCTCGATGACTTGAAACGCACGGGTGTGAGCTTGGATGTTCGTGTCGTGCGATCAAACAAAGTCACGCCAAGATCAGCTTCAAGCGCCTGCATTTTCTGGCTGACTGCGGCATGGGTGACATGAACTATATCCGCGGCCTCACTAAAGATGCGCGCATCTGCGGCGGCGATCAAAGTGCGAAGCAAGCGGATGGTCATAGGTCCAATACGTTTTCGACAGGGTTCTGAATATGGTGCCCGCTTGGTTCGCTCGACACGTAGCACAATCTTCCTCTTTCACGCATCTTAAGGAATTTGCGCTTCAATAATGTGGCGCATATCATCAGGTGGTGGCATTTTTCGAAATTCATCAGCTTGGATAAAGACGCTCACCGTGCGGGTTGAGAAACACAGCTTGCCATCCTGATCCCCATCAACGCGAAACGCGATGGACGTCTCCCCTAACTTCACCGGCCAAACATGACAAATCAACCGATGGCGTGGCGTGACAGGCGAGACAAAATCCATCTCAAGGCGCACGAAAGGCGTGTTCACATTGCGATCAAACTCCATCTGGAACCAACCGTCACCGTCAAATTTATCTTCCCACCACGCATTGATCGCCTCTAATGCGAACCAAGGCAAACGCCCTGTATATGCAATCTTGGCTGGATCGCAGTCACCCCATCCAATGCGCACAGAATGTTCAAAAGTATCAGTAGGACGGTGTTCCATAGTCGTCGGTCTCACTTGACTCATTTCGGTGGCAAGCGCACAGCACCGTCCAAGCGGATCACCGTACCATTCAGGTAAGCATTGCGCGCGATATCAGCCGCAAGATGTGCATATTCCTCGGGTTGGCCCAAACGGTGCGGAAAAGGAATATTCGCAACAATGCCCTCGACCGTTTCAGGCGGCAGCCCTTCCATCATCGGCGTGTGAAAAAGCCCTGGCGCAATCGTCATGACACGCACACCCATCTTCGCAAACTCACGCGCCGCAGGCAAAGCCATCGAGGCTATTGCCCCCTTTGAGGCCGCATAGGCGGATTGACCGATCTGCCCGTCCTCGTAAGCGGCAGATGCTGTGTTGATAATCACGCCGCGCTCGCCAGTTTCAAGCGGTGGCAGATCCATCATCGCTTGCGCCGCATAGGTCATCACATTGTAAGTGCCGAATAGATTAACCTCGATTACTTGTCGAAAAAGCGGTGTCGAGACCTTGCCTTCGCGTCCAACAATTCGCGCGGCGATACCGATGCCAGCGCAGTTCACCACGATACGCGGCGCTTGCCCAAAACGCGCCATCGTAGATGTTACACCTGCAGCAACAGCCTCTTCTTCGGTAATGTCACACTGTTGCGAATACCCGCTGATTTCCGCCGCAACCTGCGCTGCGCGCTCGCCATCGCGATCCAAGATAGTAACATCTGCGCCAAGTGACGCCAGATGGCGTGCCGTTGCTTCACCAAGCCCACTGGCACCACCTGAGACAAGGGCAACCTGTCCTTCAATATTCATCGCTAAAGTTCCTCTTTCATGTTTCGTCTATATGGGCAGCAATATCAGTGTGATGATCGGAAAAACGACAAGCAAGATCACACGCACCAAATCGGAGCACACAAAATACAAAACCGCTATGTAAGTGTCGACCATCGACGTCTTGCGATCCATCGCGTTGATCACGAACAGGTTCATGCCGACGGGTGGCGTAATAAGACCGACTTCAACAACGATCAACACTAGAATGCCGAACCAGATCGCAGTCCGTTCAATGTTGACGCGATTGAGGGCACCCTCAGAAACACCCCGCAGCTTGATCTCACGGGTCATTTCCCGGCTCAACTCTTGGCCGTTGGCGAGCATCGCTTGCGCCTCACTTAGCAACACCGCAGGGATTTCCTTTCCCCCAGCGATCATCCCATCCAAACGCGCGGCTTGCAGATCAACCATGCTGACAAGGTTGAAATCAAGTTCCTGCACGATGGGCCAAAAAATTGGGATAGTAAGCAGGATCATCGACAAGCTGTCCATCAAACAGCCAAGCAGCAGATAGAACACCAAGATAATAAGCAAAATGGTCCACGGGCTGAAACCGCTTGCACTCACCCAGGCCGCCGCTTCTTGTGGTAATTGCGTGAGCGCGAGGAAGCCGTTGTAAAAGGCCGCGCCAAGCACGATGAAAAAGATCATCGCCGTGGAGCGCGCCGTCACATAGAAACTCTCCGACAGCGTATGGCGTGTGAGCCCGCCACCCAGAAACGCGATAAGCCCCGTGCCGAATGCCCCAACCGCGGCACCCTCCGTGGGCGTAAACCAGCCTTGATATATACCGCCCACGACGGCCACAAAGACCAGCAAGACAGGCCAAACCGCGATAAGCGCTTTCAGGCGTTCGGCGTAGGCCACGCGTGGTCGCGTCCCTGCAGAGGCAGGGTGCAACCGCACATAAATGGAAATTGTTAACATGTAGCCGAGTGCTGCAAGAATACCGGGAATGAATGCCGCGAGGAAGAGTTTGGCGATGTTTTGTTCTGTCAGGATCGCATAGATCACCAACACGATTGAGGGCGGTATCAGAATGCCAAGCGTCCCCCCCGCCGCGAGAGTGGCTGTCGAGAAGCCGCCCGAATAGCCATATCTGCGCAGCTCTGGCAAAGCGACCCTACTCATCGTGGCGGCTGTGGCCAGCGAAGACCCACAGATCGCCCCAAAGCCGGCGCAAGCCCCGACTGCTGCCATCGCAACACCGCCCTTTCGATGCCCAAGGAAACTTTCAGCGGCTTTGAACAACGCTTGGCTCATCCCGCCGAGGGTCGCGAAATGGCCCATCAACAGGAACATCGGAATAATTGAGAGCGAATAGCTCGAGAAGGTCGTGAAGGTTTCAGACTTGAGCCGCGCAAACGCCAATGTCGTGTCACCAGACACGATTGTGAGGCCCACGAGACCCGCCAAAAACATTGCCAATCCGATAGGAACCCGCAAGAAAATTAGGAACAGCAGCGCAGGAAACGACAGCAAGCCGATGGTGATGTCACTCACTGCGCCTCCTCCGTCTCGACGGGCAGCACGATCTGCCCTGTGGCCCATTCAAATACCCGTGCCCAGGCCACGTATATCGCAACAAGAGCCGACGCAATCGCCGCGACGAGGCTCAGCGCATAGGGCCACCAAACTGGAAACTCTAGGATGAAGGTGGTTTGGCCCGTCCGTAATTTGCTGAGCATCCCCTGGGCCAATTCATAACTCATCAAAACGATCACCAGCGCAAAGACGACGTCTATCACTGTGCCTAATAGTGTGTTTACGCGCTCTGGTAATTTGGCGGTAAAGATATCAACCGAAGCATGCGCGCCCTTGAGTTGGCACAGAGGCAAAAACGCGAAGATGACGAAGGCCATGCCCGCCTCAACCAACTCGAACGCACCACTGATTGAGCCGACACCGGTCGACAAAAGACGTTCTGCGAGATCTGGCGCGCTCGTCTGCACGGCATCGCTGTGCAAGATCGTGTTGATCGAACGCCCCACGATGGACAGGCAGGTTTGCACAATCAACAGCGACAAAACGATGCCGCCCAAGATCGCGAACGCGCGGGCAAAGCGATCGATGAACTGATACATTGCCGCGCTCCTAGACAGGCACATTCGCACCGCAGCCGTTAACACGCAGCGGTGCATTTGTTAGCGTGAAGACTTACATCTTGCCCATTGCGCCGGCACATTCGCCGCTCATCAGACCCTTGGCCTGATCAATCAGCGCCTGACCGTCGAGGCCCTTGCCCTTCATGTCCGCAACCCATGTGTCATAGAGCGGGTTTATCAGCGCTTGCCACTCACTGGTGTCGGAGACAGTGACAATGTTGTTGCCCATTTCCACCGCAATTTCGCGCGCAGGACCATCCGCATCAGATTGCGTGCCCCCCGCAAACACAGAGAAGTTCATGCCGCTGTTGTCTTCAACAATCGTCTGTAGATCCGCAGACATTCCGTTGAACACACCCTCATTCATCGCAAGAACGAACGTGAGGTTGTAAAGCGCGCGGCCTTCAAACTCTGTATGGTTTTCGACCAACTCCGGGATTTTCAAAGCCGCGGTTACTTCCCACGGAATAGTAGTGCCATCGATCACGCCTTTGGACAGACCTTCAGGCACCGCTGGAACTGGCATGCCAACTGGTGTCGCGCCCGCAAGTGTCAGCAACTGGTTCACCAGCCTTGATCCGCCACGAATTTTCATACCTTCAAGGTCCACAGGCGTCTCCACAGGATCTGCCGTGTGGAACATGCCTGGGCCGTGCACCCATGTTCCTAGGATTTTGACGCCTTTGAATTCGGTGTCTTCCATGTGCTCTTCGAACATCGTCCAATACGCACAAGACGCCGCGCGCGCGTCTTCTACCATAAAGGGCAGCTCGAACACTTCAGTCGTTGGGAAACGGCCCGGCGTGTAGCCAACCACGGTCCAGACGACGTCGGCGACGCCGTCAATCGCTTGGTCCAGCAATTCAGGTGGCGTGCCGCCAAGCTGCATAGAGGGGAAGCGATCCACTTTGATGCGACCCTCGGATGCGGCTTCGATTTTGTCCGCCCAAACGTCCAGAATGAGTTTCGGAACGTTAGCTTGTGCGGGCAAGAACTGGTGCAACTTCAACGTCACCTCCTGCGCCATCGCGCCAGATGCCATGATCGCAACACCCGCGACACCACTGAGCAATCCTTTGATAAATCTCGTCGTCATGTAAGTTCCTCCTTAGAACCGCATTGAGCAGCATTGAGCCCTAACTCTCAAGCCCGAAGGCTCACTCGAGGACACGTAAACACATTTGGAAATGAGTCGCATGACATAAATCAAGAAAAATTCGTTCCTGGATTTAGAGATTGCCTCAAGAACGAAACAAAGCGATCTTTGGCAACTGTATTTTGTTTCGCAGGCCACACTGCAATCGTGTCAAGGCAATCGGTTACATCCTCAATCGGCAAAACCGCCAAACCCGACGGCAAGCAATCGACCACCGTTTCGGTCAAGATCGCAATGCCAATGCCACAAGCGACCAATCGTTGAATATCAGTGGTTGTTAGACCCTCTTGCGCAATCTTCGGTTCAAACCCTGCGGTGCGAAACAGGGGTTCCAGTCGAGAATAATAGTGCTGCCAATGTGCTCGCGCGCCTTGCACCATCGGCTCCTCGGCCAACTCCGAAAGGCAAATGCTGGAACGCGTGGCAAACGGATGGCTATCATAGACAACACACACAAACCGCTCGCTCTGAATGCGGATAGACTCAAAACCAGTTTTTGCCAGATTTCCCGTTGCGAAACCTAGATCAATTGAGCCGTCCTCAAGCTGGCTCACCTGTTCAGACGTCACAGAATGGGTTAGCACCAACGAAATATCGGGCGTTTGACCCTTGAACGCTTTCAGCAAGCTGGGCAGCTGACCGTTCATTGCATTTTCCGTGTAACCGATGCGAAGCGTGCCGATACTGCCCTGCTGAACACGCTGCATATCCTCAATGATCCGCTCGCTGTGCTCAAGACACTTGCGGCAACCCGTCAGGAAAATCTCCCCCACATGGGTCAACTCTACACGACGATTGCTGCGCTCGAGCAACGTCACGCCCAGCTCATTTTCCATCGTTTTAATCGTTCGGCTCAGCGCTGGTTGCGCCACGCCAAGCCGTTTGGCCGCGCGGTGAAAATGCAGCTCTTCCGCGACAGCGACGAAACATCGGAAGTGGCGAAGGTCTATTCCCATGATACCCAAATTCTATCAATATTGTGCATTTTGATATTATACTCGACATAATTCCTGTGCCAAGCTTTCTACTAACAACTATCAACTGGGAGAAAAAAATGAAGACACTTAACGTAAAAGCGCTTGTCGCATCGGCCGCATTGGTCAGTGTAACAGCGACTTCCGCGCTCGCGGCAGACATCACAATGAACCTTGGTTTCGGCGCACCCGAAGAATCACTTTACGGTCGTTTCGGCAAGATTTTCGAGGCAAAGGCCGAAGAATACACCGGCGGCTCCATCGACGTGAAGCTGCGCTGTTGTAACCAGATCAGCTCCGAGGACGAAGCGTTCAAAGCGATGCAGCTTGGAACGGTTGACGGCTTTTTTATCACATCCAACAACGTGTCACCCCATTGGCCTTTGATGGACGTCACGGTTCTTCCTTACATCTTCCAAAGCGGCAAGCACCTTGAAGATGTGGTCGACGGCGAAGTTGGCGATTTCATGAAAGCGCAGCTGCAGACAGATACATCTGTACACTTGCTGAGCTTTGGCCCTGCGCTTTATCGCGATTTCTTCAACTCTGTGCGCCCTGTGAATACGATGGCGGACATGGACGGCCTGAAAATCCGCGTCCCCAAGAACGAAGTGATGCTCGCAACTTTTGAAGCGTTCGGCGCAAACCCTGTGCCACTGGCGTGGTCCGAAACACCCACAGCGCTGCAAACCGGCACGGTTGATGGCGGCGACAATGGCACGTCCTTTATCCGTGACATGAAGTTCTACGAATTCGAAAAACACCTTGTTGTGCTAGAGCACTTCGTTGCGATGGCACCTTTGTTCGCGTCCGACAACTTCATGAAAAAGCTCAGCGACGAGCAACGCGAGCAGGTTTTGCGCGCAGCAACAGACGCGGGCATCGAGATGCGTCAGCAAGTTTCAAACGAGACCGCAGAAGTGCGCAAGTGGCTTGTCGAAGAAGGCGGCATGGCGATGACAACGCCTGACAAAGCGGACTTCGTTGAAGCAGGTAAAAAGGTTCAGAACGAATTCGCCGAGAAGCGCGGCGCGCAGTTCCAAGAGCTGGTTGCAAAGATCCAAGCAGCTGCAAACTAAGCACTTGAGCGAGGGGGCCATCAGCGCCCCCTCTCTTTTCCAACTCCCCCATATCATTCAGGAGACAAGCATGAGCGTGCTGCGTTGGCTCGAACGTCATTTCGAGGAATTGATTACATGTACCTGTCTGGTGATAATTTCTGCCGCTGTTATCTCGCAAGTTGCGGCGCGCTACATCTTTGATGTTGCGCTGCATTGGACCGAAGAAACCGCGGCGATTGCTATGGTTTGGGCCGTCTACATGGGCGCGTCACTGTGCGTGCGCGAACGGTTCCACATCCGCATCATGATAGCTGTGCAATCACTGCCGACGAAATACGGCACCTGGGTCGTTTTCATCGCGGACTTCTTTTGGGCAGCCTTCTGCCTCTTTATGATCCGCGTGAGCTGGGATTATCTCTACATATTCTGGCGCTTCACCGAAACCAGCCCAAGCCTTGGGATCAATCAATTCTACCCCCAAACCGTGTTGATCATCGGCTACACGATGATGCTGCTGCGTTTGATCCAGACCTATGTTTTGTGGGTTCGCGATGGTCGCGAGGGACTGCCAGGAGAACTTGACGAAACAGGCGATCTTGATGACACGGAGCTGCACGTATGAGCCCCCTCGCAATCCTTGCAATCGTCTTCATCATCGCCACGATCATCGGTATTCCTTTGTTCGTCGCCGTCGGCATCACCACAGCCGTCGGTATTTACATGATCGACATCCCCTATACGCTGATCGCGCAAACCAGTTACGGCAGCCTCACGCCCTTCCCTTTGCTAACAATTCCACTATTCGTTTTGGCAGGTCGATTGATGGAAGTCGGCGGCATGGCCAAACGCATGATCGGCATCGCAACAACGCTGGTCGGGGCGTACCGCGGCTCGATGGGTTTGGTCACGGTCTTCGCCTGCGCGCTCTTCGCAGCGCTCTCAGGCTCTGGCCCTGCTACAACGGCGGCGATTGGCTCGGTCACTGTTCCAGCCATGAAACGCGACGGTTACGATGTACCCTTCGCGGCAGGTATTACTGCTGCTGGCGGTGCGCTTGGCAGTCTCATTCCTCCGTCCAATCTGCTCATCATCTATGGTCTCGTCTCGGACACGTCGATCCCGCGCCTTTTCCTCGCGGGCATCTTGCCGGGCATCCTCATCACCGGACTTTTGATGATCACCACTTACATCATCGCTCGCAAACGCGGCTACGGTGGTGGTGGCGATCCGTTCACATGGGCCCCGTTCCTCAAGGCTGCATGGGATGGCAAATGGTCCATCGGTGCACCAGTTCTGATCCTAGGCGGCATCTACGGCGGCGCGTTCACACCCTCTGAGGCCGCGGGCGTCGCAGTGTTTTATTCGCTTTTCGTCGGGTTGTTCATCTACCGCGAACTTACGTTAAAAAAGATCATCGAAGCGCTGCGTTTTACCGCTTTGCTCACAGGTATCTTGATCATCATCGCACCGACCTTGGCCTTCGGTCAGCTCACCGCATTCTATGACGTACCGACGGCCGTCCAAGAGGGCATCACCTCAATCACGGACAACAAATATCTGATCCTGATTATGGTCGGCGTCTTCTACATCTTCATCGGCACATTCATGGAAAGCCTCGCGCAGATCGTGCTGTTCACCTCTGTATTCCTGCCTCTGATGCTCTCACTTGGCGTGGATCCCGTGATGTTCGGCATCTTCACAGTGATCACCTGCGAGATCGGCTTTCTGACACCTCCACTGGGTGGAAACTTGTCGGTGGCGGCGCGCATTTCGGGCATTTCAATTGAACGCATCTCGGTGGCTGTTTTGCCGTTCATTCTGGCCTATATCATCGGCCTATTGATCCTGATCGCCTTCCCCGAATTGTCTGTCTTGCTACCAAACTGGGCCTATGGTCCTGCCTTATAGGATAATACTGCATGTATGATCTGATCCTAAATGGCGGCGATGTTTTTGATGGCTCAGGCAAAGACAGCTTTGTCGGAGATGTCGCTATCAAGGATGGGATGATCGTTGCTGTCGAACCCGTCGGCGAGTTAAACCTTGGAGCCGCCGAACGGGTCATAGATGTGCAAGGCCTCGTGGTTTCGCCCGGTTTTATCGACATGCATACGCATTCGGATTTCACACTGATCGCGGATGGGCGTGCCGAAAGCCAAGTGCATCAAGGCGTCACAACCGAAGTGATCGGCCAATGCGGTGCCAGCTGTGCACCTGTGAACTCTAAGGATGACATCCGCCGCGTCGCACCTTGGTACACGGCTGCCGCCACCCATGACACATGGCTCGGCTTTGGCGATTATCTGGATGTGCTGGACGCTACAGAGTTAGGCGTCAACGTGATGGCCTTTGTCGGTCACGGCACCATTCACCGCGCCATTCTTGGCGGAGACTTGCACCCCGGCGAACCCGAAGACGTCGCGGAAATGGCCAAGCTCGTTGATAAATGCATGGATGAAGGCGCAGGCGGATTTTCTTCTGGACTTGAGTATTTCCCCGGCATTCTTGCAGCGCCCGAACATCTTGTCCCCCTGTGCGAAGTGGCTGCGAAATACAAACGCCTGTACGCAACCCATGTGCGCAATCGTGACACGCATTATGATCTCGGTTTTGCCGAGGCCATCGCGACCGCCCGTCAATCCGGTGCGAAGCTGCAAATCAGTCATATCCAACCAAAATTCGGCGCGCCTGAGTATGCGATGGAGCATACGTTAGAGATGATCGAACTCGCGCGTCGCCATGATACAGACATCGCCTTTGATGTGATTCCACACGATTGGAACAACACCTTGATGGCTGCGATCCTGCCCAAATGGGCGCAAGCGGGCAGCATTGATGATGTGTTAGAGCGGCTCGATAACGCCGAAATGCGCGACAAAATCAAAGCCAACCCCCAGCCGATGTGGCTGATCGTGAAGGCCGAGAAATGGTCCGACATCGTGCTACTGAACGCGACGCATAACAAAGATATCGTTGGTATGGATTTCGCAGAGATCGGGCGGATGCGCAATTGTCACCCCTATGATGCGGTACTCGACATCCTGCTCGAAGAGGGTCAGGATTTGATGTCGTGCATGTGGGCCTCGCGCTCCTTTCGCGATGAGGACGTTGATCTATGTCTCAATCAATCCGAATGCGCGGTGATTTCAGATACGGTCGCGACCGCGAATGAGGGGATCTTAAAAGATCACCTCGGCTCGCTCACAGGCTACGGCTGGGCGGCGCGTTTCTTGCAATACTACGTGCGTGATCGCGGTGTTTTGTCGTTGGCGGAAGGCCTCTCCAAACTTACCGCAGTTCCAGCCGCCCGACTTGGTTTGAAAGGGCGCGGACATTTGAAAGTTGGCTATCACGCGGATGTCTGCGTCTTCGATCAGGTCAACATCGCCAGCAACGCCACCGCAAAAAACCCGCGCCGTTACGCATCTGGAATTTGTCACGTCTTGGTCAACGGCAAGCTCGCCATGCAAGATGGCGAACGTATTTCGGTCAACGCGGGTCAGGTCATTCGCGAATTCGTGGCCTAATATCGATCTGTCCTATAGGCGCTTATGTCGAACTTCGGCGCATTCCCAAGGACAAGATCGGCCGTGATCTGCGCCGAAATAGACGCTTGCGTCAGCCCCCAATGCCCATGCCCGAAGTTATGAAACAGATTGTCGTGGCTCGGATCTGGCCCAAGAAATGCAAGTGAATCCGCGCTCAAAGGGCGCGGCCCTATGCTAGTTGTAATCTCGTCGTATGCGAACGCACCAAAAAGCCGTTTCGCTTGAAGTTTCAACGTCTTGATCATCGCTTGCGCCCTGCCCGCGCCTCCCACTTGTAACAATCCAGACACCCGCAAACCTTCAGTTGACGGTGTCACGGCAATCCCGTCTTTGAGAAGCAAGATCGGCGTTCGCAAATCAACGGCTGCATTGGTAAACGTGACCGACGCGCCCCACGCGGGGATCATCGGAATGTTCAGGCCAAGCGGTTTGGCGAGTTCAGCGCTGCCGCTGCCAGCACACAAAATGACGCTGTCAGCGTCAAAGTGCGTGCCATTCGTTACAACGGAAGTAATTCTGCCGTCTTGACTGACCAACTTGCTCACTCGCTGTTGAATAATCGCGCCACCACCCACCTCGATTGCTTTGACCAAACGTCTTTGCAAACCCACAGGATCAAGAACATGTCCCGCGGAATTAACACGCACGCCACCCGCGACAGGCCGTGACAAGGGCGGTAGGATCGCTTCCATTTCCGTATTGTTCAAGTCAGTCAGGTCCATTCCAAAACTGCGACGCAGCGCATTTGCGTTCGCATCCGCTGACTGATCTGCATCAATTTCGTAATAAAACAAGCAGCCTTGCTGCACGAAGAGATCCTTCGCGCTCGGCAAATCAGTAAGAAGTTCCTGCCAAGCATCCCAGCCCCGCAAACCAAGATTGGCCAAGCCCGCCGCACTTTGCGCACGCGCAGTTCCGCGCCCGGACACGACGCTTTGTTTGAAGAAACTGGGTAGGCCTTTGGGAAAAGGCAACGCCATCCTAAGTGGTCCATCTTGATCAAGAAAATGCAGCGGAAGTCGTGGCCAAAGTTTAGAGTTGGCCCAAGGAATAACGCTTGAACCCCCAATGATCCCCGCCGTTGCGGACGAGGCGCGATGATCGACCGCAGCGCCATCCAAAACCGTCACGCGAATACCCTGCTGACACAGTGCATAAGCGGTTGCCAAACCAACGATACCCCCACCAATCACAAGAGCGGAGCTCGACCCTTGCGAAGTATTTCGCAGTGTTTGCATTAGCTTTCCCTAGAGGCGTTAACGCCTAGCGTAGTCATATCTCAGCAATACGTCTAGAAGCGTACAATCACTCTGAAATCAAAAGGGGGGGTCAGTCCTCTCTAAACGCTTTGTTAAAATAGTCCATCAAAGGCTTCACGAGGTAACTAAATGGGGATCGTTCTACGGTTCTGATAAAGGTTTCCACAGGCATACCGGGCAAGAGCACCTGAATGTCCAGTTTAGCCAGCTCGCCTGACTTGGGAACAAGATTAGCGAGGTAGTAGGTTTGGCCCGACACCTCATCTGTGTAGACGTCTGCCGAAATCTTGGACACGGTTCCAAAAATCTCTGGCGTGGTACGTTGATCAAAAGCACTAAATCGCAAAGCGGCGTCTTGACCGACGTGAACTTGATCAATGTGGATCGCTGCAATACGCGCGGCAACAATAAGCGGTTGATCTTGCGGGATGACATACATCACGGGATCAGCAGGCGAGATCACTGATTGCACCGCAAAAACGCGACTGCCGTAAATTACACCAGAAACCGGTGTGCGCATCGCCATCTTGGAGAGCGTGTCCCGTGTGGACAGCTCTCGCTCCGCAAGCTCGATCTCTTGAACGGACAGGTCTCGCAAGCTAGCGATAGCTTGTTCGCGACGCACTGACCTTAGTCGCAGCTTTTCTATCTCAAGCCGTGCAATATCCCCTTCAAGCTGCGCGATCCTTGCTTCAAACTGACCCACCTCCCCAAGGAGCCGCGCACGTTCGCGTTTAAGTGCAGACACACGAGAGGCCTGTGCCAGACCTTTATCAAACAGGGTTTGCAAATCTGCCAACTCGTCAATCAAAAGCGCCGATTGGTTTTGTGTCGCCGCCAATTGTCGCGAAAATCCCGTAATCTGGTCTTTGGTTTGCACAACTTGATTTTCGATTTGCTCTTCTTCTTGCTCAAGC
>OCVR010002810.1_pt1 | contig 12789 bp, 13 predicted proteins | sample 1539091 | NCBI WGS metagenome assembly OCVR01 (sample SAMEA3355530, study PRJEB22509) | marine metagenome | biome: marine; feature: coastal ocean; material: water | place: USA | collected 2010-08-07 | depth 16 m | reverse complement strand
CTCAAGTCTGCTCGTGCTTTACTGGTCAGATTCACGATCTCGATCTAGAATTTGGGCGACCGCTCTTCAATGTCCTAGATATGTGGCAGGATGTTCAACCGCAACCATGGGTGTTGCCAATACAGGCTGTCCAACCGTGGCATGGGCCAGAAGTGCGCCAATGCCATATTCGCACGCGACGTCAGCGACATTGCGCGATCAGGGTCAACGATCTTACGTGATACAGCGCGCACTATCTCGAAAGCCTCATGCACGAAGTACAGATAGTTGCGACCTTCGTCTGTCAGCTGGTCCGTACTGGAAACTTACTTTTCGCCGCAACTCACTAAAACTAACGCGCTACGGTCAAAGATGCCTTTAAGATGCTGTCAACGATTGACAGCGTTGGGCTACGTACGCGTGTCTTGCTAAGGGAGCATCAGGTAGCACTTTTCGCTTCTTCAATCGGATGATGAAGATTGAATAGCTATGGAAAGCGCTGAGAATAACTCATTGATAGCTCTTTTTTTAACCTCGTTCTGGCGGTGGATAAGACCCAATGTTCGGTATGGCGCTCCCGCTCCCAATCCGATGCGTCTCACAGCCACCGCATCGACCGGCTTTACCGCAAGATCCGGCACGATTGAGACACCGAGCCCAGCATGCACCATTGAAGCGATAGCCTCTGGGCTGTCCAATTCCATCGCTTCAGAAACTTGAATACGCTTTGACGAAAGCCAGTTGTCGATAAGCGTGCCGACGACGGTGTTTCGATCATACCTGATAAAGGGCCGTGATCGCAAAAGCTTAAGAGGGTCTAGTTCCGTTTCGTCCATCGAAGTGATGAGCTGCATGGGTTCTTTCGCCAATTCTCTGAATGTAAGGCCGCTTGGCACTAGGTTTGGTTTGATAACGATTGCGGCATCTAAGACCGCGCGCTCAATATCAACAAACAAAGCCCCTGTGAGGCCGGGGCGAATACGCAGCCTTAATTCGGGGAACTTTGATTTTAAGATGGACATCGCTTTGGGTGTAAGCCCCGTAAGCGTTGTGCGGATCGCGCCCAGCGTGATGTTGCGATCCAAACCACCGTCGCCCAACGCCATGGGAACCAAATTATCATATTCTTCAACAAGGTTTCGCGCCTTGAGCACGACCTTATGGCCGTCTGGGGTCAGTTCTGGCGTTCGGGTGCTGCGATCAAACAGGGCGATTGCCAAGTCGGATTCCAGTGACTGCATTTGTTGGCTGATTGCGGCATGTGTCACATGAACAACATCCGCCGCAGCGCTAAACGTTTTCTTGTCCGCAATTGCAATAAGCGTCCGAAGGCGACGAATGGTCATAAACAATCTTTCTTTTCGAGGTGGCGATTGCCGTGAGGATCAACGCTGAAGGGGATGTTTAGTAGCAGGATCGATTATCATACTTGTATCAACCCACAACATATTGTGAAAGAAAAATTTAATAAGTGTAAAGAATTATTGAGTGTATGTGCACTACAGCTTAATGTTAGGAAGTTCGAAAAATTGGGATGTTCAAGAATTTTGACGTCTTCATCTATTTCGTGCCCATAGGAGCCTTGAATGAACGAATTTAGCGGCATGCTGTTACAAGCTAACTTGATTGGCGGTAAATGGAGCGCGGCAGACACTGGGGCGACCATAGCAGTCTCAAACCCCGCGACAGGCGCGGAGCTTGGCAAGGTACCAAACTGCGGCACAGCAGAAACCAATCGCGCGATTGCAGCTGCGACTGCGGCGTTTGCAGATTGGTCCCGTAGCAACCTGTCATTCCGCGTGGGCCTTTTGCACAAATTGCATGACGCGTTGATGGATCATCAGGAACCTTTGGCGCAGCTACTGACGGCAGAACAAGGGAAACCTTTGGCTGAAGCGCGTGGGGAAATCGCTATCGGCGCTGCCTATGTGCGTTGGTTTGCTGAAGAAGTCCGGCGGGCCAAAGGCGAGATTGTGCCTGCGCCTACCGCCGATCGTCGCTTGATGGTGACGCGCCATCCCGTTGGTGTCGTTGGCGCGATTACCCCATGGAATTTCCCGTCCTCGATGTTGGCGCGAAAGCTGGCACCCGCGCTGGCCGCAGGCTGCACGATTGTTGCAAAACCAGCGACCGCCACGCCCTATTCCGGGTTGGCGTGGGGCAAGTTATGTCAGGATGTTGGCTTTCCTTATGGCGTAGTGAATATAGTCACGGGGTCCGCGCGCGAAATCGGCGGCGCGATTATGGCCAGCCCGGATGTGCGCAAAGTCACCTTCACCGGCTCAACGGACGTCGGTAAAGTGTTGATCCGTCAATCTTCTGACACGGTTAAAAAGGTCTCGATGGAATTGGGCGGCAACGCGCCATTCATCGTCTTTGATGATGCTGACATTGATGCGGCTATCGAGGGCGCGATGATCGCCAAGTATCGCAATATGGGTCAGACCTGTGTGTGCACCAACCGTTTCTACGTGCAGGCAGGCATTCACGACGCCTTTGTAGCGCGTCTGAAAGAAGCGACGGAAGCGATGCTCGTCGGTGATGGAGCTGATGATGGTGTGTTGCAGGGGCCGATGATCGATATGGCAGGTGTCGAGAAAGTTGAAGAGATGATCGCAGATGCGACTGCCAAGGGCGGCAAGGTCATATCTGGTGGCAAGCGCCACGCGAAAGGCGGTACGTTTTTTGAACCGACAGTGATTACGGGTGCAACGGCAGACATGCAGTTTGCCACCGAAGAAATCTTTGGCCCGCTATCTGCGGTGTTTAAGTTTGATACCGAAGAAGAGGTGATTGCAGCAGCGAACGCGACTGAGTTTGGCCTTGCAGCCTATGCCTATACCAAATCGCTCGGGCGCACGTTCCGTTTGAATGATGCATTGCAATACGGCCTGATCGGCATCAACTCCGGCTTGATTACAACGGTAGAGGCACCGTTTGGGGGCCTCAAAGAAAGCGGCATGGGCAAAGAGGGCGGCAGCCAGGGTTTGGAAGACTACCTGCCTGTGAAATACATGTGCGTCGCCGGTTTAGACGGCTAGCCCCCTCATAAAACAAAGGAAGAAACGATGCGCGCAGCTGTCGTCAGAGAGTTTAACGAAGACCTGTCTATCGAGACGGTTGAGGATCCCAAATGCCCAGACAACGGAGTGGTGCTAAAGGTTGCGGCCTGTGGTGTGTGCCGATCTGATTTCCACGGTTGGGTTGGGGGGCATCTCAAGGTCATCAACGGCTCCATCATGGGGCACGAATATTGCGGCACGGTGGTCGAGGCTGGGGCGCAGGCGAAACACAAAGTCGGCGATAAACTGATCGCGCCTTTCATCCTTGGCTGTGGCGATTGTCCGGCTTGTCAGGTTGGCGCTTCTAACACCTGCGAAAGCGCTGTTGTTCCCGGTTTTGGCGCACCTGGCGCTTATGCTGAATTTGTTGCCGTTCCGTTTGATCACAATCTTGTCCACCTGCCTGAAACCATGTCACCAGCTCTCGCTGCTGGCCTTGGGTGCCGCGTCACAACGGCATGGCACGCTTTGACAGACCGCGCCAACGTGTGTGCTGGCGAATGGGTCGCCGTTCATGGCACGGGCGGCATTGGTTTGTCCGCGTTGCTCTTGGCAAAAATGCTTGGCGCGCAAGTTGTTGTTGTAGATGTGGTACAGGAAAAACTGGATCAAGCCCTGAGCCTTGGCGCGGACGCTGCTGTGAACGCGTCAACACAAGACGTACCCGCCGCAATCATCGAGATCACAGGCGGCGGTGCGCAGGTGTCTTTAGAAGCACTGGGTATTTCGCAAACCACTAATGCCTCAGTGGAATGCCTCGCCACGTTGGGCCGTCATGTGCACGTTGGAATGCCCGCTGGTGATGGCCGCATGGAAGTCAACATGCGCGCGATCTATTCCAAACAACTGGCTTTTTATGGCACACGCGGCATGCCATCGTGGAAATATCCTTCTTTGCTCAGCATGATTGAGCGCGGTCAAGTCGATCTAACACCGATGCTTGATCGCGTGGTTCCGCTCTCTGGTGCAAGCGCAGAATTGCGCGCGATGAAGGGCCCAACCCGCCCCGGAACAGCGGTAATCACGGATTTCTCCAAATGACGAACGATGTACTAAAAGTCACGATTGAACGTAGTTCGGATGTGCAGGATGTCTTTGAAGTACCTGCCTTTGAAAGCCAAACGGTGCTCGATGTAGTGTCTTGGGTTCAGCAGAACGCCGACCCAACGCTAAGTTATCGGTTCGCTTGTCGCGTCGGCATGTGCGGGTCTTGCGCGATGATGGTGAACGGCGTGCCGCGTTGGACGTGCCGCACGCATATCAACAAGGTGTTGGACGGTAATGAAGTAACGATTGGTCCGCTGCGCAATTTGCCCGTGATCAAGGATTTAGCCGTCGACATGGACCCGTTTTTTGACAAGTGGGTCGCCGCTGAAGGCGTGCATCATGGCGCACTTACCCGCGACGATCCGATTGCACCAATTGACGAGGATAGCGCGCCACGCGCGGAGGCAAACGCAGGGATCGAATGCATCAATTGCTCTGTGTGCTACGCTGCTTGCGATACTGTCGCGGGCAATCCTGACTACCTTGGTCCCGCCGCTTTGCAACGTGCTTGGACCCTGCTGAATGACGCCAAGGACGAAGGACGCGCCGCGATTTTGGATGCTGTGTCTGACAGCGGCGGCTGTCACAACTGTCACTCCATGGGGTCGTGTACTGCGTATTGTCCCAATGATCTTGACCCGATGTCGGCGATTGCAGGGCTAAAACGCGAGACCGCGAAATCTTTTTTCAAGCGGGGGCGCTAAGATGTTGAACTTACGTCTGTACATGCTGCAGCGCATCACCGCGCTGCTCATGGCACCCTTAGTACTTGGCCACTTGGCGGTGATGATTTATGCAATCCAAGGCGGGCTATCGGCGGCGGAAATCTTGGGCCGCACGCAAGGTTCGGCCGTCTGGTTCCTGTTCTACGGCACTTTCGTCATCGCGGTTGCGATCCACGGCGCAATTGGGCTGCGCGCGATTGTTCATGAATGGGGCGGCCTTAAACGCCCTGCTTTGGATCTGTTCATGTGGGTCGTCGGTCTTGCACTTTTGAGCTTAGGAGCACGTGCCGTCTGGGCCGTGACGTTCGCATGAAAGCAGCATCTGGCATCACATCGCGCGCGCATCCTTTGTGGTTAGTGTATCTTCTGCATCGCATGTCCGGCCTCGCCTTGACGCTGTTTCTGCCGCTGCACTTCTGGGTGCTCGCGCTCGCGATGACGGATCCTGCGCGACTTGACGGCTTTCTGCATCTCACTGAAGCAGGCGTTGTCAAACTCGCAGAAATTGGTCTCGTCTTTTTGCTGGCTGTGCACATGTTCGGCGGGCTTCGATTGATGGCGATGGAATGGCTGCCTTGGTCCCCATCGCAAAAAACTCTTGCGGCGGGTGCTGCGGCCCTGTCTTTCCTCATCGCCCTACTCTTTTTCCTGAAAGCGATCTGATATGAAGCTCTCTGATATCGAACGGTACGACACGGATATTTTGATCCTTGGCACGGGTGGTGCGGGTCTGTTCGCGGCCCTTCATGCCCAACAAACAGCGCCCGAGGGCACCAAGATCACCATTGCTGTCAAAGGCTTGATCGGCAAATGCGGTTGCACGCGTATGGTTCAAGGTGGCTACAACGTCGCCCTTGGCGGTGGCGACACTGTCGAGCGGCACTTCATGGACACCATTCAGGGTGGCAAATGGCTGCCCAACCAAGACATGGCTTGGCGTTTGTGCGAGCAAGCGGTTGTGCGTATTCGAGAGTTGGAGAACGAGGTTGGCTGCTTCTTTGATCGCAATTCTGACGGCTCGCTGCATCAAAAGGCCTTCGCGGGTCAGACAGCAGATCGCACTGTGCATAAGGGCGATTTAACAGGCATCGAGATTATCAATCGCCTGATGGAAAAGGTCCTCGCCAGCGGTGTTGAGAAACTGCAAGAGCATCGCGCCGTTGGTTTGATCCCGACAAAAGACGGCTCTGCGCTTGCGGGTGTATTGATGATCGACATGCGGACTGGCGGCTTCAAACTGGTACGTGCCAAGACGGTTTTGATGGGCACCGGCGGTGGTCCAACCATGTACAAGTACCACACCCCAAGCGGTGATAAGACGATGGATGGCCTCGCCATGGCGCTGCGTGCTGGTCTCAAACTCCGCGATATGGAAATGGTGCAATTCCACCCCACAGGTCTGCTTGCAGGGGATCACACGCGCATGACAGGCACGGTGTTGGAAGAAGGTTTGCGCGGCGCTGGCGGACAACTTATTAGCCATTCTGGCGCGCGGTTTATGTTTGATTATGACGGCAAGGGCGAACGGGCGACGCGCGACGTGGTTAGTCGTGGCATCTACGCGGAAATGCGCAAGAACAACAATCCAGAGCAAGAAGGCGTGTTCATCTCGATGGGCCACCTTGGGCCGGACTTCGTGCGCAAGAAATTCAAAGGCATGGTAAATCGCTGCGCTGACAGTGGGTTCGATCTGGCCGCAGGCAAGGTCGAGGTAGTCCCGACAGCGCATTACTTCATGGGCGGTGTAGTCGTGGACGTGGACACGCGAACAGCAATGGAGGGACTTTATGTGGCAGGCGAGGATGCCGGCGGCGCGCATGGGTCCAACCGTTTGGGGGGCAATGGCGTAGCCAATTCCACGGTCTATGGCGGGATTGCGGGCGACACGATGGGCGCAGATGTGGGCAAGATGTACCTACGTGAACCTGACGAAGATGTCCTCGCGGCCGAGTTTGCGCGCGCAATTTACCCGCTCAGCAAAAAGCCAGATCTGGTACTGCCATTGCGCAAGCATTTGCAGGATTTGATGTGGGAAGAGGTCGGCGTAATGCGTACCGAAGCCGGCATGAAACGTGGCTTAACGGGCATCGCAGACGTGTCAGACGCGCTCATGAATGTAGGCGTGGACGACAGCAATTTGGCGTTCAATCTGACATGGCACGATTGGCTCAACCTGCGCTCGCTCTGCGATATTTCCGAAGTCATTACCAAAGCAGGCATCACACGCGAAAACTCGCGCGGTGCGCACTTCCGTGAGGATTTCCCAGAGCCGGGCACGATGGAAGACAGCGAATTTACCGTAGCTCAGCAGATTGGCCGCGACGTGACAGTCACCCGCGAACCCGTTCAATTCAGCATCGTGCGGCCGGGCGAGACGATCTTGCCCAAGGACGCTCCCGAAACTTTGGTGGCAGCGCAATGATCCCTATCAATCTCATCCAATCCACCGCCGAAACCCTCATGGATAAGGCCGCGATTGAAATCCCTCAGGATTATCTTGATGGCTTGCAAGAAGCGTCACGGACCGAGGATGGTGACCTGTCTTCCTTTGTTCTCAAAGCAATGCTGGAGAATTATGAGGCCGCCAAAGAAGACCGCCGCGCGATGTGTGGCGACACAGGTGTGCCGCGTTGGTTTGTGAAAATGGGCAACGAAGCCAGCGTCGAGGGCGGGATGATTGCGCTGGAAGCCGCGCTCAGACGAGCAACAGCAAGCGCCACAAACGGCGTACCGCTAAGACCCAATCGTGTGCATCCTCTTTGGCGCACGGATCACAACAACAACGTCGGTATTGGCGCGCCAGAGATTGAATACGGCTTCGAACCAGAGGGTGCTTGGATCGACCTTATCACGGTTCACAAGGGAGGCCTATTCGGCTCTGATTACCGCATGCTGTTCCCCTCTGATGGTGTGCAAGGGATTAAACGCTTCTATCTTGATAGCCTCATGGCATTCGGCAAACGCGGTCTCGCCTGTCAGCCTGCGATCATTGGGATTGGACTTGGCGGCTCCAAGGACATCTGCGTGAACCTTGGCAAACGTGCCTCGACCCTGCGCATTGTCGGATCGCAAAACTCTGATCCTGAGATTGCCAAGATGGAGGCGGAGTTCAAAGAATTGGGCAACTCCATCGGAATGGGGGCCATGGGTTTTGTCGGCAAGAACATGGTGATCGATTGCAACATCGAGGTCGGCTATTGTCATACGGGTGGAATGCCGATGTCAGTGCATGCGTTTTGCCTTAGTTCGCGCCGCGCGGTGGCCCGTATACACGCGGATGGTCGCGTTGAGCATCGCACCGACCCTGATTGGTTCACACCCTATCAGCGCCGCGAAACGATTGATTGGGAACCTGTGCGGGAGGCTGCGGAATGAGCATCCGCGAACTTCGCCTTTCCACAACGCCAACACAGGACGCGCTCAATGATCTGCGCCTTGGTGACATCGTCTACCTCGATGGCCTCATGTATACGGCGCGAGAAGGCGTCTACATGCGTGCACTTGAAGACAAAGCCAACATTCCTTTGGAGTTGCCCAGCCAATCGGCGGCGAATTTCCATTGTTCCCCTGCCGCACGGATTAATGAGGATGGGACGTTTGACATGGGTGCAGTCACTGCAACAGCCTCTTTTAGATTTGCCAAATGGTTGCCGGAATGGATGGCGAAGACCGGCGCGAAGCTGATTGTTGGCAAGGGCGGTATGACATCCAAGGATTACAAAGAATATTTTGTGCCAAATGGTGCGATCTACCTCTCAACAGTTGGTTACGGCACTGGTGCTTTGCTTGGGCGCGGCGTTGAAAACGTGGAAGCGGTGCATTGGAACGAAGAGCTTGGCATCGCGCAAGCCATGTGGGTGCTGAAGTGTAACCGCATGGGGCCTTTCATCGTCGCCTCTGATATGAACGGCGATTGCTTGTTTGAACGCGAAAACGCCAAAATCGCTAAGAATGTTGCGCGGGTTTATGAAGGCACCAAGCCCGCGACCCTAAAACGCTATGGTGAAAGCGATGATCGCACGGATGAGGTGATTTGACCCATGCCCGAGGAAGAGCCCAAGGTAGACGTGTCATCAAGCGGGGACGACCTTCTTCCAATCTTAGTGATTGAAGAACTGGCAAAGTCGAACAGGCCTATGTCGGTGAACAATGTCAGCAAAAAATTGGGCATCGGGGAAGCAACTCTGGCGGGACACTTCAATGCTTTGGCCGAAGAAGGTTTCATTGAAGTTTATGGATCACCCACAACATTTGTCGTGAGCAAACGGTTGGCAACATTGGCAACTGACGTGCTAGCCGAATAACTCAGCATTTGTCGTAGTGTCGTCGGTTTAGCCTTCGTAAAAACCGGACGGAGCCTTTTCGATCTCCAACTCGGTAAAGGGTGGTTTTATTGACATGAGTGTCCCCTGTTAGATGTTGAACGCCATACTTTTAGGATTCCACTGAGGTTCGGCGTATTTTCAGCGGGTTTGTAGAAACTGGAATTAATCATTGTCAGAAATACCTGCGCCTGCGCCCAGCACGCGGGACTCTTCGGTCGCGGGCGCATAGGTCCGATGGGCCAATTTGCCCAAGCGCGCCCAATCGGCTTGTGGGATTTCTCCGCGCAAAGATGGTTTTGTAAGGATTTCGTCGGCGCGCGTCGCTTTTCCGCATATCAAAGACGCTGCGCAAGTTTCACTGATTTGGTTTTTTGGATCATCTGTCCAAATTCCGTACCCATCTGTGATGATACGTACGCTGAGCCACGATATTTTTATGGGTGCACCTAGGTGAATAGCGGCCCAAGCCGCGAACGGAACCACGAGCAATGGGTGCGAAACGCGTGCCATCTCAATGGGTTGCCCCGCTGACATGCGATCTGCGAAATCGTTTAAGGTGGCCCCGCTCGCCAAAGGACAAAGCGTGCCAGATGCCGCGCTCCAGATACCGTCAAGTGAAAGGGGGGCGAGAGTTTCGCGCGCCACTTGATCGGTTTGCTCCAATAAATCCGCCAGCAAGGGCCCGCTTGGGAGATCATGAGAGGCGAGCCAGCGCACAGCGCGCGCGCCTTCTTCGGCGATTCCCCACGATAGGCCCGCACCGCGAGCCGCGCGCTTTGAAAGTGCTTCTATTTCATTCAAGGAATGGCTCATGGATGAACCGGTTCAAGCTTGGGATATGGCCAAAAATCGGATGCCGAACTTTGCAACTCTTCAGGATACGGTGCGTTGCCAAACAGGCAAATCCGCAACCAACGATCCGATCTGGGATCAAAATGTGTGGCGCCAAAGAAGGATAATTTGCACCGCAGCATATCAATCGGCAGTAGGTCCGAACCAATGGTGTTGTCGCGGATTTCTGCAAAAGGGGCTTGGTCTACAATCTGGGCGCGCCTGACAGTATGGCGGTGCTCTGGATGCGCGAGAAGGAAGCTCGCGATAGGCACATTAGGTGTCCATTCTTTCAGCGCTTCATAAAGCGCTGCAGCGTCCCGTCCCGGTGCAAGGGGTTGTTCAAATTCAGCGATAGGTTCTTCAAACCGCTCGCCTAGGCGCGGCTCTAATTTTTCTTCAGACACGTACCACGCACGCGCACTTGCCGCTTTTGCCGTCCAGTCGATGTCCATCGCCCAAGCGTAATTGTCGGTTAAAATTACGTTCAGGGCTTCAACTGTCATCGCACCATTGATCCGAAAAGAAGCCGCATCATTATCGGACATTTGATCCGCAAGTGGGTCCACCAATGTGCCATAAGGCTCTAACATCAACGACGCCAAACACTCGACGGCGTCGGGTCTCAGATGGGCGTCAGCCCAGATAAACAGGCGATCCCAAGGCCTATCTGTCATGAGATTTGCGGCCTCTATATGCATCGCGAGGCTTTGCAAATCCTTGCGCAATGTCGTGAGTTTTTCTATTTGAATTGGATGCGCAGAGTGCCAGATATTCGCAGATAAAACGGAGCGCGCAAAGAGGTTCTGAAATGTCTCGACCTCGTCAGCAGAGGCCGTAGGCAGGTTTCGAACCCGCGCAATTGCCTCTTCGCGTGCGGCGATCCAGTTGTTCAACAAAATAGGATGGTTCACCAAAAACGGTGCCATGCCGAGACCTGTGGAATTCCCAATCCCCATGCTGCGCGCTATTTCGGGATCGAGGGTCACCGCCTTTTCGCCGCCGCGCAGATTGGCCATGTGCTGCGCAAGATCACGCACATAAGATCGCGTTAGAAAAACCGAGAGCATTTCGATCTGAAAAGGCGCTGCGCATTCGGGACGCATTGCCAAACATTCGCGATCAGCCGCCCCCAACTTTCCCGAACCGTAAACAGCTGTCGTGCGCATTAGGTACCCGACACTTTCAACTTCGGCTAAGTCCGGTTGTTGGCCTGCAGCAAGGCGCGCCACCACATGTTCCCACAACCGCACAGATCGATTTGCGCGCGACACAGAGAGCTCGGATTGCGTCACGCGCCCCGCTTCTTGCAAAGGAACATTTTGTTGAAGCCGAATGATATCGTCCCGTGTCGGTATGCCATCAAATAATGTGAACGTACTGTCCCAAGCCTGTGCGATGACCCGATCAGACCGCTTTTCAGCTGGAAGATCATGGGCGAAGGCGATCAATGAGTAAGTCCGGTTTGGCGTATGTGCACAATACACCGCGTGGCCGACGCCTTGATCGTTGATCTCAAAGATTGGGCGCGAAAAGGTCCAGTTTTCTTGCGTCATGCGGCGTGTTAGAGTCCGCATGAACGACAAACGGGACTGATGAAACGATCCTAACTGCGCAAGTCGCATCACCGTTTCCGGCGCGCGCATTTGAGCATGGGTTGATGTATTTGTTTGAGTAACGTTCATTTACATTCTCACACAGCCGGAGTGAAATTGTCGGCGTAAAAACGATGCCAGTTATAGCCCATGATGCCTGCAACCTCGTGCTGGTTCAGGCCTACGTCCAGCAGCCCGCTTTCGATGTTCCCGAAATCACGGTTGTCGTTGAACCAGCTGGGCATGGGCGGAAATCCAGGGGCGGCAGCAGAGCCTTCGCCAAAGTCGATCTCTTTGCTCCAACGACCGACGCGCATCCATTCCACCACGCTATCGGGCTGGTCCTGACAAAGATCGGTGCCTATCCCAAGATTTTCTGCCCCGAATTTTTCAGCGGTACGTGCGATCATCTCGCAAAAGCTTTGCAGCGTGCAGTCGGACTTGTCTTTTAAGTGATGCGGATAGACTGAAAACCCGAGCATCCCACCGTTTTCTGTTACCGCGCGAATGACATCATCTTTTTTGTTGCGAAGCGCGGGTGACCACTCATACGGATTGGCATGGGTGATTGCGATAGGTCGCTCAGACAAGTCTGCCGCCTCGATGGTTGAGCGATCCGCAGAATGCGACATGTCCACGACCAAACCCACGCGGTTCATCTCTTTGATGACCTGTTTGCCCATTCGGGTAATGCCGGTGTCTTCGGCCTCGTAGCACCCTGTCGCGCCCCTAATTGCGATTTCGACTCTTGCAGAGATCATTTCCGGTTTGGAACCAAGCATATCAATTGCTTCGGCCTCTGCTGTAGAACCAAAAGAATGAAAAAGAGCTCCTTGTCTGCTATTGGGGCCTCGGTTCTCACGTTGGTCTTTGGAGCGATGACATTTCACTTAGGGCTCCGAGTGTTCTTGCTCGAAATTTCTAGTGCACTGAAGTTCGATATAGTCGGCCTTTTCGATCAGGAGGCTCTCATGATTGCGGTGCCAGCCGTGGGTTCAGTTTTTGGCATCGCACTGGCGATTACCTTCGGCATTGCCAAAAGGAAGCAAATCGAAATCTCAGAGCTACATAGACTTGCCATGGACGCGCTGGAGACAATCGAATCTGATATCAAGCGCATTGCACCGGACCAAAAATGGAAGGGCACGGGCGATTGGCGCAAAGATATCTCTCGTTTTTTGAATGAAGAGATTTCTTACCCAGAGATCAAGTCTCGGACGAAAGC
>OCVR010002809.1_pt1 | contig 12792 bp, 20 predicted proteins | sample 1539091 | NCBI WGS metagenome assembly OCVR01 (sample SAMEA3355530, study PRJEB22509) | marine metagenome | biome: marine; feature: coastal ocean; material: water | place: USA | collected 2010-08-07 | depth 16 m | reverse complement strand
TGACTTTGTTCTAGACACATTTGAAGTAACACTACTTCATAAGTCATATGACTTAAACTTTGTTATGGGGGCATTAGTATGAGAGAACCATTACAAGTAGACCAAGCATATTACATTTCACACACTACTGATTATTCTGCATTTGCAGATGCAATTCAAGATGTGGGCCCAAGTCCATGTGAGAAATTCAAATGTGACAATGCAAATGAATGTGCAACACTAGGTGTTGAGTGTAAAGCATTTAGAGTATGGACTAACCAAGGTGAAGGTGTTTATGAGAGACACTTGAACATGGACAAGTTCGGAAACCCTAAAGAGAAACCTATTGAGAACTCAATAAAATCTTTATTGCAAATATGCAAATAGGGTTGACAATGCCCCTCACTTTTTAGTATACTATACAAGATGAGAAAATAAACTGATTTAACTAAGGAGACTATATTATGAATCAAAGAACTTATGACAGAACCGAGTCTATCGTCATTGACGGTAAAGACTTTCATTTTACACCCGATAGGAAGGAGTTCCTAGAAGGTTTGACCTCTGCATATCCTAATCAAACAAACTTTGTTAAAGAAGATTTTGACCAATTAGGTGGTATGCCATACTGGGTTAAATCATCAAGATACAGTTTTAAAGATAACGGTATCTTCAATCTACATGCAGTTGTCAGTGGATACAATGGTGGTTATGAACCCGAAGTTCAAACTCCTGTAAAATCTGCACCGATTCCTGCAATTGGAAAATCTTCCAACATGCCAGTCGCAGTAAAAACTACTGCTGTCAACTCTCTTGACAATGTCAAAATCATTCCCGAGAAGATGTCAAACTATGTTCCTTTTGGACACTTCAAGGATATTAAAAATATCATCAAGTCCAAACTATTCTTTCCAGTATTTGTTACTGGTCTAAGTGGTAATGGTAAAACATTGATGATTGAACAAACATGTGCTCAACTTAAAAGAGAACTTTACAGAGTCAATATTACTATTGAGACTGATGAAGATGATTTAATGGGTGGTCACACTTTACAAGGTGGGGATGTTCTTTTCAGAGAAGGCCCAGTTATCAAAGCAATGAGAAAAGGTGCCGTGTTACTTCTTGACGAAGTTGACTTGGGTTCAAACAAGTTGATGTGTCTACAATCAGTTCTTGAAGGTAAAGGATACCTAATCAAGAAAACTGGTGAGTGGGTTTCACCTAAAGAAGGTTTCACAATCCTTGCAACTGCAAACACGAAAGGTCAAGGGTCAGACGATGGTAAATTCATCGGGACTCAAATCATGAATGAAGCAATGTTGGAAAGATTTGCAATCACGATGCAACAAGAATATCCACCAGTGAAAACTGAGAAGTCAATCCTTGCAAAAGAAATGGAATTGACTGGTGCCGTTGATGAAGACTTCGTTGAGAAGCTTGTCGACTGGGCTGACATAATCAGAAAGACATACTACGAAGGTGGTATCGATGATGTTGTCACGACTAGAAGGTTGGTTCACATTGTCAATGCATTCAGAATGTTCAATGACAAGTTGAAGTCAATCACAATGTGTATCTCAAGGTTCGATGAAGAAACTAGAAATAGTATCCTCGACCTCTACTCCAAGATTGATGCTGGGGTAGACTTGAATGCTGAGGAAACTACAGAAGGTGACAGCAATGATGATTAATTGGAAATGTAATAGTGTGTTAGAGGCAGATTGCCTCTATCACTGCTATCTTGTAGTAGTTCAGAAGAGGGGTAGGAACAAATACATGGGAAGTAAAATTGGTTACCCCGATGGAACTTATCAAGGAACGGTGGTGACTCACAGTTCAGCTTATAAGAAAGATTTGGCTACATATGATTCAGAGTATCAAGTTTTATTTACTGGAACTGAAGCAGAGTGTAGGAAGTTTGAACAAGATTATCTACATGATAACGATGCAAAACTAAGTAAAGAATACTACAATGAATCTAACTCGGGTGCATTCAAAGCAGAATCAAAATTCTTTATTCAATGTCTAGAAGCACTTGAAAGTAAATTTTATGAAACTGGTGATTACGCTTTAAAAGAAATACTTGGGTGGGATACATATCAAGTTAGAGAAGAAGATGGAGTTGACCCTTCACATGTCAAAAAAATATATGACAAATTAATGGACGACCCTTCCTTTTGGACTGGAGAACTATCTGAGAAACACTTGATTGTTCTAGAGAACTTTAAAGGAAAGGGTAAACACACAAGACTTAGTAAAAACCATACATGTGCAGCTGGTAAGAAATATTTTGGTGAAGACTCTGATATAACTTTACCAGTTATTTTTATACCCGAATCAATGTGGTCAAAACTTATTGAGACTGAACTCCAAGAGATTGGTCAGTTAGATAATGCAGAACATGACTTTAAACCTAAAGCTCAAGACACTACAACTATCGTCAACACTATCGTTCAATATTGTAAAGATAATAATAAGAAGCATGACGACCCAGTTGTGACTGTCAAATTAAAAAGACATGGTTTTTCTTCTAACGACTTAAAATCATTGAAGGCTAAAATAAAGAAACAGCTTTTAAAACCAAGTGGCCTTGCACCAAATGAGAAATTTGTTAAAACCACAAAAGCAGCTGCTCAAGAAGAAGCAAACAATGAATACAAGGACAAAACTACACATTGCATTATAACTTCTAGTGGAATGTTAAGAGGATTCTTTAATGAATGGTCTAAGTCCTTATCTTCTAAAGCCGTAAGGTCTAAGAAAGATTTAGTGGTATTATATTATCACACTGGAATCGAATACTGGAACAATTTTGCAAAAAATAAAATTGAGTTTGAGAAAAAATTAGATAATATGAATTTGCTTATACAAGCTCAAGGTGGAAGTGGATACAATATAATGTATAGAGAAATAAACCCTATACAAAAGAAAACTTTGTTAGAAAACACTATTGCACAATCAGAACAAGGGTAGTATAATAGAACCATGCCAAGACAAATAGATTACAAATACAACGAAGAGAGGCTGCTCAAAGAGTTCAAACTCTACGTAGACAAGACATACGGTGAACACTACTCCAAAGATAAGTTTCAGGCAACTGAGTTTATCATGGACGGTGGACACGGTGAAGGATTTTGTATCGGTAACGTGATGAAATATGCACAACGATACGGCAAGAAGGGCGGATATAATCGTGCTGACCTTCTCAAGGTTATCCACTATGGATTCCTTGCATTGTACAACCACGATACCTATAAGGAGACTAACTAGTGATGAAAATTAGTAATGATACGAAGGATGTTCTAAAGAACTTCTCAACAATCAACTCGGGCATTCGAGTCAAAACAGGCAACAAACTGGAAACTATTTCCAATATGAAAAACATTCTTGCAGTAGCAACTGTGGCTGAGGACTTTCCTCAAGACTTCAGTATCTACAACCTGCCAGAATTCTTAGGTGCAACGTCTTTAATGGACGACCCCGACTTCCAATTCAATGATTCCTCATTGTCTGTGGCAGATAACAATTCCTCTCTTGCATATTTCTATGCAGCGGAAGGTATGGTAACTGCACCCGAGAAGATGATAACCATGCCAGAGGCAGAGATTACTTTCAAAGTAACGTCAACACTATTGACCGACCTTAAGAAAGCTGCAGCTGTTCTAGGTGTTAATGATTTGATTCTCAAATCAGATGGTACTACAGTAACATTAGTTGTTACAGATAAGAAGAGTCCTACTTCTAATACATTCTCAAGAATTGTAGAAGCAGAAAGTGATGGGACATCTTATGAAATGAATTTCAAGATGGAGAATCTTAAAATTCTAGATGGTAACTATGATGTTCAAGTATCATCAAAAGGTATATCTCATTTCAATAATGCAGATGTAGACTTAGAGTATTTTATTGCACTGGAGCCAGATAGCAAATACAATGTATAACCTATATAATAGTAGTGTGAATATTGTGCCAGTCTCTGCAATATACGCGGGAGTAGTCCCCACTCATCATTGGGTGGACTGCACTGCAAACTCGGTGGGGGGTTTGTTCTTATGAATGAGTTTCTCTATGTAGAAAAGTATCGTCCGCAAACAATTGAAGAGACGATACTGCCAAAGGAACTTAAAGATACCTTTAAGGAATTTGTCAAGAATGGAGAAGTACCTAATCTATTATTGTGTGGGTCAGCAGGTGTCGGTAAAACGACAGTTGCAAAAGCATTGTGTAACGAACTCGATGCAGACTTTATAGTAATCAACGGTTCTGATGAAGGACGTTTGATTGACACACTCAGAACAAAGATTAAGAACTTTGCATCTTCGGTTTCATTATCGGGTGGTGCAAAGGTCGTAATCCTTGACGAAGCAGATTACATTTCTGCAGACTCAGTTCAACCAGCTTTGAGAAACTTTATAGAAGAGTTCTCATCCAACTGTAGATTTATCTTTACATGTAATTACAAGAATAGGATTATTCCACCATTACATTCTAGAACTACAGTTATTGATTTTGGTATCACACCAAAACTAAAACCACAACTTGCACAACAGATGTTGGATAGATGTATACGAATATGTGTACAAGAAAACATTGAGGCCGATGAAAGAGTTCTTGCAGAACTCATCATGAAATTCTTCCCCGATTTTCGAAGAGTCCTCAATGAGATTCAACGATACGGTGCAAGTGGTGTTATTGATAGTGGGTTAATTTCAACTCTCTCCGAAGAGAAGTTAACCCCCTTGATTAATAACATCAAAGAAAAGAATTGGTCAGCCATGAGAAAATGGGTTGGTACTAATTCAGATAATGACTTTAATACATTATTCAGAAAAGTTTTCAATGCGTTAGAATTACAATTGGAGCCCCAATCAATTCCAGCGTGTGTGTTAATTATTGCAGACTATCAATACAAGTCTGCATTTGCAATGGATTCAGAGATAAACTTTGTTGCTTGTCTAACTGAAATCATGGGAGAATGTAAGTTCAAATGACAGAACATAACGAGAGAGTAGAACGACAAAGACTATTACTAGAAGCTGAAGAATGGGCTAGTGGTGTTAAATCCATCCATGCACATTCATTCACTTCAATGTGGTACGACACTAGACGTAATGATGGTTCAGTACTGGACGTTGAATACAACAACGGTGTCGTACAAAGAACAATAAAGTCAAGCGGTGAGATTATTTACTTCGGTGAAGCTCTTAGTGGTCAAGAACTACTCGATTCTTACATAAGAAATACTTAAGATGCAAAAACGGAATCCATTCGATTTTGTCAAGTCGGTCTCTTCCGATAAAACTGATATCATGGTTGATGATATCGAAGAGAAAGCATATCAACCATTCCTAATAAACAAATCTTTGTCTTACCACCAAGATTCTGTTTTCTTTACTAACGAAATGAATTGTCGTCACGGTGTAGACAACCGTCTTCAATATGTGTTTTTCCTAAATACTTTACGAAAACGACAAAGATTTTCTAAGTGGTCTAAACCATATGTTAGTAAAAAACTCGATGTCGTAAAAGAATATTATCAGATGTCAACCCGAGAAGCTAAAGAACTTTATACGCTTCTATCTGATAAAGAATTACGTGAGTTGAAAAACAGAATGAATACTGGTGGTAATAACAATGGATGATGCACAAGAAAAAATAGTTTCAGAATTAGTCGAAGTAACCTTCCCCGAAAAAGATGATTTCCTAAAGATAAGGGAAACACTATCACGCATAGGTGTTGCGTCTAGAAGAGAACAGGAACTATTCCAATCATGTCATATCCTACATAAGCGTGGTCATTACTACATCACTCACTTCAAAGAGTTGTTCAAACTCGATGGTAAACCTACAAACATAGATGAGTCTGATATTGGTAGAAGAAATACTATCTGTAAGCTTCTAGAACAATGGAAACTCATTACTTTGGTTGACCCTTCTAAGATAGTAGAACCTACTGCACCCCTATCCCAAATCAAAATCATTCCATACAAAGAGAAAACCAACTGGAAATTGACCACAAAATACTCTATTGGTGGGTCTAAATAGATAAATACCTCTGTTAACAACTAACGGAGAAAACATATGTGGGATTTTATAAGTAGTATTTGGGCATTCATGTCAGCAATACCAGCGATTATTTCTATATGTTCAGTCATTGTAATGATGACGGACACACCAAAAGACGATGCTCTTTGGGCAAAGTGCTATAAATACATAGAAGTCTTTGCTCTAGCAATAGGTAAAGCAAAGGACAAGAACCCATTACTTGATAAGTAATTTAATTAGGAGAACATTATGGACGGAATAGTAATAGTAGCAATACTGGCTGTTGCATTCGTGTTTTTCGTTGTCAAAGATAAGAAGAAAAAATCTTCAGTATCTAAGAAGACTACACCATCCAAGCCAAAGGCACCAACGGTTTCAGAGTTAAAAAAATTAACTAAGAATCAATTGGTAGAACTTGCAGAGAAGAAGAACCTTAAGGTTAAGAAATCTGGCGCAAAGGCTGCAGTCATCAGCGAAATTCGTGAACAATTGAAATAACTCTTTACGATGTCTTGAGAAGGGACTCAAAAGAGTCCCTTTTTTTGGCGTATAAGAAAGTGAAAAGAATAAATAATTGCATGAATGATATATTTGTTTTGATAGGTGAAGTGGGAGCCCCGATTGCAGGGAGCCTTGTGATGGGATTTTTTATCTTCATAGTCATCAAACAAATTCTAGAAGGCGTAGTTGACGACATTAAAACGTTAACAATGTTTTGCAACTCACTAGAGAACCGTGCAAGAACCATGTCAAATGAAATGATTAAGATTGACATGCTAGTTTCCGCTGCATTGGAACTCCGTCCCGATATAGAACGTGTAGCACGTGCAGAAAATTTTATAGAAGATGGAAAACTAGATGTGAGACGTGACTAATGAGAAATGAAATAGTAATGGTTGAATACACATTTACTAGGGACTTTGTTCTCATGTGTTCACTGGGTCTCAACATAGGATTTCTGTTAGGGTTATTGTTCATCTAATGGAAAGTCTTGTAGCGGTAATAAGTGATTACGGATTTCCAATCGTTATGGCAGTTGGGTTGGGTTATTTCATCTATTACATTTGGTGGTTTGTAGGTGAGAAGCTAGAACCCGAAATTGAGAAGCAACATTTTGCACTAATAAAAGTCATCGACCAAGTCAGAATGTTAGACCAAGATTTGATTCGTCTCCAACAAAAGGTAGACGTAGTTCTCGAATATAAAGAGAACGCTAAGAAAGAGGCAGCTAAAAATGAGAATAGTAAGTAGTATAATTTTAATGATGATGTGTATGTCTGTAAATGCAGATGAAATTGTATTTGGATTTAAGAGTCCTAGTTTTAATGGGGTAGGTCAATCAGCACATTATCTTACCATTGAGAACCAAGAGAAATCAAGACGTGATAAGATAGCACAAGACGTTGAAGATGCAATTGCAAAGGCAGATAGAGAAGCAAATAACACGACACTTGCCAAATTTTTAAGGAACGTAGAGAGCAGAATCTATGCTCAACTTGCAAAACAATTAGTAGAGAATATGTTCTCTAACGGTGAAGCTGTAACATACGGTGTCTTCACTATAGAAGGTAATACAGTTACATACGAACAGATGGTTGGAGAAGACGGTGTGGAATTCATTCGTCTAACCATTGTAGCAAGTGATGGAACAACTACAACTTTAGATATACCAATCGGTACTGGTAGTTTTTAAATGAAAAACTTAGGAATAGTAGGACTGTTAGTCTTGCTCATCAGCGGGTGTGCTGCCATACCAAGCATGACGGATTCCTGTACATCATTGGTTATGGAACGAGTAGGTGAATGTGTCGAACAGGCAGAAGTAGTAAATATACCTACGTACCAAGAACTTGCAGACTTACCACCTGCTGACAATATGCCAGTAGTTGCAGTGTATGGGTTCTTAGATAAGACAGGACAAAGGAAGAGAATGGATAACATTGCATCATTCTCTACTGCAGTCACACAAGGTGCAGAATCATTTTTAATTGATGCACTTAAGACTGCTGGAAAAGGTAAATGGTTTAGAGTAGTAGAGAGAACAAATTTGGATGCACTTGTAAGAGAGAGACAGATTGTTCGTTCTGCTAGAGAAGACTTTGCAAATCAAGAAGGTAATGAGGATTCCCCAACGGGTATTCAACCTCTCTTGTTTGCTGGTATCCTACTTGATGGTGGGATAATTGGTTATGACACTAACATTGAAAGTGGTGGTAGGGGTGCAAGAACACTTGGTGTTGGAGCATCAGTTTCCTATCGAAGAGATGTGGTGACTGTAAGTTTGAGAGGAATCTCAGTTCTTACAGGAGAAATATTACTTAATGTACAAACCACTAAGACTATTCTTAGTACTGGTGGGGGGTATGATGTGTTCAAATTTATGGACATGGATACCCAACTTGTGGAAGTAGAAGACGGAGTTGCAACAAACGAAGGAGTATCAAAAGCTACTCGTTCTGCAATTGAACTTGCAGTCTTAGAACTAATATACCAAGGACACGATAGAGGTTTTTGGAAAATAGAGGAAAAACAAAATGAAGAATAAATTATTCATTACATTATGTTTATCATTAGGGTTAACTGGATTCGTATCTGCAGCTGCAGATGATAACGAAATTTGGTTACAACAGTCGGGTGACAATTTAGTTTTAAATTTCACTCAAAGAGGTTATGGAAACAAAGTTGGATTAGATGACTTTTCAGGAACATCTGCTGATATGATTATCACTGGTGCATCTAACACTTTTACATTATTACAAGATGGAGACAACAACAAATTGTTTGGGCCTTTTCTTGCAGATAGTTCAACAGTAAATTTAACTTTTACTGGTGATTCTAACTCAATGGATTGGAACGTAGGATATGTTGGTAGTGCAGATAACTTAAACATGTTAGGTGTTATTACAGGTGACTCAAACACATTTGACATTGATGTCGGATATGAAGCATCTGCAGAATATCTTAACTGGGACTTAGCACTTACTGGTGACTCAAACGTATTCACTACTAAGATAGATAGTGACAATGCAGTTTGGAACTGGACTATTACAGGTTCATCAAATGATATTAATACTAACCAATCAGATGCAACCGATAACAGTATCACTGCAGTCTTAACTGGTTCTACAAATGATATAGACATCATTCAGAAAAGTGGAACTACAGGTTGTCCAACTGGTCAGTCATGTAGTGGTATTATTGATGTGTCTTTCGTGACTTCTAATGCAAATATTGATATCGTTCAGAAAGATTCTGGCGAGTAGTCTTTTACTTATTGGTTCAGTTTCAGCTGAACCAATAGGTGAGATTATAGAATATAAGGGTTCAGCAGGACTTCAGAGAGACGGAGAGTCTACTCTTGTCAGTGCAAATACTGAACCTGAAGTCTTGATGTATGATACAGCAAAGACCCAAAATGGTAGAATGAAAATTCAGTTCAAGGGTGACCAAGAACTGGACTTAACAGAACATACCAAGGTTTGGATAGACGAGGTTTATTACGACCCCGACCCATCCAAGTCCAAAATGGCCATAAGAATGGCACAAGGCACTGCTCGGTTTGCTTCGGGTTTCGGTGGAAAAATAAAGAAAAGTAACATAAATATAAGTACACCTACTGCACAAATTGCTGTGGTTGGAACAGATTTCACTACAAGTATTGATGAACTTGGAAGGTCACTTGTTATACTTTTGCCTGACGAATTTGGTAATCCTTCAGGTAAAATTATAGTCAGTAACGCAGGTGGAAGTGTAACACTGGAAGAAGCCTATCAAGCGACAATGGTTTCAACTTTTGATGATTCACCCACTAAACCAGTGACAGTGAATGGTATTGATGGGAGTATGATTGACAATATGTTTATTGTGAATCCACCCGAAGAGGTTACAGAACAAGTTGCAGAAGAATCGTCTAACAACGAAAATGATAGTAGCAACATTCTAGACGTGGACTTCTTGGAGTTCAATGATTTAGAAGAAGACTATTTTGAAGATGATGAATTGGAATATACAGAACTCGACAGAGACTTATTAGATGTCGATTTCTTACAAGATTTACTGGATGTAGTTTTAGATATTGACCGAAAGGTTGGTATTGATGCACAAAGAGGGTCAGACCCCTTTGGAGTTGCAAGAATAGAAGGAACTGCATTTGGGTTGGACAAGGACTCTCAATACAATACAATTGTAGATAAGGGTCTCGGTCAAATTTGGTTCTATAGGGAAGTACAGGGAATTATCTCTATCAAAATCCCAATCTATGCACAAGCAACGATTAGAACCACTACAGACGAAAAAGGTTCACTAATTAAAGTGGGTGATGGTTCGTCTATAAATATTACCATCACACAAACAAACTAGGAGAATTATATGAATAGTATGTTAGAAAAACTTCGTAATTGGCATGAATTTCAGTTAACTGGATTTCAAGATGCAATGAGACTTGACGATTACCATATGTTATGGTTATCATTTAGTAAAGGAGTAATATTCACATTATTATTTTTATGGATTATCTAATGAAAAGAATTATATTATTAATTTTATTGACACCTCTAACATGGGCTGGGGATAACCACGTCCATGTTGAGCAAGTTGCAAGTGGTGATGTAGACTTAAGCGTAACACAAATAGGTTATGATAACGAAGTCAAATTTTCCTTTGCACATAGCGGAAACGCATTCAATTTATTACAAACAGGAAATGGAAACTCTATTTCTTGGGTCTCTTACTGGGGGCCTGGAAAGTCTTGGGGTGGTGACGTAGACGGAATCAACAATACTGAAAACGTAGAACAGATTGGTGGTGCAACATATGGTAGACACATATGGGGTAATAATAATGAGGTGGATGTGTATCAAAATGGAACACACCTACACAACATAGACGTTCATGTCGATGGTGTAGACCACGACTTATCTCAATCGGGTAGTGGAAGTCACACTTCAACCACATACTATTATGGAAACAGCGATAACTCCGTCACTAATGTTACACAGAAAGGTAGTGGAAGTCACACTTCAACAATAACACTTCAAGGAAACTATGCAACAACTTTAAACCTATTGCAAGATAGTTCCACAAATCAAATTTATAATCTAACACAAAACTGTCAGACTTCTAATGGTTGTACATTATCGGTAACACAGGAATGAACGCAGAATGCCCACCCGAGTTTTACGAGTGTTATACTGAAGAACAGTTTAATGAGATACTAGACCTCTTTGAAGAGAATGAAATTGCATTGCCAGCAACACTTGAACCTTTGGGTGACGTTGAGGCAGCTATAAATTTTGGTTGGGAAGTTCTGTTTTTATCACCATGGGAACTTGCGTACATAGCATTGCCCATGTCTGTACTTGCATTCTATGGTCTATCCATTTATACAGTCTTTAAATGGGTACAGAAGAAATTCTCATAAAATGTTTTCGTGGAAATCAGTATTAATAACAATCGTAGCAATCTTTGCTCTAAAGATATGGAATCCTTATTTTGTTGAAAATATCTCATGGTCGTGGTTTGATTACCTTCACCAACAACAGGGTGAATTCTATGTCGATGACATCGTACTTGTTGATATTGATGAGAAGAGTCTTGAGACTTTTGGACAGTATCCTATTCGCCGTGGTATTTACCGTGACATTCTTCTTAACACTCATTACTCTAACACTCATTTGTTCTCTACTCTTTTTTCGGAAAGTGATAGAGACCCTTCACAAGACAATCTATTTGCTGAGGGGTTAGTCAATAGACTTACAATCCTCGGAGCTGCTCCAACAATTCAAAAAGATACAGGTGCATTACCATTCGTAGGTAACTCTACTTTTGGTGGTGGAGATGCAAAGAATTGGTTGTGGAATTTCACTGGGATAGTCCAACCCATTCCAATACTTGCTAAAAACACTTACGGTATAGGAGTTGTAACGGCTACTCCAGCTGTCACTGGGACACCTAATTTTGATGGGACTACGCGGTCTGTACCCCTTATGGTTACTGCAAACGGACAGGTATATCCATCTCTAGTTTTAGAGACATTACGTGCCTTACGTGACCAGCCGTCTTATCAAACTAAGATTACACCCGAAGCTGGAGTTGAATGGGTTAGAATGGGGAGAGACAAACCTATTACAACAACTCCAACTTCAGACGTAATGGTTTCCTATTGGAATAAATTCCATAGAATATCTGCAGTTGACCTACCCGAATCTAATTTTGAGAATAAGATTCTTGTATGGGGTCTGACAGCTGAGGGTTTGAATAATCCAGTTTCAACCCCAAGGGGAGTAATGTATCCCCACGAAGTGCAAGCAAACCTGCTCCAAACCGTTTTGACAGGAGTTCAAATACAACAATCCTACTATCTTGAATCCTTAGAATCCGTTCTTCTTCTGTTAGTCCTAATAACGATATTGGGTTTGGTCTACAAAGCTCCCACACTTCTTTCGGGGGTAGGGAGTCTATTGCTTGTAGGATGCCAGATTGGCGGGAGTTATTATATTTGGACTTCAGAGCTCGTTCTTTTCGATACCTTCTTCTCATCGATTGCCTCCTTGGTGGTGTTCGGACATGCTTCTTTCAACAAGTACTACATTACATATCAAGAAAAACAACAGATTAAGAAGCAGTTCCAAAAGTATTTATCCCCCGACATGATTGAAGAGCTCCAAAAAGACCCATCAAAATTGAAACTTGGTGGAGATAGAAAGGAACTTACCTTCATGTTTATGGACATATGTGGATTCACCCCCATAAGCGAACACTACATGAAAC
>OCVR010002796.1_pt1 | contig 12856 bp, 10 predicted proteins | sample 1539091 | NCBI WGS metagenome assembly OCVR01 (sample SAMEA3355530, study PRJEB22509) | marine metagenome | biome: marine; feature: coastal ocean; material: water | place: USA | collected 2010-08-07 | depth 16 m | reverse complement strand
TGCGGAGCCTCGCGACCACCCGGGTCACGGTCACCTGTGCCACACCGAAGCGCTCGGCCAGCCACCCGACGCGGGCCTCGCCCCGCTCCCGGATCATGTCGTCGATGGCCTCCACGTAGTCCTCGGTGAGCTCGCTCGCGTGGGCAGCTCGGACCCGCGCGAAGCGCCGCGCCGCATCCGCAGCGAGGGGGCCGGGGCTGGCCGGTGCCGGTTGGGGCCGCTGCTCTGTGGCTCGAGAGGCCACGAACTCACCGAAGGCCCTGAGGGACTCGGGCCCCACGTGATGTTCCATCCCCTCGGCGTCGGCCTCGGCGATCTCCTCGGGGAGCCCGAGGGCGAGGAGGAAGGCGAGGACCGCCGCGTGCCGCGCACGGGACCGGCTGGCGATGCTCCGCCCCTCCTCGGTCAACTGGATGGCTTCCTGCTGACCCGAGCTGACGAGACCGTCGCGACGCAGGCGCTCCATGACCGAACACACGGCGACGTGGCTGATCCCGAACCCTGTGGCCAGGTCCCGGACACGCGCCTCACCCCGATCCATGATCAGGTCGTCGATGGCCTCCACGTAGTCCTCGACGACTTCCTGGCGGTTGGCGCGGCGCACGGCCTCGTGCCCCGCCCGGATACGCTCCATGGAGGGCGTGTCGGGGTCGGCCTTGTGGGGGAGAGGATCGATCGAATCGGCGCTCACGGCGGCATGAGCCTAGCCGACGGAGCGTCCCGCATGGCGTCCCGTCGTGTACCGTCTTCATGGCAGGTGAGCGAGCGATGAACTACCGGAAGATGGGCCGAACCGGCCTCAAGATCAGCAGCGTCTCGATCGGCGGGTGGCTCACCCTGGGCGGCAGCGTCGGATCCGAGGACTCCTCCAGGATCCTGCGCCGGGCGGTAGACGGCGGCGTGAACTTCATCGACCTGGCCGATGTCTACTCGGCGGGCGCGGCGGAGGAGGTCGCGGGGGCCGCTATTCAGGGGCTTGATCGGACCTCCCTCGTCCTCTCCTCCAAGGTGTTCGGCCGCATGGGCGACGGTCCCAACCAGCGCGGCCTGTCGCGCAAGCACATCATCGAGAGCTGCGAGGCCTCCCTGCGCAGGCTCGGGACGGACTACCTCGACCTGTACTTCTGCCATCGCCCTGATCCGGAGACGCCCCTCGAGGAGACGGTGCGAGCGATGGACGACCTGGTGCACCGCGGCAAGGTGCACTACTGGGGCACGAGCGTTTGGCCGGCCGAGTTGCTGGATGGCGCCCACGACCTGTGCGACCGGCGCGGGTTCTATCCGCCGCTGGTGGAGCAGCCGCAGTACAGCCTGCTCGAACGCGGGATCGAGGCCTCCGTCCTCCCGGCGGCCCGGCGCCTTGGCATGGGCCTCGTGGTCTGGAGCCCCCTCGCCGGCGGGCTGCTCACCGGCAAGTACGACAACGGAGTCCCGCCCGGCAGCCGGGGCGCAGAGACCCGGTGGTTGGACGACAAGCTCGGGGGTGACGTCCAAGACCGCCTACGGGCGTTCAGTGCGCTGGCCCACGAGGCCGAGCTCTCCCCCGCGCAGCTCGCGCTCGCCTGGATCTTGCGGAACGACGCGATCACCAGCGTGATCACCGGCGCGACCTCCACAGCGCAGGTCGAGTCGAACCTCCAGGCCGCCGAGGTCCGCCTGGATGACGAGCTGGCGCAGCGGGTCGAGGAGCTGTTCCCGGCGTGATATCTGGCGAAGAGAGTCCGGCCAAGGGGGGCCGCTTGGGGAGCCGCGTCCTGCTCTCGGTCACCGCGGTGGCGCTGACCCTGCTGGGGATCGAGCTGTCCGTGGACCGCTTCTTCCCGGTGCTCGGTCAGGTCTATCAGCTCGATCCTGAGCTCCTCCACGACACCATCCCCGGTTCGCGCCGGATCCAGCCCATGGAGCCCTCCCGTCTGGGAGAGGGGGATCACGCGCGGGTGCTGGTGGAGGTCGGCGGCGACGGGTTTCGTGGAGACGGCGAGCAGGGGGGGCAAGGGGCCCGCCGCGTGCTGGTCCTTGGGGACTCGTTCGTGATGGCCGAGAACGTGCCGCTGGAGAACACCTTCGTTCGCCTGCTGGCGGACGACCTGGATCGGCAGCTGGGCTGTGCTATTGAGGGGATCAACGCGGGCCGCTCGGGCTACGGCCCCGATCAGTCTTTGCTGCTCCTGCAACGCGAGATCGACGAGGTGGCGCCGGACCTCATCGTGTGCGTCCTCTGTGCCCACAACGACGTGGGGGACCTCGCGCGCAACAAGCTCTTCCGTCTCGGGGGAGACGGCGCGCTGGTCCGCTGCAAGCCGAGGCTTGGGGCTCGCCTCGCGGACGAGTTCGCGCGCCGCGCCGAGCGGGCGAGCGGCCTCGGCGTCGAGCGCCTCGTGCGCTTCTGGAGAGAGGCACCGGATCGACGGCCAGTGGATTCGGTTCCCGCCGGGACCATGGACCTGTACCTCGCGGCCCTCGCGGCTCAGTCCGATGAGTTCTTTGTGAGGAACGACCTCGAGGTCGTCTCGCTGTTCGAGGACGTGTATGACGCCGACGTCGCCATCAGGCCCCTCGCGCCTGGCGTACGGATGAAGTTGGCGCTCATGACCGAGGTCCTGCGCGCCATGGTCGAGTTGGCCGCGGCCCGCGGCGTGCCGCTGCACTTCGTGGTCGTGCCGTCGGCCGTGGACGCCTGCCCGGGCTTTGGGATCCAGGTCGATCCAGGTCGCTTTCCGGGCCACGCGTCGGGGCGTCTTGTGAGCGAGCTGGTGGCCGCCGTCTCTCGCGCCGGTGGGCGTTCCACTGACCTGACTGCGGTGTTCGAGAACGGCGGCGCTGACCTGTGGGTGGGGGGGACCGACATCCACTGGAACGCGGCGGGGCAACGGGCGGGCGCGGCGCAGGTGTCCGCGGAGTTGCTTCAGCGTGAGGAGGTCAGCGAGCGGCTCCGGCCGGGCGCCGCTGGCATTCCCGGTGGCGCGCCCGGCGGCTCACGCTGAGATCCCCCGGCTCCGACCCGCCAGTCGTCTCGACCGCTCCGTGGAGGGGAGACCGCGTGGGGGGGAGGGGTGGTACGCCCGACAGGATTCGAACCTGTGACCTTTCGCTCCGGAGGCGAACGCTCTATCCAGCTGAGCTACGGGCGCCCGATTTGGGGGCGGAAGCTTAGCGCCCGTGGGGCTCATCGCGCCACCGCCACCCACCCTGAAAGGGACTTCCGTCGTGTAGTCACCGCTGGATTTCCCCCGTTTGGGCCCCTGAGGGCTGCCATGGGCCCTCAAAAAACAAAACGTTGCCGTATCCTGTCCGGGAAGGGGGGCTATTCCTCCTGTGGCGCCCGCCCCCCGGCGGGCTCCATCTGGCTTTCTTATGGATCACGACAACAACCTCCAGGCTCTCAGCCAGCCCGCCAACGAGGCCCCGACAGGGCGCTTCGGGGCCTGCTCCCGCTGGTTGGTCCCGGTCGTCTCCCTCGGCGCGGGCGCCCTGTTGCTGTCTACCGTCGGTGACGTCCTTGGCCCGGTGGATGAGGCCGGTGATCCGGTGCTGGAGCTCAGCGCCGGGGTCGGCAGCCCCGACTTTGACTCGGACGGCCTGACCGATGCCCAGGAGCTCCTCCTGGGAACCTTCCCGTTCGTCGCGGATTCCGACGAGGATGGTTTTGGGGATGGCGAGGAGGTCGCTCGGCAGTCCGATCCGCGCGACCTGTACTCCACCCCCGACGGCGCCGGGGTCAGCGCCAACCTCACCGCCCGCGGTGAAGGGAGCGCGCTCCAGCTGGTCATGCTGGTCTACGAGCCCTCCGAGGACGTCGGGGACTCCTTTGTCCGGCTCGGGGCGCTTCGCGGAGGGCAGGTGTCCACCGTCCCCATGGCTCGGTTTGCGTCGTACATGACGTACTCCACGATCCCCGCCTCTGCCGGCGGACAGCTCATCTCCATCGAGTTGCCCGTCCACCCCTCGTTCATCGAGGTGGCTGACCAGGTCACGTTCTTCCTTGCCGCGGGCAACGCCGTCTCTCAGAGCTACACCGCCTCAGCGAAGGTCGACATCTCGAGCGTCGAGGGCATCCTCCTCATGCAGCGCTTCAGCGCCGCGCAGGTCCAACTGCAGGCGTCTCAGGGCGGCGGAAGCGTCCGCCAGCCGATCCCTGGGAGCTCCTCGCCGAGCATTCCTGGGAGCTGGGTGCCCGGCTCAATTTGCTTCCAGCGATCCGCCGTGGTGGGTGGGAACGGCCCCATCATGCTCCACCAGGTGATCGAGGCCGATTGCCTTCAGGGGTGGGACACCTTCTGTGTGTCCAACTGCAGCTCAGCGCTGGGATCGACCTACGAGACGATCGACCCCATCGCGCTGATCGGCGGCTGATCGTCCCCCGCGCCGCCTCCCCGGGAAGGTTCGACCTTCCCCAGCCACAGGTGCCGGGTCCCTCGCCGTCCGGCCCGGGGGCACAGGTCCTGGGCTGCTTCCCTGGACGCTCCCTTCGATGACGGGAAGGTTCCTTGGTCCGGCGGCATCTTCATCCGGCCAGCACCGGACTGCGACCTGTATTGGGACCGCCTGCCGGCGTCCGAGGGGCGTCGTAGTGTCCCCCTCCCGTCGATTGGTGTCGGAGAGGGTCCCAATGCCGAAATCGAGCAGGAAGGAGTCCATCCATCGGGAACCGGATCCCTCTCATCATCGTCTAATCAACGTTCCCCCATGCCTGGACCCCTCAAGACCGACCCCGACCGCGATCTGATCCTCGAGTGCCAGCGCTCGTTGGGAGAGGGATTTGGAGGCGCCTTCCGGCAGGTCTACGAGCTCTACAAGGACCGGGTCTACAACGTCTGTTACCGGGTCACTGGTAACGCGACCGACGCTCTGGACGCCTCACAGGAGACCTTCGGCATCGTTCATCGGAAGATCAGTGCCTTCCGCTTCGAGTCCCGCTTCTCGAGCTGGGTCTACCGGATCGCGGTGAACGCCAGCATCGATATCAAGCGCCGCGCTGCCGCCAGGTCCGTGACCTCGCTCGAGGCGCTGCAGGCTCCGCTGGACCGCGAGGGCGGCTCGTTCGACGTGGAGGACGAGCGGACCGAGGCTCCGACCGACTTCGCATCCCGCCATGAGCTCGAGCAAGACATCCAGCGGTCCATCGACAGGCTCTCCCCGAAGATGCGCACGATCATCGTCCTCAGGTACCTCGAGAGCCTGAGCTACGACGAGATCGCCGAGACGCTCACGATCTCACTGGGGACCGTCAAGTCCCGACTCTCTCGCGCCCACGCTGCCCTGGACCGGGAGCTCACTCCCATCGTCGACCGCCACTTCATTCACGAAGAAGGTCGCTGACGACTGCCAGACCTGCCGATCCTGTTCCTGCCCAGCATCCACCTCCATGTCCTCCGCATCCGATCCTCAAGACGATCGCCTCGATCCCACGCTGCCTGAGGCGTGGCTCGGTGAAGTCTTCGCCACAGCCGGCGAGGAGGCCCCGAGCAGTGGGGCCCGTGCGCTCCTCGTTGATGGGGAGGCGCCGAGCGAGGAGCAACTTCGTGCCCTGGCGTCTGCCAAGGGGCACCTGAAGGCGCTTCGTTCGCTGCATGGCCTGCGGGCTCCGGCTGAGCTGGAGGGCCGGGTGGTCGCGAGCCTCGAGGCGGGCTTCCGGCAAGACCGAGCGGTCGGTCTCGTGGCCGGGCTGGGTGCCGAGGCCGCTCCAGGCGCGCTCGATCCCATGGTAGAGGCAAGGGTCGAGGAGAACCTCGAAGGCGTCCAGGCCCCCGCGGTCCTCGGGCGGCTGGTCGAGGAGCGGGTGGCTGCCCCGGCGGAGGGCATGGTCCGAAGCATGGCAGGCCGCCTCGATCGCAAGTCGGCTCCCGAGGAGCTGGATGCTCGAGTGCTGGAAGAGGACTCTGGCCTCGCCGTGGCCTCCCTCCTGGGCGGGCGTGTCCGCCGGTTTGCGATCTTCTCTTCCGCCGCGGCTCTCGTACTCGTCGCCGTGCGACTGGTCGCGACGCCGTCCGACTCCGGCTCAGGTGGACCTAGTCTTCGAATCATCCGGGTCGAGTCGCTCGAGTCGGTGAGCGCCTCGGCGCTGGACCGTGCCTTCCTTGGCTCGTTGACCGGTGAGTATCTGGGGGAGGCGCGGTGAGGGGCTCGAGCATCATCCTGGCGCTCGGGCTCGCGACCCTCGGGCTCGCGGCGTGCGGCGTGGATCCCCAGGGCGCTGGTGGAGAGGGGGCCCCGGCGACCTCCGAATCATCCAGCGGCTCTCTCCCGCCGTACCTGGACCTGGTTGGTCGGGCGAAGGACAACACAGCGTTCCGCGGCACTCGTCGGTTCCGGCTGGTTCAGGGCCAGAGCGTGATGGAGGTGCTCGAAGACGTGGGCGCCGACGGCACCGGACGGTTCGCCATCGAGCTGCTCGACGCGGTCTCGCTCCTGCCCGACGCAGACCCCATCTCGTTCCCCCTCGTGCACGAGAACGCCGCGCGCTTCCAGTGGCAGATGCGCGACTTCCGGTTGTGGAGCCTCCAGAAGGCCTGCGCCAACTACTCGATCAATCTGCTCCCCACCCCGCCTCCCGTCGCGGGGATCCCCTGCGAGCGGGTCGAGTTCGTGCGCTTCGTCGGCGCCAACGGTTCCCCCGGGCACTTCGAGGCCGACATCGACCCCACGACGGGCTTCGTGCTGGCCTGGCGTGAGTTCGACGAGTTTCAGCAACCCATCGTGGAGTCGGTCTTCGAGACGTTCGTCTACGGCGGTGACGTGAGCAACCTCAACCTGCGGGAGCGCTCCTTCGCCGCCCAGACCCTCGACCTGAACTCGGCGCTCTCTGCCCAGGTCGGCGCCGAGGTCTTCGTCCCTGACGTCTTCCCCACCGGGTACGAACTGATCGGCGGTGAGCTCTTGACCATCCCGAACCTCCCGTCCCTGAGCAGCTCGTCGATCCTGCAGTCTGGGTCCTGGGTGCGCCTCATGGCCTCCGATGGCCTCCAGACTCTGAGCTTCGCCCACGCGGTCTCGCCGTCCATCGCCAGCACCGCACCGGGTGATCTGCGGGTGGTGTCCCTGGGCAACTGGGAGGTGGGCTTCGGAGAGTTCGCCGGGACTCGCTTCGTCGTCGCGGGCCGCGTCAAGGTGGACGCCCTCGCCAGCGTCGTGCAGTCCGCCTTTTGACCCTCCGCCGTCGTGTCCTGCGCCCCATGGGCGTGGGTCCTGCCGGCCTGCTGTGTGGTTCTCGGATCGGGGCATGAGCGGGGCCCGGCAGGGAATCTTGGCCCCGCGTGACGGTCTCACGACGTCTGCCCAGGGGCGGGGTAGATTTGTGTGCGTCGGGAATGGTCCCGTTCGCACCGAGCCCTCCCGACCCCGATGACGATGTCCGACGAGCCCTTCAAGGAAACTGATCTCGAGTCCCCCGAGTACCGGGAGCGTCTCATGCGCAAGCTCAACACCCTGATCGCGGTGCTCGAGGTCGCGAGCGCCAAGGTGAAGCGGTCTCTGGACGGGCCGGACCCGGACATGGATCGCCTGATCAAGATCCGCACGAACCTGTCCAGCACGCTCGAGGTCTGCAAGCGGGCCCGCCGCGCCCTCCAGCGCCGTGAGAGCCTCCCCGAAGGCCTCCCCGAGAACCTGGCCGAGGTGGTCCGGACCGCCGGCAGGGTCAAGCGCTTCCCCAAGCGCCTCCCCGTGGGGTCGATCGCCGAGATGACCTCGTCGGAGGAGCGCAAGCGCTTCGAACACATGGGGCGCATCACGCCGTCCGACCTCGAAGGGGTCGATCTGGACCAGCTGGCCCTGAAGCTCCAGGGCTGATTCCTACAGAGATGGGGATCCTCGGTAGGATCCTCCCCCGGCGCGGGCTCTCCACCGTGGAGGCTCGCGTCTCTCCATAGGGAGCCTCGCCGTCCCGTCGAGTCCGCCTTCCGATGCAGTTCAACTCCTGGATCTTCCCGCTCTTCTTCGCCGTGGTCTACGCGGTGTATCTGGGGTTGGGTCCGAGGCGTTTCCGCGCGCAGAACGGGCTGCTGCTCGGCGCGAGCTACCTCTTCTACGGTTACTGGGACGCGCGCTTCCTGGTGCTGCTCGGCCTCTCCACGGTCATCGACTTCCTGATCGGCGGACGGCTAGAGGCGACGGAGGATGAGCGCGTCCGCAAGCGGCTGGTGACGCTCTCCGTGGTCATCAACCTGGGGATCCTCGGCTTCTTCAAGTACTTCGACTTCTTCATCGACAGTACGGCGGAGCTGCTCGCCGCCCTCGGCTTCTCCGTGCACCTGCCGACCCTGCGCGTGCTCTTGCCCGTCGGGATCAGCTTCTACACGTTCCAGACGCTGAGCTACACGATCGACGTGTACCGGCGGCGGATGCCGGCGACGCGGGACTTCCTGGGCTTCGCGCTCTTCGTCAGCTTCTTTCCACAGCTGGTGGCCGGTCCGATCGAGCGGGCGGCGCGGCTGCTCCCGCAGATCGAGGCGCCACGCGAGGTCACCGCGAGCAAGGTCCAGGCGGGGCTCTGGCTGCTGGTCTGGGGCTACTTCAAGAAGACGGTCATCGCGGACCAAGCCGCCCTCGTCAGCAACCCGCTCTTCGGTGGCCAGTGGGAGACCCTGCACGGCCTCGAGCCTTTCGTCGCGGTGCTCGGATTCACGATCCATATCTACTGCGACTTCTCGGGCTACTCCGACATCGCGCGCGGGCTCGCCAAGCTGATGGGCTTCGAGTTCCTGCTGAACTTCCGGCTGCCCTACCTGGCCACCGGACCCAGTGACTTCTGGCTGCGCTGGCACGTGAGCCTCTCCACGTGGTTGCGTGACTACCTCTACATCCCCCTCGGCGGGAACCGCGGGGGGCGCTTCGCCACCTACCGGAACATGTTCGTGGTGATGGCCCTCGGGGGGCTCTGGCACGGGGCCGCGTGGCCCTACATCCTCTGGGGGAGCTACCACGGGGTGCTCCTGGTGATGGAGCGGATCTGGGCGGACGCCCGCGGGATCGACCCCAGGCGGCCGCTTTCGCTCGCCGGCGAGTGGACGAGGATCGTGCTCTTCTGGCCCCTCATGCTGATCGGGATGGCCGTCGTCCGCTGCACCTCGGTGGACCAGTTCTGGCACCTGTTCACCAACCAGTCGTTCCTGCTCACCGATCGCGCCGCGGCTGGCCTCGCGACCCTCGCGTACTTCACCTGGCCGCTCGTGATCGTCCAGCTCTTCCAGCACGGCACCCGGGACCTGCTCGTACCGCTCAGGCTCCCGCTCATCCCACGCGCCCTGCTCTTCGCCGCCCTCATCCTCGGGATGCTGGTCTTCGGGGTCCGTCAGCCCGTCGAGTTCTTCTACTTCCAGTTCTGATGGCCGGGATCAATCGAATCGCAGGCGAACAAGAGCACGCCACAGGAGCCCGGGCCTTCGGCCTGATGTTTGCCCTTGTCGTTCTCCTCGTGCTCGGCGTCAACGCCGTCGCGATTCGCCTGTCTCCGGTGAGCGAGCGCACCTTCGATGGTCGCACGGTCGCCACGAAGTGGGCGCTCGCCAGCGCCGGGGCGCCGGCGGGCGGCGTCGTCGTCATCGGTGACAGCAGCGGAAACTTTGCGGTGGAGACGACGGTGCTGGAGGAGCGGCTGGGCGTCGGGGCGCGCAACTACTGCACGTACGGTCGCTTCCTCAACCTCGGCGCCGGCTGGTTCCTTGATCACGCCCTCAAGGACGCGGACGCGCCGCCGGCGGTCGTGCTGGTGGTCATGGGATCGCGGACGTTCGCGCTCGAGGCGGACGGCTTCACCTTCGCCAGCATCCCGGCCGCCTTCGGCGGCTGGTCGGAGCGGATCCCCTACGTGGGCCTCCCCGCGGCCGAGGTGCTCCAGTTCGCTGCGGCGCGACTGTTCCCCCTCTATGCCCAGCACAGGAGCTTCGAGGGCGGCATCCGGAAGGGGCTTTGGCACATCGACGGGAGCCGCCTGCCCATCGGGCCTGGTGGGACCTCGGTGCTTCCCCGCGCCTACCCCAATGGCGTCGCGCCCTTCGCAGAGAAGGTCCTCGGTGAGATCGCGGCCATGGGCGACGGGCCGATCCCCTCGGTCCGTGATCGCGCGGCCATGAAGGGGCTGGTCCAGGCTGCCGAGGAGCGCGGCTTCGATCTCGTATTCGTCGATGGCCCGGTTTGGGAGGGGCTCGCTGATCGGGAAGAGCACCGTGCCTTCCTGGCCAAGATCCACGGGTTCATGGATGAGATCTGCGAGGGCTCTGAGCGGGCGCAGAGGCTCCCAGGCGGCCTCCAGGTGTTCCCGAGGGAGGTGATGGAGAATCCCTTCCACCTCACCGGGGCGGCGGCCGGGGTGTACTCGGCCGAGCTGACAGATCGGCTCAGAGAGCTCGGTCTGCCCCGCTGACGTCCAGGGTCGAGGCAGTCCCCGGGGGGCCGTGATCCCGATGGGGTTTTGACGTCCAGCCGGAACCCGTCCCTGCCGATCTCCTGTGCGTGCGCGCGCCCTCCTGGGCGTCCTGCGCGATCACTCCAGTCGGGGCCAAGCAGATCAACATGAAGGGGACCGGATTCGCCACGAGGGTGGCTGTCGCTGCGATGACCGCGGGCGCTGGCTTCGCCGCCGATGGCGAGCGACATGGCGATGTCGCCGCCGCGGTGATACTCCCGGCAGTGAGCGCGGCCTCCCCCTCGGGGGACGTCCGGGTCACGCTGGTGGAGGGCCGTGCCAACGCGCTCCGTCCCCTGACCGTTCGCGCTCTCATTGTTCAGCCTGGCGCGCTCGCGTCCTGGGTCCTGCTCCCCCTGACCGAGATCCCGCAGCACCTCTTCGTCCCCACGGACGAGTCCATTGTCTGCGTGGATCGCTCCCTCGGCTCGCCGCGCGTCGTCCAGCTCGATCTCGGCGGCGTCGAGGTCCGCAGCCGATCCCTGGCCGCGCTGCTTCCCGAGTCGAGCCCGCGTGCCTTGGACGGGGCCATCACCCTCGGCTTCGTGGACACCGGGCCGTGCCTCGCGATCGACCTTGGGAACCGAGACATCGCGCTCGTCGATCTGAGCGAGGGGCAGGGAGGACCCCTCGAGGTCTGCTCGGTCGTCCACAACAGCCGCTCGTCACATGGGGTGGAGGACTGGCTGCGCAAGAGCCGTAATCTGCTGCTCGAGGGCAACGAGGTCGCCGCGCAGACCACCCTGGAGGCGGCCAAGGACGCCTTCCCGGCCGAGCCGCGGATCTACCAGCAGCTCGCCAGGATTCATCGCAGCTCCGGGGATCCGGCAGCTCAGCTCCAGTGCCTGGAGGAGGGACTCCGCAGGAGCCACAGCGCGACAAGCCAGGCGGTCACCCGTGACTGGCAGGTGGGGACGCCCGAGGCTCGCCTCGTGCTCGACTTCGTGGAGACCACGCGGAAGGTGCGCGGCAACGGCGAGGCGACCAAGGCGCTCGGGCAGGCGCTCACCCTGTACCCCTGCATGGAGCAAGCTGTCCTCCTCCGCGCGGAGCTGCTCTTCTCGTCGGGCAAGGACGCCGAGGCCATCGCCTCCCTCGAGGAGGCGGTCGGCGCGCTGGAGGGGAGCGAGGAGCTTGGTCCAGCCCTGCACGACATCGGTCGGTTCCTGGAGCGCCAGGGACGTGATGGAGCTGCGATCAGGTGCATGAAGCGCGCCTACGAGGCCGGCGAGTTCTCGGAGTTCCTCATCCGTGACATCGCGGACCTCCACGTGCGGGTCGGCCGGCCGGTTGGCGCGGCGCGCTGGCTCACTCGGCTCAAGAACCACTGGGCTTCGGTCGCCAACGGCGCTTCAGAGGCGGATCGGTCCCGGCGCGGCGACCGCCGACTCGCTGACCTCCAGCGCGAGATCGAGGAACTCGTGGGATCCGAGGCGGTGGTCACCGACCCCTGATCGGGGTCAGGTTCCCAGGACCGCCGCCACGGCCGCATCGACGAGGTCATCGCGACGGACGCCGCGCGCTTCACCCTCGTAGCTCAGGATCAACCGGTGCCGCAGAGCGGGTGGCGCGACGACGCGCACGTCCTCCTCACCGATGTTCAGGCGGTCCGCCAGCAGAGCCCGGGCCTTGGCGGCGAGGAGGATGGCCTGACCACCTCGAAGGCTCGACCCGTAGCGGACGTGTGAGCGGATCGCCTCGGGGGCGCTGTCATGGTCGGGGTGGGTCGCGAGGATGATCGAGGCGACCGCCTCCACCACGCTGGATGGCGCGGCCACCTCACGGACGAGGGCCTGCAGGCGGAGCCACTCTTCCCGGGTGAAGGAGGGGGGAGCGGCCGCGGTGGAGCTGGTCGTGGTCGCGGAGAGGATCGTGGTCAGGTCGCTATGGCCGGGGAGCTGGAGCTCGAGCTTGAAGAGGAACCGATCCAGCTGCGCCTCGGGAAGCGGGTAGGTGCCCTCCATCTCGATGGGGTTCTGGGTCGCGACCATGAAGAAGGGCGGGTCGAGGGCGTAGGTCTTCCCATGCAGGGTGACTTGCCGCTCCTGCATGGCCTCCAGCAACGCGCTCTGGGTCCTCGGCGTCGCCCGGTTGACCTCGTCCGTCAGGAGGACGTTGGTGAACACGGGACCCTTCTCGAAGTCGAACGAGCGAGCACCGGTGTCGTCGTCCACCCGCAGGACCCGGGTCCCAAGGACGTCGGACGGCATCAGGTCTGGCGTGCACTGCAGCCGCTGGAACCGGAGATCGACCGCGTCGGACAGGGCGTGCACGAGGGTCGTCTTGCCCAGGCCGGGCGCGCCTTCGAGGAGCACGTGGCCGCCCGCCATCAGGGCGAGTATGAGGAACTCTACGGTCTCTTCCTGGCCGAAGAACTGGCGATTCAAGCGGCCTCGCAGCTCACGCGCGGCGGCCCTGAGGCGTTCGAGCTCCGCGTCGAGTCGTTCGGTTTCG
>OCVR010002794.1_pt1 | contig 12861 bp, 13 predicted proteins | sample 1539091 | NCBI WGS metagenome assembly OCVR01 (sample SAMEA3355530, study PRJEB22509) | marine metagenome | biome: marine; feature: coastal ocean; material: water | place: USA | collected 2010-08-07 | depth 16 m | reverse complement strand
TCATTTTTCTTTTCTTTTAATTCGGTTAATGATTGTAAAGTTTTATTATGTGTGGATTTTAAATCTTCTAAAAATTCACTTTTAGGGTAATTATCTTCAAATTGCGAATATGCATCAAGAGTAGATTTTAACCTCTCCTCTACCTTATTACTGATACTGTTAATTGCTAATGAGTAAGATGATTTTACAATTAAAAAATGAACTTCTTCTCTATTGTCATAAGAGGGAAAGTCAATTAACACATTATCCAAAGCAATGATTGCAGATTTATAATTTTCAGTGATGTAATATTGTTTAGCATTTTCAAACGCTTTTTTTGAAAGCACAAACCTCAACTCATCCATAAGAGTATTGCACTTTTCTACCCTATCACTAACAGGGTATCTATCAATAAAAGATTGTAACTCTTTGATTGTTTTATAGTTATTTGTAGCATCCAAAGAATAAACAGGAGTTTCATTATAATAACACTGAGCTACCATAAAAGCACATTCTTCCGTATGCTTACTACTTGGGTAATTGATAGTGAAATTTCTAAACAGATAAGCTGCAGTTAAATTATCTCCAGTAACATAATTACAATAAGCGTAATAATAAGCAACTTCTTGCATTTTTGAAGTCCCTCTTAAAGCAGTTGACAATTCATTAAATAATGGCATTGCCCTATTATATTGTTCTGCCTCATAATAGGAAACTGCTTTTTCGTATTTATAGTTGTAGTCATCACTCTTTAGTACTTTCTGATATTCTCCACAAGAAGTAAAGACTAAAGTAATTAATAATATTTGTAATATTTTTCTCATCATAATTTTAATGGGGCAAAGATAAATGGTATAATTGGATATTCCTAAATTATTTTTCTATCTAGTAAACTGCAATAATTTGAATTTATTGCTTTAGTAATGAGGTGATTTTTGGACTCATTGGCTTTGTAGTGGAGTAAAAGTAGTTGACAAACTCTCCTTTTTCATCTACTACATATTTTTGAAAATTCCATTTTACTGAAGAACTGGACTTTCCGTTTTTCTTTTTATCTGTTAACCAGTTATAAAGTTGATGTTTACCCTCTCCTTTCACCTCAATTTTTTCAGTCAATAAAAAGCTAACACCAAAGTTTTTAGTACAAAACTGCTGTACCTCTTTTTCAGTCCCTGGTTCTTGCCCTCCAAATTGATTACAAGGCAAGCCAATCACAACTAAATTCTCTTTAAACTGCTGATGCAATTCTTCTAAACCAGCATATTGTGGTGTAAAACCACACTCAGAAGCCACATTAACAAATAAGATATGCTTTCCTCTAAACTGTTTTAAATCTATAGGATTCCCGCTAATATCATTGATTTCTATATCATAAATTGATTCTTGCGCATTAGTAGTAGTAAAGGTAAATAGTGACATAATTATTAGAATTAGATTTTTCATTAGTTCATCAAACTTTTAAGCTCATTTTTTATTGCATCACTCGCTTCAACAAGTGGCAATCTCACTTGACTTTTACAAATTCCTAAAAGCTCCAAACAAGCCTTTACTCCTACAGGATTTCCCTCAGCATATAAGGGTACGTAAAAATCATACAACTTATTATGCAACTGATTTGAAATTTCTTTATTTCCTGAAAGTCCAAAAGACACCATATCAGAATATTCCTTAGGATGCGACTGCCCAATAACTGAAATAACTCCCTCTGCGCCCATGTGAATCATAGGCAAAGTCAAGCCATCATCTCCTGAAAGCACCACAAAATCAGAAGGTTTATTTTTAATAATTTTCATTATTTGATCCATATCACCTGAAGCTTCTTTCACAGCTACTATATTTTCAAAATCATTTGCCATTCTTACAGTAGTTTCTGCACTAATATTTGAAGCAGTTCTGCCAGGAACATTATAAACAATAATAGGTAAAGGGCAATTTCCTGATATCATCTTATAATGCTGATAAATTCCTTCTTGTGAAGGTTTATTATAAGCAGGAGAAACAGATAAAATTGCATCTATCCCATCAAGGTTAGCTGATTTTATATCCTCAACAACTTGCATGGTGTTATTGCCCCCAATTCCCAAAACAACAGGAATTCTACTATTATTTATCTTCTTGCAAAAGTCAACAACTGCTACCTTTTCTCCTTTACTCAAAGTAACGCTTTCCCCAGTTGTCCCCATCAAAACTAAATAATCTATTCCGCCATCAATCACATGATTAAGTAAATTTTCTAACCCTTTGTAATCTACAGATTTATCCTCATTAAAAGGAGTGACTAATGCAACTCCTGTTCCTTTTATTTTATTCATTTACTTATTTATTAGGTTGATATAATGTCTTATTTCATGCATCAATTTTTCCATACTCTTATCATCTTTCAATGAAATCATTAAATCATAAATTTCATAATTTTCTTCATGCACTCCTATCTTAAAATGTGCAATAGAACTAGCTACCAAATATTTAATAGGAATTATACTGCTATCACATAAATTGATAAGGATATCATATTCTTTTTTTACAAAATTATCAATTATATAATTCTGAGGTTTATAATACCAATTTAGGTCCTTTTGATAAAAGAAATCATATTGCAATTTTGGAGTATGATGAAATGATAATTGCTTAGAATTAACATAGCCAAGTGCCTTTACATCCTTCTTTAAATCAAAGAAATAGGACACAAAAGGTTTAACCATTTTTATCTGCTCTTCTGATGTTGCATCATATAAAATTCCAATTGATTGGGCATTATCCAAGTTGCAAACTTCCTTTGTTCTTTTATTGGTTTTCAATTCCCTTTGAAAAACCCATTTACCTACCTTTTGTTTAAAATCTTCAATAAATTGCATTAACCTATTTTTGCTAAAAATTCAACTTCATTAACTAGAGGTATCTTCAAATCTTCTGCCTTTTGCTTTTTGCTCGGCCCCATATTCTCTCCAGCCAGAACAAAAGTAGTGTTTTTGGAGATAGAACTTACATTTTTTCCACCATGTTCTTCAATCATTTTCTTGTACTCAGCCCTACTATTTTGATTAAAAACTCCTGACACAACAATTTTCATTCCATTTAAGTTTGATGATTTGGTTGTATCATCAATAGTAGACACGAATTGCAAGCCACTTTCTTTTAAATTATTTATCAGCTTTAAATTCTCCTCAATTGAAAAATAGTTCACAACACTTTCCGCAATCTTATCACCTATCTCATCAACTGCAATTAAGGTTTCAATATCTGTATCAATTATATTATCAATCGTTTTAAAATGCTTTGCTAATACTTTTGCTACTGTTTCTCCAACAAATCTGACTCCAAGTCCGAATAAAACTCTTTCAAAAGGGATTAGTTTTGATTGCCCCACTCCTATAAACAAGTTCTCAACTGATTTTTCAGCCATTCTGTCTAAAGGCAATAAATCCTCCTTTTTTAAATGATATAAATCAGAGATTTCTTTTATTAAACCCTCATTAATTAAAAGCGCTATCGTTTCTCCTCCAAGCCCATCAATATCCATTGCTTTTCTACTGATGAAATGCTCAAATTTACCTTTAATCTGAGTAGGACAACTCTCTGCATTAGGACAATAATGCTTAGCATCACCTTCTTTACGCACAAGCTCAGCATTACAAGATGGACAATTAGTAATATATTCAGTTGATTGAGAAAATAAATCTCTATCCTTTAACTCTACTCCTACAACCTTTGGAATAATCTCACCCCCCTTCTCAACATAAACCTTATCTCCTTCTCTAATATCTAATTTTGCAATCTGATCAGCATTGTGCAAGGAAGCTCTTTTCACTGTAGTTCCAGCCAACTGAACTGGCTCCAAGTTCGCTACAGGAGTAATTGCACCAGTCCTCCCAACTTGATAAGTAATTTCATTTAAAATAGTTGAAACTTGTTCTGCTTTGAATTTATAAGAAATAGCCCACCTTGGAGATTTTGCCGTGAAACCCATCTCCTCTTGCAAATTAATGTCATTTACTTTTATTACAATTCCATCTATTTCATAAGGTAAACCATGGCGATCCTCATCCCATTTATTAATGAATTTTAAAACATTTTCTACATTACTATGTTTTTCTATTTCATTTGGAATTTTAAAACCCCAATCTCTAGCTTTTTGCAGATTTTCATAATGATTAGTTGAAGGTAAATCTTCTCCTATAAGATAATACAAATAGCAATCTAATGGTCTTTTAGAAACTTCATTTGCATCAAGCAACTTTAAACTCCCAGATGCAGTGTTTCTAGGGTTAGCATAAGGCTCTAAACCTTCTTCAATCCTTAGCTTATTCATTTTTTCTAAACCTTTAATCGGAATAAAGATTTCACCTCTAATTTCAAAACTTGCAGGATAATCTCCTTTCAATTTTAAAGGAATGCTTTTTATAGTCCTAATATTTGCAGTTACATCATCACCTTGCGTTCCATCTCCTCTAGTAAGTGCTTGAGTTAATTCCCCATTTTCATAAGTTAAACTGATGGAAACTCCATCATATTTTAATTCGCATACATATTCTATTTCTTGATCCGTTAGTTTATGTAATCTTGTGTCAAAATCATGTAAATCTTCTTCTGAATATGTATTTCCTAAAGAGAGCATTCTGTATTTATGTGCAACAGTTTTAAATCCGTCAATAACTCCACCACCCACTCTTTGTGTTGGGGATGTTGAATCAAAAAATTCTGGATTTTCATCTTCTAATTTAACAAGCTCTTTTAATAGCTTGTCAAACTCAAAATCAGAAATTGTGGAAGTATCTAAAACATAATACGAATGATTATGCTCAGCCAACTCCTTTCTAAGAAAGTCTATTCTTTCATTAATTTTCATTTATTTTTGATAAGGAAAATGAGAGTCATGCAAAATAATTTTAAGCTTTCCGTTATTGTCTTTTTTATAAGCAAATGAAAACTCAACTTTTATCTCTTCATCCGAATTTCCAAAGTAATAGTTACCCATTGCAAAAGCAAAATTTTCTTCAAGCTTTATAGCTGAATTCTCCCACCTTACATTAGTCCAGCCTTTTAATGCAAAACCTTTATCCTCTGAAAAACCAGGATTTCCTGCTACAAAATAAGATAGTGCAGCTGCTTTGTTTAATCTAAACTGAACATCAGTTGCTAGAGTTGGCTTAAACAAAACGTCTCCATAACCATAGGCATAAAGTTTATCAATAAAACCAGATGCTTCAGATGTAAAATCTTCATTATTTTGATGTTTTTCTACAATTTTTAATAAGCCGCCTGACCATTGCTTTTGCACATCTAATACTTCTTCTTTTGTTATCATAATTTTGATGATTTTTCTATTCAAAAATAACTATTTCTTTATTGCTTTTATCATTCTATCCTTATCGTTCATGTCTTTTTTCAACTCAATATTAACAAATCCAATATCAGCAAGCATTTCAATTGTTTCTTTACCAAATTTTGCGTTAATTTCAAAGAATAATTTTCCATTTTCATTAAGGAAATTAATAGCTAAACTTGCAATTTTTTTATAAAATATTAAAGGATTTTTATCCTCAACAAAAAGTGCTAATTCAGGCTCATAATCAAGAACATTTTCTTGCATTTTTTCCTTTTCAGATTCCAAAACATAAGGAGGATTACTAACTATTAAATCAACTTTTTGCAATGAGTTAGTTTGTAAAATATCTTGATGAATAAAATCAATTTCTACCTCATTATTTTTTGCGTTTTCCTCAGCAATTAGTAAAGCATCTTCAGAAACATCAATAGCTAGAACCTTAGCATCTGTATGCTTTGCCAAAGCAATTGGAATACACCCACTTCCAGTTCCAATATCTAAAGCAGCAACAAAATTCTCTTTCAAAATCCAATCCACCAATTGTTCCGTTTCTGGCCTTGGAATTAAAGTATGTTCATTTACCTTGATTTTTAAGCCATAAAATTCTGTTTTCCCAAGAATGTACTGTATAGGCTTATGACTCTTCAATTCCGCAACTATTTGCTTTATCTTACTTAGTTGACTTTTATTTAATACTTGATTAGAATTAATTATGCAATCCGAACGATTGTAAACTAGTAAATACTCTATAGAAATATAATACCATGAGGTGATTTCACGTTCATCAGCAACAGCAGAAAGTTCTTCCCTAAAATAGCTTAAAATATTGCTGACTTTTTCCATGCTACAAATGTATTCATTTTGCTATTTTTGAGGCATGCAAAATGAAGAGTTTTTTATGCAAAGATGTATTGAGTTGGCCAGCAAAGCAATGGGCTGTGCATCTCCAAACCCAATGGTGGGCTCAGTTATTGTTTATAATAACAAGATTATTGGTGAAGGATATCATGAAAAATATGGTTCTCATCATGCAGAAGTAAATGCAATTAATAGCGTAAAGGACAAGAGTTTACTTTTTAAATCTACACTTTATGTAAATTTGGAACCATGCGCTCATTTTGGAAAAACCCCTCCCTGTTCTGATTTGATAATTCAAAATAAAATACCAGAAGTTGTTATCGGATGTGTTGATACTTTCTCTGAAGTTTCCGGAAAAGGAATTGAAAGAATGAGAAGTGTTGGAATTGATGTGAAAGTTGGTGTTTTAGAAAATGAAAGTAGAGAATTAAACAAACGATTTTTTACTTTTCATGAGAAGAAAAGACCCTATATTATTCTGAAATGGGCTGAAAGTAAAGATGGATTTATTGCTCCAAAAAATCAGACAAAACCTTTTTGGATGACTTCTAGTGAATCAAAGAAATTAGCGCACAAATGGAGAGCAGAAGAAGATGCAATTTTAGTGGGTAGGATTACTGCAGAAAAGGATAACCCTTCACTAACTGTTCGTGAAGTTGAAGGAAGTAACCCAATTAGGATTATAATTGACAAAGATTTGAAACTTTCAGCTGATTTCAATCTTTTTAATAATGATGCAAAAACTATTGTTTTTAATCAACTAAAATCAGAGGAAAACAATTCAAATAATTACATTAAAATTAACTTTCACAATTTGACTAAAAATATTTTACAAGAATTACATAAACAAAATATTCAGTCTATAATTATTGAAGGAGGAACAAAAACCTTACAATCCTTTATTGATAAAAACTTATGGGATGAAGCACGAATTTTCACGACAAAAAAAACACTAACTGAAGGAGTAAAACCTCCAACCATAGAAGGAGAAATAATCTCAGAAGATGAAACTGGAGGTGATAGATTTAAAATCTTATATGTATAACATAATTTACACCATTCTCCTCTTCAATATTTTAATTATTGTTTTTAAAATGTTCGAAAAGTACAAAGTCGACAATCTACAAGGATTGATTTTTAATTATATTACTGCAGGAAGTTGTGCCTACTTTTTTTTAGAACAAGATTTCTCACTAGAAGAAATCATTAATTCAGCTTGGTTATATCATGCAATTATTATTGGTACACTTTTTATTGTTGTATTTAATTTTTATGCTTATGGAATACAAAAAGTAGGGATTGCAATTACAACTGTTGCAAACAAAATGAGCTTAATCATTCCAGTATATATAGCAATACTTTTATATGGAGATACATTTACTTATCTGAAAGGAATTGCATTCTTTTTAGCTCTTGCAGGAATATATTTATCATCAACTAAGGGAGGGAAACTAAGTTTTAATAAAAAGTATTTATGGTTAATCATTCTAGTATTTGTCGGGCAAGGAATTTCAGATTCCATCTTTAATGATTTTGCACAGAAATTCCCTGATGAAGGTGGATATTTATTCTTTATGGTATTGTTTTTTGTGGCATCAGTTAGCGGAATTATTATTCATACAGGGAAATCCCTAAAAACAAAAATTCCTTTTCAATTTAAAAGTATTTTTTGGGGATTTGTATTTGGAGTTCCAAACTTCTTTTCTCTACTTTTCTTTTTAAGAGCTTTAGGAGATCCAAATCTTAATTCATCAATAGTTTTTCCTCTAGTAAGTATGGGGGTTGTTGTAAGTTCTAGTTTAATAGGAATGTTACTATTTAAAGAAAAATTAAGCAAATCTAACTGGATTGGGGTTTTACTTTCTATTTGTGCAATTTATATCTTTTCTTACTAATGTTTTCAGATAAATACAAAGAAATAAAATCTGCTACAACAGGGGTTTACAAAGAGAAAGGAAGTAAATTTATAGCTTACTCCTTCCCTGTTTATTCAGAAGAAAATGTAAAAGAAAAACTAGAGGAAATAAAAAAATTAGAGCATTCCGCTAGACACCATTGTTATGCATACATCTTAAATCCTGATAAATCAGCACAAAGAGCAAATGATGATGGAGAACCTTCATCAACTGCAGGAAAACCAATTTTAGGACAGATTCTATCCAATGACTTAACAAATATACTAATTGTAGTTGTTCGTTATTTTGGAGGAGTAAAATTGGGAGTTCCTGGATTAATTCGTTCATATAAAACTGCCGCATTAGATGCTATAAGTAACTCTGAAATAATCACAAAAATAATAAAAGAACAATTTGCTGTAAGTTTTAAATACCCTCAGATGAATGATGTAATGAGGTTAGTAAAAGAATACAATTTAGAAGTAGTAAGTACTGACTTTCAAATAGAATGTAATCTTATATTTGCAGTCGAAAAAAGTAAATCAGAAGAAGTAGTAGAAACTTTCAAAAAAAATCACGAGTTAACAATTAAATATCTAAAAACTGTATAATGAAATTATTAAAACAAATGTGCGAAATTCATGCTCCTGCAGGAGAAGAATTTGCAATGACAGAATTTTTATTACAATATATTGAGAGAAATCAAAACAACTGGAAAGTAAAACCAACTCTACATTATGGAAAAGGTTTTCAAGATAATTTAATTTTAGTTTTCGGAAAACCCACAACAGCAATTTTCGCACATTTAGATTCTATTGGGTTTACAGTAAAATACAATAATGAAATTGTGAAAATTGGAGGGCCTGTTACTACTGAAGGAATTATTTTGGTCGGAACTGATAGTGAAGGGGAAATAGAAGGGAAAATAATTAAAAAGGACGATAAACTATTTATTGATTTTGATAGAGATATTGAAAGAGGAACTTCACTTACTTTTAAGGTAGACTTTAGAGACTCTGAAGAATTTGTACAATCTTGCTATATGGATAACAGATTAGGGATTTGGAATGCGTTAGAAGTAGCAAAAACTCTTGAAAATGGAATTATAGTATTTTCATCATGGGAAGAGCATGGCGGTGGTTCTGTTGGTTATTTGGGAAGATTTATTCAAGAAAAATATGGAGTAATGCAAGCGCTTATCTCTGACATCACTTGGATAACTGAAGGAGTTAAACACGGAAAAGGTTGTGCCATTTCATTAAGAGACAGTGGACTTCCAAGAAAATCATATGTAAATAGAATTGTGGAGATTGCAAAACAAAGTAATATTCCTTTTCAATTAGAAGTAGAAGATGCTGGAGGAAGTGATGGAAATGGATTGCAAAAGAGTGATTATCCTTGGGACTGGTGTTTTGTTGGCGCTCCAGAAGACAATGTTCATTCTCCTAATGAAAAAGTACATAAAAAGGATATTGAATCTATGGTAAAACTATATAGAGAACTATTGAAAAAACTTTAAGAAACCTTCTTTATTACTTTTCATACCTTCTTCCTTCATTCTTGTAAATAGAAAATGAATATTCCATAGTAGAATTAAAGCAAAATAAACAATCTCAAATACTCCGTAAGATTTGAAAGGTAATAGTAATAGTAATGAAAATGTCATTGCAAGTCCAATAAAAACAGACAAAACGCCTGCTCTAATCTGTTGAAATGATCGGAATAAACCAAATGAAAACACAAACAGATTATAAGTAAAAAAGAAAAGGAATGCAGGAATTCTATGGAAGAGTTCATAATCCATAGGAATAGTAGCAGTAAAAAATAATGAGAAAGAAGAAACAATCAAAAGTACTTTAAGAGGATAGCGGTATCTCCTTTTTTTAAAATAAAATCGTAATGCAGTATACGCGTTTAGGAAAATTCCAATAGCTAAAAATACCAAAGTTGAGTTCCATAATAGCCAAGTTGGTTCCTGTATTCCAAAATCAGATAGCGGTTTTTCCATTGGATTAAATCCAGGGCGTAAATACCAACAATAAACTGGAGCTAAAATCCCCAGTATAATGCAGAAAATAATATAAACTCTTCTAAATAGCTTAGCCTTTAGATATTTCACTGATAGAAATTAACATCTCTTACATTTCCATCAAAAATTAATGTATCAGTAAATGCATTTAAATCTAAGTTATACTTGTAAACAATACTTGGGTCATTTTGAGTGTCATTAACAAAAAGGACATTCCTATTTAATACATTTGGAGGAGTCGTATCTGTAGTAAATACAAAATATTCTTCATCTTGAAAATACAAAATATCAGAAACTATTGGATCAATTAAAGTAACAGAACTGCCATTGGTATTCATTTGATAAATACCATCCTCAGCAGTAAAGTAATATTTAGTGTCATCATCATTAGAAACAAGATTTTGAGCATTATAAATCCCATTAAGATTAGTACTTCCTTCAATATCTAAATCCCAAGGGTCAATTTTAACAAGTGTAGCTATAGTTTTAGTTGTAAGGTCATTAGGGTCATAAATACCCTTACAAAGAATATTCATGCTGTTAATATTTACAGCTGAATTAGGATTCTCACCTATAAATAAGCTACCCATAAAATCTGCAATTGGCTCAAGTTCATCAATATAATCTATCGCCATAATAGTCGAATCTTTTAAAGAGTCCGGCTCTGCCCCCCCATTTAAAACAATTGAACGATACCAACCTCCAAGAACGAACACAGGACTTGTACTGTCTCCTGTTTCTATATCAGAAGTGATTTCCATTTTATCAGTATCAATAACTTTTACTTTTGAATCTTCTTTATCTACTGCAAAAATTCTTCCTAAAGCAACAAAATCAAAATCAACCAAATTTTTAAAACCAGTCGCTTCACCTTTTAAACCAAAAGTCTCAATATTTACTGAGTAAAAACTATTCTCAGTGGCAATATATGCTTTTGTGCCTTGAAACTTAATTCTATTCACATTCGAAATACTACTTCCATTTACTTCTCTAAAAATCTGATTTTTTGGAACAAAACTTGTAAGAGAAGAATCTAAATAACTTACACCATTATCAGTAGCAAAATAATAACCACTACCATAGTTATTTGCTAAAATAGGAGTGTCTTCCGTTTCTTCTTTACAAGATGAAACAATAGCTAAAAGTGAAAATAAATAAATATAAAATTTCATAGTCTAATTTTTGGTAAAGATAAAAAAAGAGAGGCAATACGCCTCTCTCTTTAAATTTAATATTATTTACTAAGGATTAGTTGAAACAGTATCCTCCCGGAATAATACCAACTTGTACAGAATCAATAATAGTACCGTCAGTAGTATATTTGTAAGACCACCCACTTTGTGTAAAATCAACAGCATCAGTTCCATAAATGTAACCATCATTACAACCTAAACCATAAAAACTCTTATTTATCAATGCAGTAGTTGGTAAAGTAGTGGTAGTAATATCAAAAGAATAAACAGATTTACTCCATGAGCCATCACTGTAATACAATGTTGTACCTGCATTATTAATCACTAAATCCTCAGGGTGATTACCTACCGCAAAAGCATAAGTAGCATCAACAGTATTATTTACAATCTTAACAAGATTACCAGCAGTTTCAGAGATTATAGCCCAAGTAATAGGATCATACTCAGTATAACCTCCTGTAAGTACCCAAACAGCACCATTTAGATCAACCTGAACAGAATTAGGCTTATCGCCAACTGTTAAAGTAGTAACTACAGCATCAGTAGCAACATCAATTACTGAAACAGTATTATCTAATCCCCAACCACCAACATTACATACATAAGCAAAACCATTACTTACAGCAATTCCTTCAGGACCAGTACCACAAGTAATAGTAGAAGAAATAGTATTTGTAGTTAAATCAATAACCTGCACCCCATTAATACCCCAATCGGTAACATAAGCTTTTGAACCAGAAACTTTAGCCATATATCTTGGAGATGATAAACCTTCAATAGTTGCGACATGATGCATTGATGCAAAAACATTATTTTCTACTGTACCTTCACTGGTTACAAAAGAAATAGAACCATTCCCTGTTCCAAAATTCCCTTCATTTGTTACAAAGTAACCATTTGAATACGAACTAACCCCAACTGATACTACTTCAATTTTAGACGACCCATTTACCATTATATAGCCATTATCTCCTGCAATACTCATGGAATGCACTACATCTCCTAACTCTCTAATTGGTGTAGGCGTAGGCGTATCTTTTTTACAAGAAGCCATAACAGTAATTACCATTGCTAGCATTCCGATTTTTCTTAGGTTCATCTTCATATTTGTTTTTGTTTTAATTTAGTTAATTGTATAATTTAGTGTTAATACTAATTCTCTCCCTGGGTTAGGGTAATTCTGATAAGTAGTATAGCTTTTATCCATTAGGTTTTTAACCTTACCCTCAATGCTTACAGGAATAAAGGCAGGAGAATAGGCAATAGCAATATTGGTTAAGATAAAGTAAGGTAAAGTCTTGTTTTCCAAAGCACCATGAGAAGTAATAACCTGCCCAGTATAATTCTGATTTACTGTAAATGTTAAGTCATCCTCCTTTACTATAAAGGCAACACCCCCCTTATGCAAAGGAACATACCTCAGCTGCTCACCTACTGAAATATCCAAAGGATCGGTCGCTATTTCATTGGTGGATTTGGTAAATGCATAATTCCCAATAATGCTTAAGTTTTTAGTGTGGACTTTCAAACTTGTCTCTAGCCCTCTGCTCCATACTTGCTTTATGTTGTTGGGCATCCAAC
>OCVR010002785.1_pt1 | contig 12886 bp, 9 predicted proteins | sample 1539091 | NCBI WGS metagenome assembly OCVR01 (sample SAMEA3355530, study PRJEB22509) | marine metagenome | biome: marine; feature: coastal ocean; material: water | place: USA | collected 2010-08-07 | depth 16 m | reverse complement strand
GGGTGATGACAGCACCCCCGCCGTTCGCTCTCTCACTGAAGAAGCCGCTGTATTAAAAGAGCGCCTGATTACGATTACTGAGAAGGAAGTTTCCCTGCTGCAGCGACAATTATCGACCTACCGCAGCGAGTCCACTGTGGCAGTGACAGAACAGGTACAACGCGATCGGGCCATGGAAAGCAAGCCGCTGAGTATTCAAAAGGCTCGTTACAATGAGACCCAAGAAGCTAACAGCGTTGACCGCTTGCAAGGCCTGCTAGGCAGTTACTATACCGAACTCGAAGAAGCGTCCAACATTGCGCCGACCGACATTGAGGTAGAGGCGAGGGAAATCGCCCAACGAGAAGCCGACGCACTCAAGCGCATACCCTATAGCGCAAACAAGGTGCGCCTTACCGGCGCCGAGGCCAGCGCGTCGCTAGCCGAAATATCTCAACGACTGATGGATAACCGGATCCCAGAAAGTCGTCGCGACATCGCACCGATTTTCGCTATTAGAACCCATTTGTTTGACACATTAATTGTCAGTGAAAATCGAAGCCTCAGGCCCGTGGGGAAAAATCACTATATCGCCCGCTTACGTATCCAACCCGGCGATACCACGCTCACGATTTTTTCCGATGAGTGGACGTTGCGCGTACCGCAGCATGCCAATGCGCGCGACTTTCTGATCACCCTGCATAAACCACTGGGGGGTAAGCCTGAACTCCACGTGTTCGCAGTCGATGACCTGCTAACTCTGGAGCATGCACACCTCCCCGCCTGGTTGCCTGACGAACTCGATATCCCGAAAAACGCTGGATGAGTCGCGACCACCTACCCTGGGGCCCGGTGGTCCCTGCGGAGGTTGTGTGGAATGACCAAGGCGAGCCCTTATCAACCGTTTATAACGACTGTTACTTTAGCCAGAATGACGGAGCAGGCGAGAGTCAACATGTGTTTCTCGGCGGCAACGGACTCCCACAGCGCTGGCAAACACATTCGTTTGCAAATTTTTGCATTGCGGAGACCGGCTTCGGCACTGGACTCAATTTTCTGCTGACCTGGCAGGCATGGCGCGACAGCCCCTCGCAACCCGACATCCACTATATCGCCTTCGAAAAACACCCCCTTTCGAAGCAAGATCTTGAACGCGCCCTCTCGCTTTGGCCAGCACTCAGGCCTTTGGCATCTGAACTACTCGATGCTTATCCCGGACTGCTCCCGGGTGAGCACCGACTGCTGTTCGAGGGCGGCAGGTTAACGCTCGACCTCTGGTGGACGGATGCCGATGAGGCCCTTGCAGATATCGCGTCACACGGCGAGCGCTGGGTCGACGCCTGGTATCTGGATGGGTTTGCCCCCGCACGGAATCAGAGCATGTGGCAGACCACGCTGTATCAATACGCCGCCGCATTGAGCCGCAAGGGCGCGACGCTCGCCACCTTCACGGTGGCGGGAACAGTGCGCCGCGGACTGTCGGAGGCCGGTTTCGAGGTCGCCAAACAACCCGGCTTTGGCCGCAAGCGGGAATGCCTGCGAGCGGTACTGGGGGACATCCACTCCAGCGCGCCTGATGTCACTGGACCGCATTGGGATCTGCGCAACGCACAACCTGCGTGTCCTGAGTCAGCGATCGTACTCGGAGGCGGGCTGGCAGGCTGCGCGATTGCTGCTGCACTCGCTCGTCGCGGGGTGCTGGTGACTTTGGTTGAACGAGGCAAACTGGCGGCGGGTGGTTCCGGCATTGATAGGGGCGTTCTTTACACAAGACTTTCCAAAGAGCATTCATCGCTTGCGGATTTCGCCTCACAAAGCTTTCGTTTTGCCAGCCGTTACTACCGAGGCCTATTTTCTGAGGGGCTACTCAACCAGCGGGTAGATGGTGAACTGTGCGGTTGTTTCCAGCAAATTGATCACACGGAAAACACCGATGCACTCGCAGCAGTACTCACCGGGCTTGACGACTTTGTGCAGCTGTTGCCGGCAGACGATGCTTCCCGACGAATTGGAATAGAACAAGACCATGCAGGCTACTGGTTCCCTGAATCTGGCTGGCTCAATCCCGAGGCTGTTTGCGCTGCCGTAACGTCACACCGAAATATAGTGGTGCTGGAACATTGTGGCGAGGTCGTTTTGCAACGGGACGGTCCTCATTGGGACGCCCACGCCGGCGGTGTCAGCCTCGCAACGGGTCAATGCGCAATCGTCGCTGCAGGATACGCCGGCAAGACCCTGCAGCAGCTAGATTGGCTGCCGGCCCAACGTATACGGGGGCAGATAACACGTCTCCCTGCCTCGCCTGATTGCGCGGGATTAAAGGCTGTACTGTGTCATGAGGGATACATGACCCCCGCCCGGGACCAACACCACATCATCGGTGCCACCTATGACATTGGGGATACGGAGCCCGCCTGCCGTGCGAGAGATCACCGTCACAACCTGAATCGTCTCGCCAAGGCGGTTCCGCAGTGGCATAACAAGCTCGCTAGCGTGGATGAACGAGAGCTCGATGGCTATGTCGGATTTCGCTATGCCAGCCCCGACTACCTGCCGATGGTCGGACCCGTGCCCGACCTCCCGCAATTCCTCGAGCAATTTTCCAGCTTGCGTAAGAATGCGAAATCAATGCCATTGCGCAAAGGTCCCTATCAGCCAGGCCTCTACCTCACCACCGCGCATGGTTCCCGGGGCCTGGTGTCTACCCCGCTTGCGTCAGAAATGCTGGCAAGCCAGATCTGCAACGAGCCTTTACCCGTCAATCGCGCTCTGGCTCGCGCACTATCGCCTGCCCGGTTTATAATCCGAAACCTTTCCCGCAACCGTATCTGAACCATGCTGCTTCGCTCGCTGATGATCATTACACTCCTTGCACCCGCCCCTGCGTGGCCCGTGGATTGGTATACAGCCACAGTGACGGAGCGCAAGCCACAGTCGAGAGAGCTTTTTGTGCAGGCTCTTGAAATTCTCGATGACCAACTCTATGTGAGTACAGGGAACTATGGAAAGTCGCGGCTCCTGCGCTATCACTTCGAAGACGGATCGTTGGACGTCAGCCGCAACCTGGCAAGCAACTTGTTCGGCGAAGGACTGACTGTCCTTGGAAACAAGATTTACCAACTGACCTGGCGCGAGGGCCAGATGTTGATCTACCGCAAGTCGGATCTCGCGTTACTGGAAAGCAAACCACTTCCTGGCGAGGGCTGGGGCCTTACCAATAATGGCGAGCAACTTGTCTACAGTGATGGCTCTGCCATACTGCGCTTCCTCGAACCGAGTGACGTCAAGGTGAAACGCAGCATACGGGTCACTCTGCACGGACGCCCAGTTCGCTTTCTCAACGAGCTGGAGTGGATCGACGGCTCCATCTGGGCAAACGTCTGGCGGAGCAACGAAATTATCATCATCGAACCCGGTAGCGGAGTCGTGACAGGCATTATCGACCTGAAAGGGCTATTACCTGCGGGAGAGCGTCGCGCCGGAACAGATGTGCTCAATGGTATCGCTCGCAACCCCAAGGACGGGGGCATCTGGGTCACAGGCAAGCGGTGGCCATGGCTGTACAGGATCAATCTGGAGCCCCGCAAGGCATTGCCCAACAGTCCCTGACAGCGAGCCGCATGACACGTTTTAGTAAAATCACCGCAACTGAGATAAATAACTGTCAAATTGGGTAGAATAGCAACCCGGTTAAAGACACCCACTACGAGTATAAAGATGACCATCAGCGGTACACCGTCCAGCACGTCTCACCCTGCCTTCGAGGCTGTCCGTCAGCAGGAAATAGCCTCCCTGAATATTCGCGTTGAGCAGTATGAGCATCGCAAAACCGGGGCTATTCATTATCACCTGGCGGCAGACAACACCGAAAACGTGTTTCTGGTTGCGCTGCGCACCGTCCCGAAAGATTCAACCGGTGTTGCACACATACTTGAGCACACCGCCCTGTGCGGCAGCGAGCGCTACCCGGTACGGGATCCGTTTTTTATGATGTTGCGCCGCTCACTCAATACGTTCATGAACGCGTTCACCAGCTCCGACTGGACCGCCTACCCCTTCGCAAGCCAGAATCAGAAAGACTTCAACAATCTGTTGAATGTCTATCTGGACGCAGTGTTCTTCTCCCGCCTGGATCCACTGGATTTTGCGCAGGAAGGTCACAGAGTGGAGTTCGCGGAGCCCGGCGACGCAAACAGCGATCTGGTATACAAGGGCGTGGTTTTCAACGAGATGAAAGGCGCCATGAGTTCCGTGACCACAGCGCTTTGGAGTAAACTTTGCGAGCACCTTTTTCCCACCAGCACCTATCATTACAACAGTGGCGGCGACCCTGCGCATATACCCGATCTCAGTTACGATGAATTACAGTCGTTTTACAAGAATCATTATCACCCCAGCAACGCAATTTTCATGACCTTTGGCGATATTGAGGCGAGCACACACCAGCAGATATTTGAGGAGAACGCGCTCCAGCACTTCGACAAGTTGCCTGAACGGATTGAGGTTCATCCAGAGCAACGCCTCTCGCATCCGAAACGACTGGTAGAGCGCTACGCACTCGACGAGAGCGAAGGGTCTGCCAACAAGACCCACCTGGTGATGGCCTGGATGCTGGGAGAGAGTGCAGACCTCGGTCAATTACTGGAGGCCCAGCTGTTATCAAGCGTACTTTTGGACAACAGCGCGTCGCCACTGCAGCAGGCGCTGGAGACGACTCCGCTGGGCCGCGCACCTTCCCCGATGTGCGGACTGGAAGACTCTATGCGAGAAATGGTGTTCTGCTGTGGTATTGAAGGCAGTGAGGCAGAGCACGCAGACGCGCTTGAGGAAATGGTTATCGACGTTCTGGAGAGTGTCGCTCGTGACGGCGCAAGCCAAGAGCGACTCGAGGCAGTGCTGCACCAGCTGGAGCTGCACCAACGCGAAATTACCGGGGACAGCTATCCCTATGGTCTACAGCTTATTCTGCAAGCACTGGGGTCGGCCACGCATTACAGTGACCCTATCGCCGTACTCAACCTGGACCCCGTGATTGAAGAATTGCGACAAAAAATCCAGAACCCTGACTACATCAAAGAGCTGGCGAAGCGACTGCTGCTGGAAAACACTCATCGCATCACTCTGGTCATGGTGCCCGACGACACCCTCGCCTCGGAACAACTGACGACAGAATCCACCCGCCTCGAGACACTCAAAGCGGGCATGGACGAGGCTGAGCGTGCCGCCGTAATACAACTGGCAACCGATCTGGAAGCGAGACAGGAACAGGTCGATGACGACAGCATACTTCCCCGAGTTGAGCTGACCGATGTTCCTACAGCTATACCGGAGCCCAGGTTCACTACCCAGACCAGCGAGGCAATACCTTTCACAACCTACGGCCGCGGAACCAACGGCCTGGTTTATCAGCAATGCATATCAACGCTCCCCCCCCTCGACAGTGACCAGCAGCATCACCTGCCACTGTACTCCAATGCACTAACAGAACTTGGTCTCGGTGACGAGACTTATACGGACATTCAGGAACGCCAGGCGGCTACGGTAGGTGGGATATCTGCCTTCGTCGCCATGCGCGCAGGCAGCGAGGACGAACAAACCGTGGGTGCGCATTTCAGCCTGTCTTCCAAAGCGCTGCTGCGCAACCACAAAAATCAGTCTGAACTCATGTACGATACTCTGCAGAAGGTGCGCTTCACCGAGACCGGCCGTATTCGCGATCTGGTCAATCAACAGCGTGCCAGACGAGACCAATCCGTGACAGGAAATGGACATGGCCTGGCCATGACTGCCGCCTGCGCGGGCATGAGTCCGCTGGCAAAGTTGAACCACGAGCAGTCGGGCCTCGCGGGCATTCGCCAACTTCGCCAGCTGGATGAGACGCTCTCGGATAAAGACGCACTCGACAAATTCGCAGCCGAACTTCACGGTATACATGAGAAAATTCTGAGCATGCCACGACATTTTCTGGTGGTCGCTGAAGAAGAGCACATTGACGCTATCGTGAAAGCAAGTGCCAGCACCTGGGCACAGGCAACACCGGGTAACGGCCAAGCCATGTTCACCATGCCACCGGTGAGAGAACGACGGGGCGAACTGTGGATTACCAATACACAAGTCAATTTCTGTGCCCGAGCCTACCCGACGGTTACGCAGGAACACCCTGACGCCGCAGCGTTGGTAATACTCGGCGGGTTCCTGCGTAACGGCTTTTTGCACAAGGCCATACGCGAGCAAGGCGGTGCCTATGGTGGTGGCGCAACACAGGACTCTGGGCTGGCTGCTTTTCGCTTCTATTCTTACCGGGACCCACGCCTCGCCGATACGCTGACCGACTTCGACCGCGCCATTAGCTGGATGCTGGAGGCGCGCCACGAGGCACAGGCCCTCAACGAGGCTATACTGGGTGTCATTGGGAGCATGGACAAACCCAGCTCCCCCGCCGGAGAAGCCAAGCAAAATTTCTACAACCGTCTGTTCGGTCGTACCCACGCCATGCGCGAGGAGTTCCGACAGCGCATATTGGCGGTAAGCATTGACGATTTGCGACGAGTGACAGAAACCTATCTCGCACCTGGCCTTGAAAGCACTGCAGTGATTACCAACAGCAGTCAGCTTGAGGCCGCTGCCGATCTCCCCCAGCAGATGGATCTCATAGTGCAGGAGCTTTAAGTCAGGAGCACAGCAACGAAAAGCACTCGCTCAGGTAAAGATTTGTTAAGAATGGCCTCGCGCGGTCAAAGCACATGACAAGCACTGTTGGCTAGTTCACACTGATTTTGTGAATCAACGCTTGCCTACTGGTGAAAAACCGTGAGTATCCGCATACTGATCATTGATGACGACCGTGATCTGTGCGCCCTGCTGCAGGAATTTTTTTCTCTCGAGGGCATCAACGTTTCTGCCCTTCACGATGGCGCGGACGCACTGAGCCATTGTCGTACGCAAAGCTATGATGCGATTGTGCTGGACATCATGCTACCAGGACTACCCGGCCTTGATGTTCTGCGTCAACTGCGGGAATTTAGTAACACACCTGTGCTTATGCTCACTGCTCGGGGCGACACCACTGACAGGATTGTCGGTCTCGAATTGGGCGCCGACGATTACCTGTCAAAACCCTGCGACCCTCGCGAACTTACCGCCAGACTGCGCGCTATTCTTCGGCGCGCACATGATGGCCAAGTTCATGGAAAAAAAATAACTACTGCCGGACAGACACATATCGACAGTGCTGCGCGCCATGCCTCCTTCGCGGATACGGTACTTGACCTTACCAGCGCAGAATTCAATATACTCGAACTGCTGGTGCAGAGCGCAGGACATGTCGTTGATAAAGAGGTACTTAGCCAGCAAGCACTCGGCAGGTCTCTTACCGCTTATGATCGCAGTATCGATGTTCACATCAGCAAGATCCGTAAAAAACTAGCACTTGCCGGAGGGGATAATTTAATCGTCAGTGTAAGGGGTAGCGGCTACCAGTTTAGACTGGAGTCCTGCTTATGAAACTTTTCAACAGTTTCTTTATCAAAGTCTTTCTCGGCTTCTGGTTGGTAACTACCGCTGTTCTCGGCAGCTGGCTACTGAGCAGTAACTATTATGATTCGCGCCCTCCTCGCCCCGGCCACGTGGGTGAAAAACCGGATCGCCAGCCTCATCGAGCCATGCTACGCATGCTCTATGCACTGGAGAATAACGAGGAGGCGAGCCTTGTTCAGTCGATCGACATTGCCAGGGAGCGGTTCGGCATTCGGATTTTTCTGCTGAACGCACAGGGCGAAGACTTGTTAGGCCGCAAAGTCCCTAGGAACGCTCTCTTATTGGCTGATAAACTCCAGGGGCAGTCGGACAGGCCCTCTATTACTGCCCCGGGGCGACGACTGACAGCCCACCGACTCCGGAGGACTGCAGAGGGACCAATCAGCGCTGTTTTTATATACCCTCAGAGACAACGCGCGGCCCTCCTTAATCTTGTCGGGGATAATGTGTGGTTGCGCCTGTCGCTGGCGGTACTCGTCAGCGGCGTATTATGCTTTTTGTTGTCTCGAGTCATTACGACCCGCATTCAGCATTTGCAAGTCGCCTCCCGACAATTGGCCAACGGCGCGCTGGACACTCGACTCACCGTACGCAGCAGAGGCGGTGACGAAACGGACGAACTGGCAAGAGACTTCAACACAATGGCCGCTCAGCTACAGGAGCGAATCCAGGCCCAAAAACGGCTGATGGGTGACATATCTCATGAATTGAGATCACCACTGGCGCGACTGCGAGTCTCGCTCGCTCTGGCTCAGAAAAAACCGGCTGAACATCAGCAGTACCTCAAGCGTATCGAACAAGATGCGGAGCGACTGGAAGCTCTGATTGCACAGTTACTGGCCAACCAGAGACTGAACGCCAAACTGGAAGACACCATTGATCTAGGCGCACTACTTGAGCAGCTCTGTAACAATGCTCGCTTCGAGGGTCAGCAGAGCGGCAAAACATTCTATCTCCGCAGAGAGATCGGGCCTGCAGTGGTTAAGACCCATGCTGACACACTGCAAAAAGCGTTTGAAAATATTCTCAGGAACGCTCTGCAACATACCGTCGACAACACAACGGTCGACGTAACACTTAGCAATACAGAGGGTTACAGAGTCACCGTAGAGGATCATGGAGCGGGTGTTCCAGACGATGAATTAGATAAAATATTTACGGAGTTCTACCAGGTGGACAGGACGCGCTCTCCGACGTCAGAAGGATTTGGTCTAGGCCTGGCAATCGCTCGCCGGAGCATTGCGCTGCATGGTGGACGAATCTGCGCCGACAATACCGCCAGCGGTTTACGGGTCTCTGTGCAGCTTCCCCCCGATATAGCTGTGCCGTGACCAAACAAACGCTCTTGACCTGCGCTTCGCACCTTGCCACAGTGCACCACGTCCGGGCGGAATGACCGCTACCCGATAGCGCACATGTCGTTAATCCTCAGATCACTGAAGCAAGACTAAAGCATGCAAATTCAAAGCCCGGGAGGAGTGCCAGATAATACTCCGATTATCATTGGTAGCGGCCAGTACGTGGAGCGGCTGGGCAACGGAGTGCCTCCATTAAATGCGCCGATGCATCTAGCGTCAAAGGCCTGTATGGGCGCATTGGTGGACGGCGGCGTAAAACCGAGCGCAATCGATGCGATTGCCACTATTCGCCTGTTCTCGGACTCTCCAGGCGCATGGAAATCTGAGTTCGGTGGCAGCACCAATCCGCCCGAATCTATAGCGCGTCGTATTGGTGCCTCGCCCAGCAAACGAATCTACAGTAACGTCGGCGGCAACGAGCCACTGCAGCTTCTGGTTGAACTCATGCAAGCCATCGCCAGCGGCGAGATCAAAAGCGCGCTGCTGACAGGTGCGGAGGCAATCGCCAACCAACGTTACGCAGTGCGCCATGGGGTTGTGCTCGATTGGCAGGAAGACATTGAAGCTTCACTGGACGACAGGACATCCGTTGACAGGCTGGTTTCAATGGAGGAAATACATGCCGGCTTTAACCTACCCGTGCGCTTCTACGGTGCCATCGAAATGCTGCAAGCACACCAAATGGGGCATGACCTGCGTCAACATGAACGCTTCATGGGGCGTTTTATGGCCAGCTTCAGCGAAATCGCAGCCCGAAATCCCTATTCCCAGTTTTCTCAGGCCCACACGGCACACGATATTACCGAAGCGAGTCCCGGCAACTACCCCATTAGCCTGCCCTATCTGAAGCGTCTAATCGCTCAGGACGCAGTCAATCAGGCGGCGGCTGTATTGATTACCAGCGCAGGCCATGCGCGCGAACTGGGCATTGACCCCGCACAGTGGGTATTCCTGGAATCCTTCGCGCATGGGGCCGATCACGCCCTATCCCAAAGGGAAGACCCCGCTCGCTCCGAGGCAATGAAACGCGTGCTGTTGAGTACCCTGTCGCAAGCCGATCAACGGATGATCGATATCGACCTGATTGATATTTATAGCTGTTTTCCCTGCGCAGTAACCGCGGCTTGCGAGGTGCTTAAACTACCCACCGACGGTTCCGTAGCCCTCACGGTGACAGGCGGCCTGCCCTACTTCGGGGGGCCTGGAAACAACTATTCAATGCATGCACTGGCGGAAATGGTACGGCGGCTGCGCGGCAACGCTGATCGCGCTCTGATTACAGCCAACGGTGGCATGCTCTCAAAACATGCTGCAGCCCTGCTCACCAGTGTCTGTACTCGAGCGCAAACAATCGATTGGAACGACAATCCAAGTTTTCAAGTCGACTGCAGGGACATAGCGATACGCCAATATGCCGACAACCCGGAAACGGGTCGAATCGTCACTTACACAGTCGCAATGCGCAAAGAAAAACCTGATCTGGGTATGATTATCGCGGATTCGGCGATGGGCGAGCGCTTCCTTGCCGCCAGCACAGATCCGACTGTGACGAAAGCGCTCAAAGCAAGCGACTTAATTGGCCGACAGATAGAGGTTCACACGGTAGGAGAACGCAGGGAATTCCACTTTGCGACGGCCTAAGCTGCCTGCCTAGCCCTCGTACTTTGCCGCACGCTCCGGTGCTGTGGCAAATAGACCCATATTGCCTTGGGACCAATGCACACGCAGCGCTGACTGACAGATTTTCCAGTCACCATCGACCAAACAATAGTGGTTGGTGTATTCCCCAACCACTGTCACGATATCTTCATGGTCGATAACCGGGTTGGCGGCATCCTTGAACAAGACATGATCAGCGCTTAAGTAAGCGCGACAGCTGATTTCTCCGTCGGAGATAATCACGCGATGATTGGTAATCGCGTGACGCGTGATATCAAAGCCATTGATAACGCTTTTCAGATGAAGCATCCAGTCATCCGTGTTACGTGCCACATCAGGCGCGCCCGTTGCCGCACTGATATCACCATAGTCGATGAGCACCTTATCCGAGAAGCATGCGCGCACCAGCGGCCAGTTCTTACTGTCCAAACCTTCGGCATACTGATTGTAGTTATCAACCAATGCAGCCCTGATCACCAGTTCATTCTCTATCGATGACATGCTTAAACCTGCTTCATCACAGCGGCCTGGGTTACCGTGGCTGTGTTATCAATCACTAACGCGGCACCATTGACCGCCTTGGATTCCTCAGACGCCAAAAACAACACCATGTTAGCGACATCGTCCGCTTCTCCCACCCAGACCTGATCCATGCCGGCCGCCGCTTCCGGATTGCCGAGCCGAACTTGCTCCTGCACACCTTCGAGCATGGGCGTTGCCATGTTGTAGGGATGAATCGAGTTACAGCGCAACCCGTAGCCGCTTTCGGTACTCAGACATGCTATCGACTTGGTCATGGCGCGGATAGCCGCTTTGGACGCCGCATACGCAAAAACACCGGGCGCACCCTGTATGCTGGCAGTAGAGCACATATTGATAATAGAGCCCGCTCCCTGAGCTTTCATGACAGGCAATACATGCTTACACCCGTAGAACGTACCATCAGTGCCTACCGCGTGCACAGCTCGCCAATCATCCTCGGTGGTCTGTTCAATACTGGCGAGCCGCACAATGCCCGCACAGTTAAGCAGTATGTCGACGCGTCCGCAGGATCTGTTTACCGTTTCGAATAAATCGATCCAGGCCTGCTCTTTGGTAACATCCAGAGCGTGGAACTCCGCACCTTCGATTTCGTTAGCCAGCGCATGGCCCTGCTCTGCATTCACATCAGCCATTATCACTGTGGCGCCTTCCTGAGCCAGAAGCCGTGACGATGCCAATCCCAGCCCCGAAGCAGCGCCAGTCACGACGGCCACCTTCCCCGCTACTCGACCCATCCTCATGCTCCTCTTGCCTGTCGTTGCGTGTGGTGGGGCGGCGAAATTGGCTTCGCCCCTTGATTCTTGACGTCAGCGTGGTACCTTACCATAAAACAGTCAGGACGTACTGTTTATTTTAAATCTCATCCAATATCGGACAACTCCAATGAGCGAAGAAAACGTAGAGAATTACGACGACGTCACAATGTACGGCCTGACAACGGAGAAGCAGGAAAAACTGTTGCTCGCCCAGAATGAGCTGACCTTCATCTGGACCAACCGCGCCGGGCATGGCATGGGCGTGACGATGAGTTATATATGGCGTCACGGAAGGATCTGGTGCACCGCCACTGAGCAGCGGGCGCGCATGAAGGCTCTGGCGCGGGATCCGCGATGTTCAGTGGTGATTTCGAGTGCGGGTATCGATGACGATGTGAGCCAGTCAATCACGTTTAAAGGTCGCGCGATACTGCACAAAGATCAGGAAACCAAAGACTGGTTTTATCCTGATTTCGCGCGTCACGCCAACAGTCCGGCACCAACACCTGAAGCCTTTGTCGCATTCCTGGATACGCCGGCCAGGATCATTATTGAAGTGGTGCCAGAGAAGACGATTACATTTGACGGTGGCGTTATGCGAGATACCACCACCGAGGCACTGGGGTAGCCGGCCGGCTATCGGTTATTGACTCAGGCTACGCCCAGCTCCTTGAGCGTAGCAGCTCCCTCATCGAACTCCCAAAATCCGCGCAGAGCAGTCAGCTTGCCCTCCTGATTACACGAGTAGGTAAACACACCGTTTACCTGCTGGCTGTACTTCTTGCCGTCGATATCCAGAAGCACATTCAAAGTCACTATATTGGCGCACTCGAGGTGTGACGTGTAGGTATCATGGATAACATATTCGATGTCTGCACTGGCGATATTTCGGTCATAAAAAGCCTCTCGCGCCTCTGGCGTAGAGTGCCCTGCGCCATCCGGATCAAGAATAGTGGGACCGATTGGATCTTCGATAATACCGTCCGTGGCCCACATGGAAAGCCAACGCTTTTTATCCTTTGTTTTAAGGCATTCGCGGGAAACCAGAGACATCTG
>OCVR010002775.1_pt1 | contig 12925 bp, 6 predicted proteins | sample 1539091 | NCBI WGS metagenome assembly OCVR01 (sample SAMEA3355530, study PRJEB22509) | marine metagenome | biome: marine; feature: coastal ocean; material: water | place: USA | collected 2010-08-07 | depth 16 m | reverse complement strand
AGCCTGGCGACTGTAACCGCTGCTCCACCGTCTGTTGAGCGTGGCCAGGCTCTCTATCAACAAATCTGCATGACCTGCCACGGCCCGCACATGGAAGGAGGCATCGGCCCAGCCCTCACGGATCCGTTCTGGAAACATGGTGACAGCTCAGAAGCGATCAACCGCGCAATCACCAAAGGCATTGCCGGCACTGAGATGGCAGCCTTCGAAGCCATCTACCCTGCCGAAGACCGCCAGGCCCTCACCGACTACATTCTCTCCAAGCAAGAGGGCGTGCGTGAATTGGTTCGCTTCGTTTATCCAACAAGCCATTTCAAAGGCAAACGACTTGCCCCTGAGCTATTCAAAACCATCGAGTCCACTTCCTCAACACCGCTTCCTGAAAACGTGCTCTACGTAAAACGCAACCTCGAGGGTGTTGTCCGCGTCACCGCCAAAGCCTACATTCAAAAGCCCGGCTCCTATCGTTTCGATATCCGCCGTGTAGGCCGCACCGCCGTCTATTTCGAAGGCAAGGAAGTCCATTACTCAGATGAAAAATCTCCCAAGACAGAGGACATCAACGAAAAGATCGATCTTGAAGCCGGCACCTACAGCTTTGAAATTTTTCACGAGGAAAAGAGAGCACACAGCTATAAATTCTACGGCAACTTAGTAGGCCCAGCGGGGACTCGCTTCGCACTCTCCGGCCGCAGCCTTCAAGGAAGCAACCCAAGGGTCATCGTCGCCGGCCCTCAGGCTAAGATCGAACGTAAGTGGATCAAAGACATGCCGCCACGCGCCATTCTATGCCTGCTGCCAAATAAGGTGATCGTCGCCTACAATACCGTTGATGGCACCATACTGGATGCTTGGCATAGTGCCGAGATTAACCAAACGCCCTCAATTACTGACCGCAGTCAGCAACCCTCGCAAATAAACGGCAAGCAAATAGCCGACAGTGCACGCCCTGCACTGGAAGGCACCACTATTGAATTCATCGCTTACGAAACCGAGCAGGGTAACGCCCTGATCCACTCCACGGTTGATGGCAAGCCCACCACACTTTGCATTGCGCCAGAGGGTGAGCAGTCCTTCACTATCTCCACCAAGTAAATGATACTCACCATGAAAGCTCTTCTCTTTTCCATCGCTAGCCTCGTCTTGGCCAGCTCGCTTACAGCCCAAATCCCCAACCACATACCGAAGGGCTACAAACTCGAAACCGTCACTCTCCCGCGCGGCGCTGTTACCATCCTCGGCATCTGCCACAAGCCTGATGGCACAGTTGCCGCAGCCTCATGGGAAGGTGACGTATGGGAATATAAAAATGGCAACTGGAGCCTGTTTGCCACTGGCCTCATGGAACCCAATGGCATCTACTACGATCAGGAAGAAGACGCCTACTACGTTGCCCAAAAACCAGAACTCACCCGCCTTGTGGATATCAACAAAGACGGCGTGTGCGACCGCTACGAGTGTGTCACTGATGAATTTGGAGCCTCTGGTGAATACCACGAGTATCACTATGGCCCTGTAGCCGATTCCCTCGGTCGTAAGTATGGCTCCCTCAACCTTGGTGCTCGCGGTGAGTTCATCGTGCCTGACGGTAAAGAAGGTGTTGCCGGCAATATGTCCTACAACGCGCCATGGCGTGGCTGGGTTTACCGCTCCGATCGTGACGGCCACTTTCAGCCACTCGCCAGTGGACTACGCTCGCCCTGCGGCATAGGTGTTAGCCCTAAAGACGAGCTCTTCATCACCGACAACCAAGGTGACTGGGTGGCAGACTCTTGCCTCTACCACATCCGTGAAGGCAACTTCTACGGTCACCCCGCTTCACTCCCTGCACGGCCTGACTTCACCAAGGAAAAGGTGCTCTCCATGAAAGCTGAGGACTTTAACAAAATCCGTACCCTACCCGCTATCTGGTTTCCACGTGAGGTCATCTGTAACTCCCCGGGTAGCCCCGTCTGGGACACCAGCGATGGCAAGTTTGGACCCTTCGCAGGCCAGATGTTTATCGGTGACCAGACCCAGTCCAACTATTTCCGCTGTGGCCTCGAGGAAGTTGACGGCGATCTCCAGGGCTGGTGCGTTGACTTCATCCGTGGAACCAGCTCAGGCACGGTCAAGATGTCCTTCGACCGCGAAGGCCGTCTCTGGTCTGCGCAAGTAGGACGTGGCTGGTTGAGCAAAGGCGGCAAAAGATCCGCGCTTCAGTATGCTGAGTGGGATGGTGAAACCCAGCCCTTTGAGATCCATAACGCCTCGCTCACCCAGACAGGATTCCAGGTCAGCTTCACGGAGCGCATTGGCAAAAAGATCACCCCGAAGGTCAGCTCATGGCACTACAAATACCATAGTATTTACGGATCACCCAAAGTTGACGAGAAAGCACTTCCGGTCACCAACTATCAGCTCTCACCAGACCGCAAAAGCGTCACTTTCGATGTGCCACTCACCGCAGGCAAGGTCTATGCGCTCAACTTCCCCGAGCAAAAAAATACGGACGGGGAGCTCATCGGGCAGAGCACGATCTACTACACCCTCAATAAAACCCTACCCGCTAAAAAAGCAAAAGCAGGACGTAAGTCCCCCATCCTGCTGACGGGATCTGGCTGGCTCAGAAATGATAAAAAGCGTCCGGTGCCACCAGTCGTTGAGCCGCTGCCTGCCGACCAGTGTCAGGCCACTCCACCCGCGGGTGCTACCGTGCTCGATGCCAGCCAGTGGAGCAATCCCGAGTGGAAATTCGATACTGATGGTGTCATGCCGCGCAGCAAGGGCAACAACTCAACCTTAGAGAGCTACGGCTCGGCACGTATCCATCTCGAGTTTCGTTTTGATCCCTCGGACGACCCCGAATGGACCGGTCAGCTGTATGGCAACTCGGGAGTGTTCTTGATGTCGGGTTACGAAATGCAAGTCGTCAACACCTACCAGAACACGACCTTTGCCGACGGCCACTGCGGTGCCATCTACGGCCAGCACCCGCCACGAGTCAATGCCTGCCGCAAGCCAGGTGAGTGGCAATTCTACGACATCCTCTACAAGGCGCCCGAGTTCAATGAAGACGGCAGCCTCAAGGAACCGATGCGCGTGAGCGCCTTCCACAACGGAGTGCTCATCCATAACGATGCCTGGGTCTACGCCGAGGTTGCGCGCGTCTATCAAAAGCACGGTAAGCGCCCACTCATGATCCAAGACCACAAGGGCACTAGCGTCTCTTTCCGCAATCTGTGGATCGTTCCGGACGTGGATTACGACAAAGAGCTAAGCGACTTTCTCAAAACCTACCCGATAAATTAAGCCGAGGGTAACAGGCGCTCGCAGATGGCGCGCAAGTGTTGGTCGGTGGTGCCACAGCAACCACCGAGAATCTTCACCCCGTGGAGCTGATTTAGCCTGACCATGGCATCAGCCCACTGGCCGATATCGTCGACGACAGTTTCTTCCGTTTGCTCAAGCTCGCTGTGCTCTCTGGCTGAAGCATTGGCCCAGATGCCGATCAGCCGTGACAAGGCGCGCGGGTTCATCTGATCCGCCTTGATAAAATCAGGGTGGGAGCAGTTCACCGCGTAACCTAAGGGCGCCCCCTCGAGACGATCATCGAGCAGGTCGATAGCCTCATCCAGCGGTGTGCCATCAAGCACCCGCCCATCGCGGCTGATACAAAAGCTGATCACGGCGGGTATACCGCTGGCCATCATCGCACGCGCCATGCCCTCTGCCTCGGTCACCGCGGGCATTGTCTGAGCGAGTAAAAAATCCAGCCCAGTGCTTGCCAGTTGCTGCGCCTGAACGGCATGGAATTGCTCAGCTTCTGCTACCGAGAGTGCGGCGGCTGGATCATAACAGTCGTTTTTAGTAGCCATCAGCCCAGCAAGGTAGACCAAGTCATAGCCGGAATCCGCTTTGATTTTTTTAACGAACTCAACAGCATCACGGTTGATTGTTGGCGGCACATCCGCTGCCGCCACCCGCTCAGCATCGAGTCTCCAAGTCGGAGCTGCAATAATGATGGGAACACCGAAATCCCGAGCGATGTCGATATACTGATGAGTAATGCCAGCGAGCAGCTTGGCCGCGCTTTCATCATAGATCAGCGGCGTATTAAAAAGCGTCGGGTGCAGGGTGATGGAATCATCACCTCTGAGTCGCTCACAAATAGCGGCTTCTGAAAGCACGAAGGGATATGAGGAAAGCAAGGAAGACATGAACTTACTCGGTCAAAGAATGGCGAGATGAGCTATCATCAACGGGATTCCAATCATCACTTGTTTTCGAGGCTGCAATAGCCACAAGTTCAGTATTTTTTCTAGATGGAGTATAAGGCCTAGCCTCAGGTCTTGATTCAAGGTTATCAGTTGTCTGCACAAGATAGCGCTCATTTGCCATCTCAGCCGCAAGCTCAGAGCCGTAAAGAAATGCCTGCATCGCAAAGTAAATCCAGAATAAGACCAGCACCAGAGTCAATGCACTACCATAAAAGCTCCCCACGTCAGTGTGCTTAAGGAACTGAGCTAAACCAATCTTTAAGCCTAATAACAGAATCGCGCTGGCAAAGCCGCCCACAAGTGCTTCTTTAAATTTTGGCGGCCTAGCTGGAAGCCAGCGCATGGCTACTGCCGCCAATACGATCATGGCACAAAATGAAAGCACTGGTGATACTGCAGCAGCTAGTTTGAGCAATAGCGGCGAATCATTTACCGAGCTTACAACAACTCCCATGATGGTTTCAAAAATAACGGCGCTGGCAATAAATACACCAAGAACGAGCAACATCAGCAGTGCTGCTAGCCTTCCGAGTAAACTCGCGATCGCGGCCTTTCTGCCTTTTTTAAGGGAGGCTCCAAATACTTTGCCCAATGACTTGCGAAGCTCAGCGATCACTTTCGTGGCGGCAAAAAACAGTAACAAACCACCAATCAGCGGCGAGATACCAGAGCCAACCCAGTGAATGTCAGTTTTGAGTATTTGAGCAAAGTAGCCACCAACTGTAGGTCCGGCCACACGGTCAGCTTCAGCTAGCAAAATACGAGTTGCCGTTTCTTGATCAACAAAGACAGAGGCAATGGTTATTCCCACCAACAAGATCGGCACTAGAGAGATCAGCGAATAAAAAGCCAACGCCGCTGCTTCATCAGCGTGTTTGTGATGCCACCACTTCCCCGCGGCCCGTCCTAAGCGCACAGACCACAGATTGAAGACAGCAAAGAATCTCATAATTTCTGACCCAAGAGTAACCTGCCCAGCGACAGATGACCAGAATGTTGTCGCCAGGCTCTATGGCTACAATCTACGGCTACTAATACGAGTCGGAGAAAACTCAACTCAAGCCAATCGCCCTCAGGCCTTGACGATATTTTTCACCACGTGTCCATGCACATCAGTCAGGCGGAAATAGCGGCCTTGGTACTTGTAGGTGAGCTGCTCGTGATCAACACCGAGCTGGTTGAGCAGCGTGGCGTGGAAGTCGTGCACGTGCACGGGATCCTTGACGATATTGTAGCCGTAGTCATCGGTCTCACCGTGAGTAACTCCCCCTTTAAAGCCACCACCGGCCACCCAAGTGGAGAAACACAAGGGATGGTGATCACGGCCGAAGCTCTTAGGATTGTAGTTGCCTTGGCAATAGTTAGTGCGACCAAACTCCCCACCCCAGACAATAACGGTGTCATCCAGCAAACCACGTTGCTTGAGATCCATCACCAGAGCAGCGGAGGCCTGATCGGTTTCTTTCGCTTGGATGGGCAGCTTCTCGGGCAACTTCCCGTGCTGGTCCCAGCCTTGGTGGTAAAGCTGGATAAAGCGCACGCCACGCTCACAGAGTCGGCGCGCGAGCAGGCAGTTAGCCGCATAGGTGCCGGGCGTTTTAGCATCCTCTCCATACATCTTGTAGATATGCTCTGGCTCATCCTTCATATCAGTCACCTCAGGAATGGAGGACTGCATGCGGAAGGCCATCTCGTATTGAGAGATGCGGTTCTCAAGCTCCAAGTCGCCGGTCTGAGCCAACTGGGCCTGATGCAGGTCCTTCAGGCGATCAAGCATCATGCGACGCCCTTTGGCACTCTGGCCTTTCGGATTATTGAGGTAGAGCACCGCATCTTTAGCGGAGCGAAAACGCACGCCGTCATGCTTGCCCGGCAAGAAGCCACTGCCCCACAAGCGAGATTGCAATGGCTGGCCGCTCTTGCCTTTAGTAATAAGCACAACAAAAGACGGCAGGTTTTCATTCAGTGAGCCGAGGCCATAATCGAGCCACGAGCCCATCGCAGGGCGGCCGGAAAGCTGCGAACCAGTCTGTAGGAAATTGATCGCGGGGCCGTGGTTGATTGCCTCGGTCTTCATCGTATTGATCAGCGAGATCTCATCCGCGATACCTGCCGTGTAGGGAAGCAGTTCCCCATTCATCCACATACCAGACTCACCGTGCTGGGCGAACTTATAGGGAGAACCGACCAGCGGCAGGCTTGCCTGATTACCCGACATGCCGGTGAGGCGCTGGCCACCGCGCACCGAGTCAGGAAGTTCCTTGCCGGTTTCCTTGACCAGATGAGGTTTGTGATCAAACAAATCCATCTGAGACGGTCCTCCTGACTGAAACATGTAGATCACGCGCTTCGCCTTGGGGAAAAAATGACTGATTTGCTCTGGCGTCTGACTGGCTCCAAAACCCTGCCCCGTGAGCAGATTGCCCAGTGCTAAGGACCCAAGTCCCCCACCAAGCCGAGCAAGAGCCGAGCGGCGAGTTAACGTAGGCTGTTCATGGCCAGTGCATAAAGGGCTATTGGCTGTTAGCTGTCGGCGGTTGGCGTTCATGGATGTTGGCAGTTAGTGATAGAGCGGAGAGCGGGCGACGGTGTGAAGGCAAAGCCTTCAGGAGAATCGAGTGGGACGAGATGGACATGGAGCAAGGCGACTGTGCCCGGAGGGTGCATGCCGTGAGGCGGCAGGCATCAACTCAAGCGGTCTATATAATTAATGTTTGATGAGGGTTTTATCGTAGTTCAAAAGGGTTAGTACGGTATTGGCCAGTGCGGCAAACTCAGCGGGCGGCAGCTTCGGGTCTGCGGCCTTATTTCCTGTCTTAAGAAATTCAAGCGCCTCCTGTGGATGTTGTTGAAAGTAGTCGAGCTGGTCCTGATAGAGCTCCGTCAGGATCTTGATTTCTTGCTCGCTGGGGCTACGTCCCGTCGTCATACGGATGGCTTTCTTGATTCTCTGTGGAGCTGCATCGGGTGTTGCCAGTAAGTTACCAGCCGTCATGCGGGCGGCTTCAACAAACTGAGGTGAGTTCAGCAGGACCAGGCTTTGCAATGGAGTGGTGGTTTGCTCGCGCTTGACCGAGCAGACCTGGCGTTTGGCGGCGTCCAGAGTGAGCATCAGCGGGCTGGGCCCGTTGACCTGCCAGTGGGTGTAGAGCGAGCGGCGGTAAAGCCCCTCCCCCTTGTCTACCTGGCCGCCCTTAAAGGAGTGGGCTAGGTCGTAGGGCCGCACGGGATGACCCCCGACGCGGTGGGCGAGCAGCCCGGCGATGGCTAGGGCGTTATCACGTAGCATCTCGGCACTGAGTGGTCCGGCTGGGAAATGCGATAACAAGGTATTCTCCGGATCCTGTTCAATCAGGATGCTTTGCTGTTCTTTGCTCAGCAGACTCGCCTGACTGCTCTGGCGGTAGCTGTGGGAGAGCACGATTTGCTTGATCAGATGCTGCAGGTTCCAGCCTGAGTCAACAAAGTCGCGCGCCAGCCAATCGAGCAGCTCGGGGTGGCTGGGCACCGCACCCTGGTTACCGAAGTCTTCCGCGGTGCTCACCAGTCCAGTGCCAAAGAACATCTGCCAGTAGCGGTTCACCGCAACCCGAGCGGTGAGCGGATGATTCGGGAGGGTGATCGAGCGGGCGAAATCAAGCCGGTTCAAACGCCTTGCATTGGCTGTTGGGCCAGGTTGCCGAGCTGGTTTTATGTTTGATTGTTGTGTAATTATAAAATCTTTTAATATCTCAGGCATGGCAGGTTGCACTTCCTCACCAGGCTGGTTGTATTCGCCCCGGTTTAGGATGTGGGTTTTCACCGGCTCACCTGCGGTCTCACGCATAGTCATGATGCGGGGAATTCTGTCTTGGAGCTCATAGAGTTTCTGGCGCGCTGCTTGGAGCTGGGCCTGCTTGGCAACGATCTGGGAATTTGCCTGCATCACGGGGGCGCCACTGTGCAGAGCCTGCACCTGGCTTGGATTCAATGCTGTCTCAAATAAATCGAAGGACTTCAACCTTGCCCCCTTGAGGCCCTTGTCACGTCCAACCGCTCCGATTACCACGTGCTTGAATCCTTTGTTCGGGTCGATCTTGTTGGTCAGCGTATCGTAGCGGACCTGGATAGGCATTGGCTTGCCATCGAGATAGAGCCGCACACCCTCGGCACGCGAGCTACCGTCATAGCTCATGGTCAGGTGAGTCCAGCGCTTGGTTGGCAAGGTATCACGGGTGACAATCTCAATCGCGTTGCCCGGGTAAAAGTGAGCGACTTTGACCGTCGCTCTGCCATCTTCAATCATCATGGTGATACCTCGGTATCCTGCGTCCAGCGTTGCCTGAGATTGACCATAAACCCAAGCTCGCTCGTAGGCCTCGGGAAGAAACAGCCTCAAACTTGCGGTCACTGGATGCTGCCGCCGCGTTTTTTCCTGCGGGTATTCCAAGCGAATCGCATGATCGCCGTTGAGACCCCTGCCACCGGCTTTTTCCTTGGAATAGTCTTGGGCAATAACCGGTTTAAGCACTTGGCCCGATGCTGAGATCGCAAGTGAAGCATATTCCTGCTCCAGTCTCGTGATTTCCGCCTTATGGGCGGCTAGTTGTTTTTCCTGGTTCGCATTGCTCAGGGCCAGAGAAGGTGTCGGCACCGTGTCACCATGCATGTAGGGGTAGAGGCCAAACTCATCGATGTTGGAGAAAAACGCCGCCATGGAGAAATAATCCTTCTGCGTCAGTGGATCATACTTGTGGTCATGACACTTCGTACACTCCATCGTCAGCCCCAGGAAGGCCGTGCCGACTGTGTGAACCCGGTCCGAGATGTAGGCCTGGCGGAACTCCTCGGGCACGCTACCGCCCTCGGCTTTCTGGCCATGGAGGCGGTTAAAGGCAGTGGCCAGCTTGGTTTCTTGGGTGGCATTCGGGATCATGTCCCCTGCCAGCTGGTGGGTGATGAAGTCATTATAAGGCAGGTTTCCCTGAAAGGAGCGGATCACCCAGTCACGCCATTGCCAGACGGTGCGGTGGCGATCGATCTGATAGCCGTAGCTATCCGAGTAGCGGGCGACATCAAGCCACTCGGTGGCCATGCGCTCAGCATAGGCAGGGTCGGCAAGCAGGCGGTTGACCTGGTTTTCGTATGCCTGAGGAGATTCATCAGTGAGGAAGGCATCAAGCTCTGCAAGTGTCGGTGGCAAGCCGCTCAGATCAAAGCTGAGCCGGCGCAGCCATAGCTCACGGGAGGCCTCGGGTGCTGGGGTGAGCTTATGTTCGCTTAGCGTTTGAGCAATGAAGTGGTCGATCGGGGTCTGCGCGGACGGGTGAGATGATGTTGGCACCGCAATGGACTCGGCAAGCTCGGTGAAGGCCCAGTGCTTTTCATACTTGGCACCCTCCACGATCCACTGCGTGAGAATAGCCTTCTCTTTTTCGGTGAGAGTCATCTTTGCCTCAGGTGGCGGCATGACATCCTCCAGGTCCTTGCTGTGGATGGTCTGAATTAAGCGGCTGGCTTTAGGATTGCCCGGTACAATACCGGCGTAACCACCTAGGTCGGCGGTGGCGTTCTCAAAGGTATCGAGCCGGAATTCTGACTTGTTGTTCTCCGCGTCAGGCCCATGACATTTAAAGCACTTATCGGAGATAATGGGCCGGACCTGGTGAGAAAAGGAGACCAGTTTTTTTGACGCGTCATCAGCATGAACCGACATGGGCGTGGCCAAGGCCATAGCCATGAACAGCAAGATGTTACCAGACAAGATCATCCCAGGACCCAAGATCATTCCAGGATGATGGGCTGCTGCTGTGTGCTTGTTTCCTCTCTGAGAAAAGAGGGAGGCATCATCTTCAGTCATCGTCGTTATTATACTCCTGCCATCGCGGTTTCCTTACGAAAAAAGCATCCCGTATTCACGGGGCAATACTGAGGCATAATACCACGGGCTAAAAAAACCACAACCAGCCCCTGATGGGGATCACCAAGGTAATGCGGGTGCCCTGCCCGGTGTCCGCCACTGGGCTCTCAATGGAGAGCTTACCGCGCAGTATCTTGGTACGGCGTTTGATCGATGGTGGCATCATGCCGCCAGGCATCCCAGTGCCGTTGTCAGTGATGATGAGGCTTATTTTACCATGCTGGGTCTCAATCACAGCATCAAAGGAGCTGGCATGGGCGTGCCGGCTGATATTGACGAGACACTCCTTGTAAAAGAGAAACAGGTCGGCACGACGTAATGGCTTAAGCCGAGTGATCTGTTCCTTATCAGATACAGTGATGCTGTAATCATAGCCTTCCATCATCCGCTGGGCGATGCGCCGCATGTCTTGCTCAAAGTCAGCGTGCAAAGAATGCGGCTCGAGGGTGTCCGAACAATGCCTTACGGAGGCCGCGGTGCGCTCGGTGGTATCGCGGATTTCTCCGACTGCACTAAGTAAAGGAGTATGTTCCTCCATGGGGGCCATCATGGTAGCCTCTTCGCGGGCAATGTCACTGAGCAGGCCGATAGCGTGTAAATTAGCCCCGACCTGATCGTGCAAATCCGCTGCCAGGCGCTGCCGCAAGCCACTCATCTGACGCAGGCGAATAATGTGGCTAAGCAGAATGATAATGGCCAAGGCACCACCAATCAGGAAGGAAAGGTTTTTGAGCACGGCGTAATGCTGCTCCTGCTCAGCATAAAGCTCATCCAGGCTGGCCTGCACCTGCGGACGCTCGGTCTCGAGGTTATGGCGCAGCGCAAGCTGTTCTATCCAGTCCCGAGTACCAATGATTTTGCCAAAAATATTAGCCTCGTCGGTCAATTGTATCAGAGAATTATGATACAGAATAGGCTCAAAACCGGTTGTCAGCTCACACCCGGCGATCACATTGCTCCCATTGGACAAAACTTCAATCTCAGCAAAACCGACCATTTCGGCAATACTACCCACCTCATCCGTATCAACGTAATCCCCCTCAGGCACGGTGAAGCGTAGGTAGCGGCAAACACGCTCGGCAAAGCGGCGGCTGACAATCGACGAGACATCATACATCGATTGCTGCTTGTATTCACAGAGCACACGGGCATCGGAAAAATCTGCCATCTCACCACCCTCCAGGACAAGGTGACGCGGAAAAGCAAAATTGGCACGATTGGCTTGCGGTATCGTGTCACTGACATCAATACCGTGTATATGAAGTCCATTGATCGGGAACAACTCACCGAGGTCGACAGTAAAGCTCATTTGCTCACCGCTCGCAACTCTGACAAAATAAGCGGTGCTCTTTTTGCCGGGCGCATGCATCAAATAGGGCAAGGAGCCATCAACCAGAAACGCCCTCTGTCTGGCTCCCTTGAATAGGTCACCTTCAGATGACGTGCTCACCGAACAGCCTAAAGCCACGTTCTCCTTGCCCCGGAACACCATGATTTCAGCGAACTGCAGGACCTTTTCCAGGTTCCATGCCATCGTGCCCAGCTTGGCAGTCACCACCTTGATCCACGAGGCCCTGGTGCCCGGGCAGGCAATAGTCAGCGGTGCAATGCGAGGCAGGATACCGTCCTGCTCATCAAAAGAGGCAATCAGCTCGCCCTCTGGGTCATCCGCGCCACCCGCAAAGACACTGAAGCTGACAGGAAAGCCATCCGCGATAAAGCTGTTGTAGCTACCGCGCGACAGAGCAGGCACAAGAGCGATGAGATCAATGTCCTGCTCGCTACCCAAATCAATTTGAATCCACTCAGTATTGTCCGCACTATCATGCATCGTGGAACGCCAACCAATTGGACCAACACTGGTCTGTAGGCTGAACGAAGCTAGACCCTCAAGCTGAGTATCAATCTCATCTAGGCGCTCGCGCAAGGCGTCGATATTCCGCTCCTGAGCACACAAACCCCCTGCCAACATCGGCATGGTGCAGGAGAGTAAAAAGAGGAATCGGCAGAACAAGTACATGCAATGAAATGTAAACTTATGCTATCGCCTGAATAAAAAAGCGCAAGCACGGTCATGCGACCAAGGCGTTGGCAGAGTGCATGGTGAAAAGTCAAAAAATCGATGATGGCTAAGTCACTCAGCATCACCCAAAAGGGGGATGTTCAAAAGCGAAAAAAGGTGTATGATATTTTAAATAAGAACATCTACTTGTTAATTTTTATTAAATATATGGCTTGAATCTTTGTAAAAGCCCCGCATAATTACTGTTAAATATTAAAAAAACAAACGCCATGAAAATAAACCCATTCAATTCACCTACTTATCTTATTCCAGCTTTTGCTCTGATGAGTCTACCACTGGCGCATGCCGCGGTTTTGACGTGGGACGGCAGTGTTGACAACACCTGGAATACCGCAGCCAACTGGGACACCAACACCACCCCTGGTGGCGGTGACACGATCAACATCGGCCCTGGCAACACGGTGACGCACAACCACAGCCAATTCCTCCCCGGAGGAGGCGCAATCATCAATCTGGATGGTGAATTGAATGCCGGCGTTCTGCGCTGGAGTGGTGGCACCACCAATGTTGGCGCTACAGGCATCATCTCCGGTGCATTCAAGGACCTCAACGGTGCCACCTTTAACTTTGACGACGGTGCCCAGTTCACCGCCAGCAACTGGGAGCACAAGGGCACAAACGTGTTCAACTTCAACCTGAGCGCCTCCGGCTTCACAGCTCTCACACCGGGGCAACTCAATTCCA
>OCVR010002766.1_pt1 | contig 12951 bp, 15 predicted proteins | sample 1539091 | NCBI WGS metagenome assembly OCVR01 (sample SAMEA3355530, study PRJEB22509) | marine metagenome | biome: marine; feature: coastal ocean; material: water | place: USA | collected 2010-08-07 | depth 16 m | reverse complement strand
TTCTGGCGCCGACGGTCTTTGAGACCCATGTACATGTTCCATGTATCCATTAGTGTAGACATAGTTCTATTACCTTATATACCAAAAATCATCATTGACGCTAAACTCGAAGCCATGCCCATATTGGACGCATCAGCATCGGCGCTTCGGCGCTTGTTACCCGCAATGCGGTTCGATTCGAGACCCGCGGCGTTGCGTAACGCATCGGAGCCTGTCTGTTCTAAGTCGTTGTACGAACTCAGTGAATCCGCTAACGTGCGTGTGTTACGTTCGTCCTGAGCGAGTATCGAAGCATTCTTGGACTGGTCCATGAACTTCGCTGTCTCCAATCCACCCAAGCGGTTGGCTTGGTTCGCGGCTTGCCCCGACAAAGCTACGCCTGCGCGACTACGGCTGCGTGAAGCAATTCCCTTGGCTGACTTCGCTGCGAGCTTAGAGTTAAAATCAGCACGGTCAATCAATGTTGAATCATTCAGTGCGCTGGCGGCATAGTCGTCCAACTGTTGCTGGAAGTTGTCTTTGTAGTTCTGTCGTCCTGCTTTGCGATCTTCGTTGAGCGCGTCTTGAGCTTCAGCCATTTTCAGAATCCTCGTTTATCCATCCAATTGAATGCTTTCGCACCTTTGATGCCATCGCGAGCCGTCCGAAGTGATGTTATCTCCGAATCACCCCAGCGTTCAGCGAATGGGTGTTTACCCTTAATTCCTTTTTTCAGAGCACTGTTCGCAGTATCCCATTTGTCGTACTGCTTCATTCCGTATGCTCCAGCGACGCTAGATAACCCATCCATCATGGCTTTCTGTTTCGTGGCTGCGGCGTCTGCCTCTGCTGCTGCAATATTCGACGCGGCTCCGGAGGCTGACTTCAAACTGGCGACAGAATTAACATTCTTTTTGTTGCCCAGGGCGTTGTAATTCGACTTCAATCCGTCTTGACGATCCAGTGCAGCGATGCCCGCATTGCCCGTCGCTTGTTGCAATTGCCCGCCTAAACCCGACGCGCTGTGTCCGCCACCTTGACCTGACGCCAATTGCTGACCCGTGCGGTCGGTGCCCGCGGCTTGCATTACGTCGGCTGCGGCCATACCCGATAAACGACCGCCATCGTCGCGGTTCATCTTCTTGCGGTACTCGGCCTGCAATGGCGCAGATTGAGTGCGCGCGTGTTGCGTCTGCTCTTGGCCAAGTTTAATTTCGTCGCGTTCTTCTTGCGTCTGTTGCTGCTGCGGTGCGCTAGCCATGATGTAAGTCCTTATAGAAAATGCGGGTCGCCCCGTTGAAGCCCGTACGCTCGCAATACTTGTCCCAGCCCTTGCGGTTACTATTGAACGCGATCTGATCAAAGCCTTTCGCCGCGGCGAACCGTGGAAACGATTGATACAGTCGCATGAGCCCGCTGCTGAGTTGAGACAGGTAGGCGTAATCCACATGCAGCACCAACTTGCGTGAGTAACAATCAGTGTATTCTTGCAGCACGACAAAGCCGTGTAGTAAGTCGTCGTCTTTACCGGTGACGTCGTACAAGTACACGCCGCCGTTGTAAATCTCACGCATCACTTCGCCTGCCCCGTGATCACTGCCACCCTTCTCAATTGCGGACGCAATGCCGTTCGTGTAATACGTGTGGCGCGAATGGACTTCGTGCGGTGTGACTAAGCTAAATTGGAACATTAATAGCCCCCATAGGTAACTTTACGGACGGCACGCCCACTGTTGTTTTCAGCACGACCTCGCGCGTCCATGATCGCCGCTTGGAACACAGAACCGTGGAAACCAGCCAAGGTGTTGTTGGCCCAGGGCATCCCCGCCATTGTGTATAACCGAGCCAATGCGCCATCAAGTAAGTGTTCATGGATCTCGCTCTCAACCGCGGCTTCGAGCCCGACTGATTTAGACGATGTGCTTAACACCGCGCGTAACGCGATGGTGGCCGATACTTTAGGCGTCGGCGTTAATCGAAGCGTCTTACCGAAGTCAGTCAGTGAGCAAAACGTCTGCGTGCCGTTCGGTGGTCGCTGATCGTCGGCGATCTGAGGAATGTCCTGTGTGCCGATGGTCGCCTGCTTCAGTTGAACGATACGCAAGTCAGAACTCGGTGCTTCCAGCTCGACGTCAGCGAGTCCGCTATCGATGAAGTGTTCATCAAGGTCCACTCGCCAAATCATCGACTTGGTTAGGAACTCTTCCGTCGCACGACGAAGCGCACGAATGATAATAAGGTCAGTGCATTCAGGCACCGACGGTAGAATCTCAGGGACCATACTCTCGAATGTGACCTTCGCCATCTTAGTGCTCCTTCGCTTGGGCTTCGCCGATTACTGAGCCGCCTAACTGTCGACCGAATGTTTCGTAATACATGGTGGCTTTGGCATCATCTGAGGTGTCCGCATCCTTCAGGAACGCCCTGTAGAGGACGAAAGCCAGTAAAGGGTTGCCGTAGGTCGAATCAATGTCTAACGAGCCGTTAGCAGCCATTACGGGCGGATCAATGGTGAATACAGCGTCCAGTTGACCATTGCCGTCGTTAGGCGGGTAGCAGAGGAAGTGTTTTGAATCCAATTGCTCAAGGATGATGTACTTCACCGTTGGTACGCCTGTTTTGCCGTACCAGTTGGGTTCTTGTGAATCCAACGCCTGTTGGTCCGCCAAACGAACCACAGGGCCAGCAACATTCGAGATCACTCGATGGAGGTGGCGTTTACCTGATGGGATTGTCTGATACACGCCGACAGCCAAAGGCATTGTCGAGCGACCAGTGAACAGGAGTGGCTTCATCGACGCCATCTCGAGGATGCCATCATTGAGCCAGTTCAGTAATTCGGCTTGAGGCCAGCGAGTCGCGGTCTCGTCTAGTAGGAGCGTCGAAGCTCGACTCAAGATTGATGAGACTGCAATCGTCATGGGTTAAACCTCTTGAAAAATGTCCCATGCAACGTCGCGGTCTGCGGCGCTGATGTCATAACCTAATAGGGTCTCGACTGCGCGCACTTTAGGCGTACCGTCGCGTCCGAAATTCTTAGGGTTGCCTTCTTCGACCAACAAGCCAATAGCGTCAACAATCGGTGTTGCTGCGGGCTGGGTCTCTTCGACAGGCTTGGTCTTAGCGCGAATACGTGCGCCAACTTTTGTACAGCCTTGGGAAAGAGCTGTCTCAACGAGTAGGTCACGGACGTCTTGTTCAACGCCAGATTCCATACGGATTGCAATACCATTGACTGCAATCATTTGTGTGGTGGGGGATACTAATTTCATACGGATCAAATCCTCAAAAATAATGGCTCCCCCGAAGGGGAGCCTCGCAACTAGATTGCAGTGTCAACGGTGATCACACCGAAGTCTTCCAATGAAGTTGGATTGGCTGGGTTGCCTTTGAACTGCGGCTTCAAGAAACCGAAGATCTTACCTACGGCGATACCAGGCTGGTTGTTGTAGTCGAAATAATCTTCGTCCCAATAAGCAGTACCTAGATCAGCCATACCCAAGGCTTGTGCGCCACACAACAAGGCACGTTGGCCGTTGTCGTTACCTGACGTACCCATCTTAGAACCAGCAGCAGCGCCGCGGGTGTCAAAGACGTGACGGAATTCGTGAATAATCACGCCGTCAACCATGACAGAATTGGTGCCTTTGAATAAGCTGTTTTTATCACCACGAACGCCTGCATGACGTACGTTAGCGATGAAGTCAGCATCTAGCTTCAATTGCGCCATGCCCTGTGGGGTCACGAACAAGTGATACACTTCGTCGCCACCTTGACCCTTAATACCGCGGATGTAGTTATCCTTGGCGTGGGCTTTTAGGTTAACGATGTCGGTATAAGTCATCGAAGTTAATGAACCATCGGTAGCGGAATAACCGGTACCAGAAGTCACACCACTAGACTTCAAGTGAACACAGCGGTTAGCACTTGGCGCAACAGCTGATGCTGGCGCAAATTCCAAAGTGGACAACACGCTTGAAGCACGAGTTGAGCCGTTGGTGTTCAAAGTGTATGGCAATGAGCTCATGCTCAAGAAAGCCATCTGGTCAAGACGGTCACCCATCCAGTAACCTAACTTGTCGCGAGATTGCTCACGGAAGTTAACGATAGATTTTTGGTCAGCCATACGGCCTTGCAAACGGTTAGCATGACGTAGTTGATCGATTTGGATCACGGTGTCATACGCTTTCATGGCTTCTTCATTGCCTTCTAGCGTTGCGTCACCAGCGATACCATCGCCTTCTAAGTCTGCAACTAATGTTAGAACAGCGCGAGCGCCCTTCTCGGATTTGGTCAACGTATCGATACGTTGAACCATTGCGTTATGGCCTTTACCAGCGAACTGATTAATAAAAGACGTATTACGAGCGACGCGCCAAAGGTCACGGGCCCATGCAGTCTTTTGTTCGTCGGTAAGTGCCGCAAAATTGGTCGTAGCCATTTTGAGTCACCTATATATAAACAAAAATAAAATGCAAATTAGGCTGAGCCGTATGCTCTAGCCTCGGGTTCCCGTATCGTGAGGATGACGAAGTAACACGCCTTTTTATGTGGGCGAACACAACGCGGATAACGCTCCGCGCTGATCGAGCTCATGTATCGTCTGAGCCATCACTGAAATGAATAATAGTAGTTCAGCTGTTATTTCGCAACACTTAAACGAGATCGCCGCGCATTCGTGCGCGAGTCGCTTCAGGCAACGCGTCAAACTCGTCATCCGTCAACTTGGTGATGTCCACCATCTCTGCACTGCTCTTGCCGCCGGATTCGCCTTGGTCCATTTTTGGAGGCTGGGCATTGGCCGCAGCGACGTTCGCCTTAACATTAGTCTTGCGAGGTTTAGCGACGGGCGGCGCTTCCGCAACTGCCAGCAATTCAGGTCGAACCACTCGAATCGCGGCATCTGCCGCACGGCGTACCGCTTCTGCGGGCGAATAGCCTTGATTTAAGTAAGCATTCTGGAACACCAGGGCTTCAGAGTTCAGGTCTTCATCAAAGCTGTCTGATTCCGTGTCCAACTGAGGGTATTCATCAAACACCGAAGTCAGTGTTGACTTTAATTCCATCTTGGCTTCAACGCGGGCTTCAAGCTCTTCCATGTTGATGGCTTCGGGTGTGGGCTGGCGTAAGGTCGCGAGCATCTGCTCTTCAATCTCAGCAGCTTTGTCCAAATCGCCGTCAAGTGTTGCTTCTTGCTTCTGCTTCGAGAGCGCACGAATGTCTACGTCGGGGGCGGCTTCTGCCGCTGCACGCGCTTCCGCCAACTCTTTGCGCAACTCCGCCGCTTCTTGTTCAGCTTTACGCTGTTTAGCGACCACGTCGTCAAGGCGGCGTTTAGGGATCATGTGTTTCTTAGATTCAGGCTCAGATCGCGTCTCTTCTTGCTCAGATTGCGTCTCTTCTTGCTCAGATTCCGCTGTTTCCTCTTCAACGGCTTCTTCTTCAACGGCTTCCTCGACAACGGCTTCCTCGACAACAGTCTCTTCAACAACGGCTTCCTCAACCGCGGCTTCTGTTAGATCGTTACCGAAGTCCAAGCCTTGAATGTCGTCGTCGTTGTGACCACTTTCTTCGGGCAGATAGCTATTCATATCAACAGCTGCGTTTGATTCTTGGGGCATAAATCACCTATTTTGGGGTTGGTTTGGTTTTACTGCTATCGAGTGACTTCGCTTGCTGCTGTTTCGCATCGTGTTGCATAAGCGATACGGCAGTGCGGGTCACTGAATCTTGTTGGCGAGTCTTCGCGGTTACTTGGGCAAGTTGTAAGCGCACTTGGAGTTCTTCACGCTTCATCTGTACCTTGGCACGGAGTTCTTCCATTGCCCGTTCATGGACGTTGCCGTCTTCGCCGAGCTCTTCCGCCTTCGCCATTGCGAGCATGGCTTGGCTCTGCTTGGTCTGGAGATCCGCTTCTAGGTTCGCGAGTTCAAGTTCAGCTTGGCGAATCATCATCTCTTGCTGCTTCTGCTGCATTTGAATCTCTTCTTCGCTCGGTGCGGCTAGTCCAGCTAACTGCTTCACTTCTTCAGCGATGTCACGTTTCTGTGCCAGGTGACTGTACTCAACCACACGATAATCCGGGATCATGACGCCCGCTTGTCGTAGCTGTAGCGCTTCGGAGAATTGGCTCTCTTCAAAGTTGTCACGCGCAGGCTGCGTAGAAATAACCACGCTGTATTCGCCCAAGGTCAGGTCATTAATGATCTGCCCTTCAGGGGTCACTTGGTTCACCATCATCTGTTCCTGTGCGTCGGGCGCAGCGGGATCAGGCATAGTCGGGTTAGTAATCTGGATCAGACGCTCTTCAACGTAGAACTGTTGCACCAATTCAAGAATCTTCTCAGCTAACATGTGCCGCGTGTGCGCCAAGTTGTCCATCGGCACTTGGATTTGGATCTGTCCACGGGCCTGCTTCGACTCAAGCGCAACGCCTGAAACTTCAGCGGACTCGTAGCCCAGCATGGCGTCGGATACGCCTGAAATTTCCTTAATGTTATGCGCCGCTTTCTGTGTGATGCGGTCAATGCCTGTGGGAATCTGGTTCGGTTGGATCTTTTGCGGGGGCTGTGTGCCGCGCGCATGAACAATGTGTAAGCCGGTCTCTGCGCCGCGTTCGGTCAAGTCTTCATTGGTCATGTTGACCAAGGAGCCCTCTTCCGTTATCCACCCACTGTTGGCAGTGGTGTTAACAATGTGAAGCTCTTGCGAGCTGATCTTATTGAGCTGCTCCTGGGGAGAGATGAGGTTCTTGACCATGCCGAAGGGCTTGCCGCGTCGGAAGTAGGAGAAGTACGGCACGACTGTAAAAGTCTTGTACGGTGACCACTCATCGTGAAGTAGAATTTGATCGGCGCTGACTGTCCAGCGTACTCGAGGCGCCAGCCGTTTTTGGATGAATAAACCAAACTGCTGCCCGAACTCTTGTCGTTTAGCGTCATCCCAGTTTTCTGGAACAGGTCGCATATCGCCGGACTCAGGGTCAACATACCACTCGGACATACACATACGTCGATGCTGGCGTTCGATGACGCGGACGCTGCGGATGGTTTTATCAGAACTGCCATCGTCAGCAAGGTCAAAACTAGCGCTGTCGCCAAAGCGGTTATCTTCAACCGCGACTGAATCACCACCATAAATATCGCCTCCAGCGGCTAAGGATTTTAGTTTATCAGCGGTCTTCGCACCGTACGTGGATTCAATCTGGTCAAGGGAAAGCCAGCGCGTAACGATGACTTCATTCCATGTTTTAGGGTCATACTCTTTGGCGTCAACGTCGATTAATACGTCAAGCGGGTCAAGGGAGTTAATCTCCACCTCGCCTTGGATACTGTCGTCGAAATTAATGCGGGCATCAAAATAACCCCGATCTTGGATCAATCCGTCGGAGAACACTTGGCTTTCAAGCCAATCAAGCTTGTTGTTGTCGCCAATCTGCATCACGACCTTGGTCAGCGCAATGGCGGTCTCTTCATTGCCCTTCGTTCGAGGTTTGAAGTTAATCTCAGCGCGTTTGGCCGTCTGCTCACCCAACACCGTGTTGATGGTCGATAGAATTGTGTTAATGGTTAGCGCTGGACGACCTTCGTCGGCTAACTTCTTTTGGTCTGCCGCATCCCACTGCTCACCGCAATAGAATTTGTCGTATTTCTTAGCCCGCGTGACGTACTCACTGTGGCCATTGTCGCGAAGGCGCACGTAGCGCTTCCAGTTGTCACTTGCGACTTGTGAAGGTTCTTTTTTTACTGTGCCATGTGCCATGTTCGATCCTAAGAGTCATCCAGCTGAAATCTGCAACGATAGTAGTTGAACTGCTATTCTAACGGTTGCAAATTAATTTCAAAAGGTGTGGGCCTTTCACCCACCCGTCTTTAGCGACACCCCATCGCCTCCGATACCCCAAAAAAGGGCGGGGATTACGCGCTCATTGACGATCGCTTCACACCACTGCTCAAGATTGAGCCGAGGCGTTTTTCACGCCAACCGGCCACGGGTTTCTTGATAGGGGCTCTCGGGGTGACGATGTCATCGAGCATTAGCCCGAGCCACGCCAAGGAGTCCACACAGTCATCGTGGACGCCCATCGGAAAACGAAGCATCTCGTTCACCATAATTTGTACAATGTCATCACCTTTTGGGAAATACACCATGCCCTGCTGCATCCGACCTTGTATCGAACGCGCACGGGTTTGTTTGTCGCGCTTGCCTGGGCGCAGTCCTTCATAAAAGAATGAATAAAGGTTGCGCTCACGAATACGTTGGTTAAGTAGTGGGCCCATCGCCATTTCAATCTGGCCTTTTTCTATGCCGGTAATCTTCGACTTCCAGCGCACCCATGTATCAAGAATCGCTTCGATTATTTCGAGGGAGTTCTTTTTGAATCGTTTGATGTCGAGCACCCAGAGGTTGTCTTGTCGGTCGACGCCGACGGTGATGCCCACCGTGAAATCATTTGCCTCATTCGAGCCAATCGCCAAGTCCCAGGCGGTGTAAGTATGTAACTCATCAAGGCTAGGGCGCTCGGTCGGTGTGTACCAACGGAACATATCCCGTGTAAAATACTCGCCATCATCAGCCACAGGATTTTGCTGATAAAGAGCAGACCAATCGCGAGGTCCAACAGCACGCTTAATGCGGAGTAAAGCAGTTTCATCGTAGCGTTCTGGATGGAGCGCTTCATCTTTCTTACGAAATTTTTCATCTTCTGTAGCCAGTGCCGGATATTGGATAACGTCCCATTCATCACCTTCTTTCTCCTTCATTTTTGTTAATAGGCGCCCTGCCAGATCATCATCGTGCCAGCGCGTTAATATTATAAGTACGCCGCCGCCTGGGGCGAGACGCGTGTACGCCGTCGAGGTGTACCAGTTCCAGATGCTTGAGCGGTTGGTCTCGGATTCAGCGTCATCTCGGTTCTTAATGGGGTCGTCGATAATCAGAACGTGCGCACCACGACCTGTGATCGGACCGCCTACACCCGCCGCAACGTAGCCGCCTCGGTTGGTGGTGTTCCAACGTTGTGCGGATTGACTGTCTTTATCAAGGTGCGTGCCTTTGAATACTTGGTGATAGCGCTTGTCACGTAATAATTCACGCACTTTACGGGAGAAGTCCATCGCTAAGTCGCCGGTATACGAACAACTGATTACTTCGTGGTCTGAATGGCGACCTAAGTGCCAGCCAGGGAATGTTTTTGACGCCAGCTCGCTCTTACCGTGTCGAGGCGGCATAAATAGCATTAAACGTGGGCTTTTACGCTCGGCCACGTCTTTTGAGAACTGTTCTAGCCGAGCGCAGATGTCTTTATGCACCCACCCTGCTTCGTACTGGTCATTAAACCGCTCTACGAATGGCAATAGGCGCCGACGGCATAGCTCACGACGCATTAATTCCGCTTTCGCTTCTTCTTTAGGGTTGAACGCATCCGCCGCTGCTTTCTCAGCTTCGATGATCCGCTGCGCTTCAATTTCACGCTTCGTCGGTTTGTTTAGCTCCCACGGGTCGTCGTCGACTTTAGGCGCAGGTCGAGATGGCTTCTTTGGCGGCGCATTCTTCGCTTCGGCAACCTTACGGGCTTTCTTACTGGTCGTAGCGTCAGCTTTAAAGTCGCACTTAACGCACGTTGCTTCGCTAGCAAACATGGTTTGTGTAGTCTCGCACTTAGAGCACGTCTTACCGTCGGGGTGCTTGATCATTCCGTGAACTCCCCATCGACAATGTCGTGGGCTTCTGCCGTCAGTGCGTCACTGGTTGAACCCATTAACTTGAGTAGCTCGTTGTCGTCCAGTTCGGCCAATTGGTCGACTTTTTGGATACTGCTGATGTTGACGTCGATGGTTTTGGTCTCTTGACCTAAGCCGTGCAGCTTCATGTGCATCTCAACGCCACGGAACCATTCCATCGCGTTGGCTGACATCTTTTTACCCATCTCAATGTCCATGTGGGCATCGACCATGTCGTATTTAACCAGATCGCTGGCAATGTCCATGCGGTCCTGGTGCAACATCTCTAAGTGATGCTGGATTGACGGGTCTTCAAGTAGTTTGGTGGCTCGAATTACGCCCATACCGGCGCGTTTGGCGGCTGCCATCTTACTCAGGCCCATCGAAATACCGGCAACAAGATTTGTTTCTTGGGCGGTGAGGTGGCGTAGGTCGTGGAGGTGCTCGTTCGCACTCGACGCTACAGCGAGATTCTTCATCTCTTGCTCTGCTTCCGCAGAATCTAAACTGAATTTTGGGGTGTCAGTCATAAACTCTTTTCTTAGGGGTGAAAAAGCAGGGGTTTTTACACCCCTGAACTAGCTAACGCTAGAGGAAGTACATCATGAAGATTGAATAATAGTAGCTGAACTATTATTTCACAAGCACACCTTAACGATTATGTCAGGGGGTAACTCGGAGGATACGGGTCGATTGTCGTGTGTTTGTCGCTTAAAGCCGCGTGACACGGGGGTTTGGGCTCAGGGGGTAAAAAATTTGATAAAAAATAATATTCAAAAATCTCAGGATATTTGCGTCTGGTCTATGTAGGTTCCCTTCCCAGAAAAGGGGGGTTACCCCCGATTCGACTTTCCGGATTGGGGTTTCGGGTTTCCGAGAAAAGGAACCTTGTTTTCGTTAATTAAGGAGATTGACTATGAGCATTATGCGCATAAAGGACGATGTGATCGTCACAACTAACGAGCCATTAGCGGCTTACATTCAAGCATCGATGGATGCAGAGCAGGACATGGAGCAAGAGCTTCGTGAACGAGCGCAAGGCTGGGTAGCCTGTGGCTCACTAACTAAGGAGGTAAATGACCATGAATAGTCTAGCAATGCTGGAGTGGCTAGTGATAGCCATCATCTTCGCAGCCGGTATCTACGGCTGTGTCGTAAGTGAAGTAAAGAAGCCACGGGTGACAGCCCGTGGCCAAGCAGTATCAACTAAGGATCAAGGAGATCTATCATGAATACTACAAACAACACAGTATCAGCTACCGTAATCATTAACAAGATGGTTGCACAATCCGAACGCATCGCCTGCAAGGCGCTGTACACCGCTGGTTGGGCGTTATCCAAGCAGTACGCTCGTAAGGAGGACCGTACGCTAGTCGACGCGCTCTCGCAGTACAACAGGTATGCGATGGGCACGCTCGCATTAGAGCCTGCACACACGGTACTGGACATGTTTACGCGCCGTACGCTGTTCATCAGCGGTGAGCATGAGAAGAATGGGGTAACGACGATCTTCAAGGAAGAGCCGTTCTACACCATTGCCAAAACCCAGCTAGACGCGGGGTTGATGGCGGGCCGCGCTCGGACGTTCTTAGGGGACAATGGCGTTAAGCTACGGTCGCCTGGGCAACTGGAAGAGATGCGCCAAGCACAGACGGACTACTACAGTATGCGGGACTCACTCAAGCCTATTAGTAAGGCGATCCATGAAGTCATGGACAGCCTCTTAACAGGTATAAAAGCAGTGCAGGAGCGCACACTGGCCAAGGCGTTGAGTGGGACGATCCTCGCGGGGTCGCTCGATATAAGCAGTCGCAAGCACCTAACGCTTGAACAAGTACAGGGCGTAGCAATTAATGTACGCGATACGTTGGATGCGTTGCGAAAGGTAGCCTTTGAGCCACTAAGGCCGATCACTAGCAATAAGCAAGCCAAACAGATGCTGAAAGACCCGCAGGTTAGAGCGTTGCTGGAGGAATACGCAGCATACGAAGCGATACAGCTTCATCGCCAGCGGTTCTGGTTAGCGTTTGCTCTAACGACGGGTGACATCAGTGATCGCCTGACGCTGATAACGCCTGCGTTATTGTCCATCCCCGCCTCGCTTGAGGATCACGACAGCGCGATGGATTCCATTGGCTTCTACGATGCCTACGAGCGCCAAAGCATGGTGCAGTACGACAACGCGATGCAGCCCGACGTGGGGGATACGATCCATACCCACGAAAGCATATCCTCTTCCCAACGACTCAGCGAAACGTTCGACTCGATAGCGGAGGTCGCATCGATGCACGAAGTGCAAGACGCCTACTGGGATGAGCACGGTGCCAAGGTAACCGCAGATACATTCGTATCCGCATCCGAAGTAACGATGGAAGAGCTAATCGCTGCTGGGAAGGTTCCTGTTCACTTCAATCGCGCCACCGCAGTCGAGAAGAAGATCGAGCGCCTGCAAGAGCGCAAGCATCTCCTGGACTACATAGCGCGGTTGCTTGGTAAGCGAGCTAACGACTATGACTGGGTAATCGAGCAATCGACGTTCGACCTCTTAGAAATGAAAGAGGACGCTCGTAAGTTGATGTTGCCTACAGCTAAGGAGCAGGAGGAAGGTGAGCGCGTCAACCCGACCGAAGCGATAGCCGCTTTGAGTCAGGCCGTTGAGTTCAATGCTCAAGGCGTTCGTTTCTTTTAACTAATAACCAACTAATAAGGGGGCTTCGGCCCCCTTCAGGAGTATTACTATGGATCTCATGAAAGCATTCGCACCAATGATGGAAGCAAAGGCAACCCGCCCTGCTCCCGCAGCCCCTGAGCCTAAGCCAGTCACTAAGGAGAAACCCCGCTGGCATAAGGTGGAGGGCCGCTGGGTTAAGGTGGGCGACTACCTGCCACCAGAGGGCAGCGAGGACTGGGCACTGTCTACGCCACCCATCGCGGGTAAGATATGTGACCACTGCCACGGCAAGGGCATATACAGGAGGCATATCGACCCCATAGATGCGCCCGCCGAGCCCTGCTATCGGTGCAACGCGCGTGGGACCGCTAACCAGCGGGATACCCACTACTACGACCGTAGGGTGCGGGAGGACTTGCCGATCTGCCCGTTCGCGTCAGCATAACTGACTGAGCTGCTGACCTAAAGCGTCTGCGGCAGCGTCTGCGTCTGCGTCTGCGTCTGCGTCTGCGTCTGCGTCTGCGTCTGCGTCTGCGTCTTGTTATGTGTTTATTGTGTGTGGTGGTGTTGTTGTTGTTG
>OCVR010002750.1_pt1 | contig 13013 bp, 6 predicted proteins | sample 1539091 | NCBI WGS metagenome assembly OCVR01 (sample SAMEA3355530, study PRJEB22509) | marine metagenome | biome: marine; feature: coastal ocean; material: water | place: USA | collected 2010-08-07 | depth 16 m | reverse complement strand
GGTTTAGAACTATACGCTAGTTTCGGAAAAAGAAAAACCACTTTAATAGATGTAAATCAATTTAAATTAAAACTTTTAACTTTAATAAATCTTAAAACGTCTCAAAGAAGTTATCTAAACATAAAGGCTGAGAGTCAAATGCTATTCTCTAACAATTACTTAGTTAATGAATTATATAGAATAGGAGGAGCCAATAGCATTAGAGGTCTTAATGAACAAAGTATTTACACAAATCGTTTTTTGTACACAAATATAGAATACCGTTTTCTAACTTCAGTAGTGTCTTACCTTTACTCAATTACTGATATTGGATTTTATAATGAATCTATTTCTACCAAGACAAGAAACGCATTAGGGCTTGGTGGTGGCTATCGATTTAAATTAAACAACAACTTCATAGATTTAGGGTATGTCATTGGAAGTTATTCAGATTCTGAGATGAACCTTAATAATTCAAAATTAATCGTAAAATGGACTAGCTTTTTCTAAAAAACTTTAACAATAATTGGGTGTTTCTTCATTTTTGTTAAGTTTTTTTTAACATAAACCATTGCTTTTTAAAAAAAAAGCAAGATATTTGGCCTAATTAATTCAAATTATAAAATATGAAGACAAAGTTCAAAGGAGTTTTGACGCTTTTATTGGCGTTAATTGTGCAGGTATCATTTGCGCAAGAAAAAACTGTCTCTGGTACAGTATCTGACAACACTGGTAGTTTACCGGGTGTAAGTGTTATTGTTAAAGGTACAAGTACGGGAGCTGAAACTGATTTTGATGGGAAGTATTCTATCAAAACAAAATCAGGTGATGTTTTAGTTTTTAATTACCTAGGGTACAAAACTGTTGAAAAAACTGTTGGTTCTTCCAACGTTATCGACGTTACTCTTGAAGAAGGTGGTGAGGTTTTAGATGAAATCGTCGTTACTGCACAAGGTATTAAAAGAGAAAAGAAAGCCTTAGGTTATGCCGTTAGTGAGGTAAATTCTGAACAACTGGAGCAAAGAGCCGAAGGGGATGTTGCTAGAGTTTTATCTGGTAAAGCATCAGGTGTTCAAATTACATCTCAAAGTGGTACTTCTGGTTCTGCAACGAATGTTGTAATTAGAGGGTATTCTTCCATTACAGGAAGTAATCAAGCTTTATTTGTTGTAGATGGTGTTCCTTTTAGTAGTGATACCAACTCACAAGGAAACTTTTTAAGTGGAAATGTAGGTTCAAGTCGTTTTTTAGATTTAGACCCAAACAACATTGAAAGTATCAATGTTTTGAAAGGTCTTGCAGCATCTACGCTTTATGGAACAGCTGGTAGAAATGGTGTAATTGTTATTACAACCAAAGCAGGTTCTTCTAAGAAAGGTGTTAAAAAGAATGAAATTTCTGTTACACAGTCAATTTTTTTCAATGACATCGCATCATTACCTGATTACCAAGATCAGTACGGTGGAGGTTTTGACCAATCTTTTGGATGGTTTTTCAGTAACTGGGGACCTTCTTTTAATGCAGATGGTGTAGATGGTTATAATAATGACCCTGCAGGAAAAATACAACCAGATGGAACAGTAGAACATCCATACGGTTCAGGTGCATTCTTAAACAACTTCTTAGGAGGTAATAATATATTAAACCAACAATATACAGGTGAAAGATATGACTGGAAACCTTACAACAGTGTTGAAAATTTCTTTAGAACAGGTGTTATTAGTAATACTTCTCTAAATATGAGAGGATCCTCTGATGATGGTAATGTATCATACAACCTTAACTATAGTCATTTAGACGAAGAAGGATTTACTCCTGGAAACAACGTAATAAGAAATACGTTAGCAGTTGGTGGTCGTGCAAAACTTAGTAATAAGTTTACCATTCAAGGTTCTATGAATTATAGTAGAAGTAGTGTTGTTTCTCCGCCAGTAGCTGCGAGTAGAGGTAACGGTACTTTAGGATGGTCAACTTTTGGAAATGTATTCTTTACTCCAAGAAATGTTGATTTAATGGGCCTACCTTTTGAAATTCCAGAAAATGGAGGAAGTATTTACTACCGTAATGGTAATGATATCATCAATCCAAGATGGTCAGTTAAAAATGCTCAGAATGGACAGTTAACAAATAGAATTTTCACAACTGCTTCATTAAATTATGCATTTAATGATAACATAGCTCTTACTTATAGAGCAGGTTTAGATTTTTATAATGAAAGAAACAAATCGTATTCTAATAAAAATGGTGTAAACTTTAATGATGCTATTTTTGGTTTTTTGAATACTTATGATAATAATGTAAATATTTGGGATCACTATGTTGCCTTAAATGGAAATTATGACATTGGTGAAGATATTGGAATAAGTTTTGTTGTTGGTGGTACTAGCCGTTCTAGATCATTTGAAGCACAAGGAGTTGCAAGTACTGGTCAAATAGTTTTTGGAACATTAGCCCATTTTAACTATGAAAACCAAACACCAATACAATTTATGCAAAAAAGGAATATTATTGGATTTTTTGGAGAAGCAGCAATCGATTATAAAAATTATGCATTCTTAACATTATCAGGAAGACAAGATTGGGTATCTAACCTACCAACTGAAAATAATAGTTTATTATATCCAAGTGTAAGTGCATCTTTCTTGCCTACAGCAGCGTTTGAAGGTTTAAAATCTGCAAGTGGTAAAGGTCTTAATTACCTTAAATTAAGAGCTGGTTTAGGACAGTCTGCAGGATTCCCTGATGGATATCCTACCATAAACACAGTAAATCAAACTACTCAAGTAAATGGTGGTGTTTTAGGAAGTGTTGTAACTAATTCAATTAGTGGTACAGAAGCAAACCCTAACTTAAAACCTGAATTATTGAGCGAATTTGAAGTAGGATTTGAAGCTCAAATGTTAGACAGAAGAATTAGATTAGACTTTTCTTACTATGACAGAAGCACCAAAGATTTAATTGTATTCAAAAACTTACCTAATAGTACTGGTTTTGGAAGAACACAAGCAAATGTTGGTCAAGTAAAAGGTGATGGTATTGAGATAGATTTAGGTGTAGACTTTGTTAGAAGTGAATTAAGTGATGGTTTCAACTGGAATACTAACATTAACTTTTCTAAGAGTAAGCAAATTGTAACTGAACAAGAAGATGACCAGATTATTTATGCTGGTTCTACTGCAGCCTTCTTAGGTGGTAACGCAGCTATTGAAGGAGAGCAGTTAGGTGTTATTGTTGGTACTAGAATTAAAAGAGATGCAGATGGTAACTTATTAGTAGGTGGTAATGGTAATTATTTATCAGAAAGTAATATTGTACTTGAAGATGGTAGATCTATTACTCCAATTATTGGAGATCCAAATCCTGACTATGTAATGAACATCAACAACTCTATGTCTTATAAAAACTTTACATTTAGTTTTCTTTTAAGTCATACAAAAGGAGGAGATATAGCAACAACTACAGTTGCTACATTATTAGGTAGAGGGTTAATTAATGGAGATAGAAATAAAACTTTTATCCTACCAGGTATCCTAGAATCTACTGGACAACCTAATACATTACAGATTAATAACTCACAATATTATTTCTCTAACTTATTATTTGGACCTAAAGAATTAACAATTTATGATGCCTCTGTAATACGTTTACAAGAAGTATCTTTAAGTTATTCTTTACCTAAAGCTATTTTAGATAAAACTCCTTTTGGAGCTTTATCAATCACTGCAAGTGGATTTAACTTATGGTACGACGCATACAACACACCAGATGCAGCTAATTTTGATCCAAACGTTGCAGGAGTTGGAGTTGGAAATGGTAGAGGTTTTGATTATCTAAACGGACCAAGTACAAAGAGATATGGTCTTAGTGTAAAAATATCATTTTAAAAAAACTTAAAACATGAAATATATATACAGATTAATAGTAGCAGCTCTTTTTGTAACCGTTTCGGCTACGAGCTTCTACTCATGTGAAACGGTAGAAATGGAGTTGTTAGCTTCTCCAAATGCTCTATCAAGTGATCAGGCAGACCCTGATTTATTACTAAACTCAATTCAATTATCTTACAGAGGTTCACAAAGAACATTTAGTAATAATAGTGGAGATTTAGGTAGAATTAGTTACATGGGAGGTAGACAATACCTAGACAACTATGGTGATGGTACACTTAACGGTGCATGGAATTCATTTTACAGCAATAACCAGCCTAACTTATTAGCTTTAGAGCAAATTAGTGAAGCTAATCCTGATAGAGATTTATCTTACCATTTAGGAGTTGCTAAAACTTTACAAGCGCACACATTAATGCAGTTAGTAGATTATCTTGGAGATATTCCTTGGAGTGAAGCAAATAATTCAGCTGAATTCCCTAAGCCATCTGTAGATGATGATGCAAGTGTTTATGATGCTGCTATTGCTTACTTAAGTGAAGCTGCAGGACATTTTGCTTCAGGAGCAGGTATTGGTACTGGAACAGATTTCTTTTATGACGGAGATGCTGGTAAATGGTCTAAACTTGTAAAAACGTTACAGATGCGTGCAAACTTAACAGTTGGTAATTATGCAGCTGTTGCTTCTGCGACAGGAGTAATTGAAAGTACTGCTGATGATTTTCAGTTTGACTATGGAACCAATGTTTTATCACCAGACAACCGTCATCCTGCGTATGCTTCAGATTATGATAATTCAGGTGCTAACATTTATCAGTCTAATTGGTTGATGAAAACTATGGTTGGTCAGTATGGAGATTTATCTTCAGATACAGATCCGAGAAGACGTTACTATTTCTACAGACAAACATGGAGAACTCCAGGGAACTACACCTTATTCCAAGATATAAATGGTAGGTTTGGTCCTGCTGGTACAATTTACTTGTTTGATGATGAACCAGACTCAGAAACATTGTCTTGTTCTTTACAAGAAGCTCCAGCTCATTTACAATTCACGCCAGATGAAGATATATGGTGTTCTTTACCTCTAGGATATTGGGGAAGAACTCATGGAAATGATGAAGGAACACCTCCAGATGGGTTTACTAGAACTGCTTCAGGAGTATATCCAGCAGGTGGTAGTTTTGATGGTAATGCAGATTATACTCCTTTTGAGGCTCAATTTGATAGTGATGGTGATTATATAGGATATGTTGCATCTATGGATTTACTATATCCACAGGCAGTTGGTCTTGGAAAAGGTGGTGCTGGTGCAGGTATAGATCCTATTTATTTAGCATCTTATGTAGATTTCATGAAAGCTGAAGCTTATTTAGCACTTGGTAATACTACTGATGCTGCTAATCATTACGAGGCAGGTATGACTAAATCTATTGCAAAAGTTCAATCTTTTGGTTCTAGAGATGGTAGTGCTGATAATACATTTGCTCCAGATGCAGATGACGTTGCAGCCTTTATAGCTTCAAAAGTAGGAGAATTTAATAGTGCAGCTGCTACAAGTGGTTTAGATGCTGTTGGTTACCCTACTGCTAAAGACAAAATGGATTTACTAGGAGAGCAATATTTCATTGCAATGTACGGTGGTGCTGGAGATGCTTTTAATTTTATTAGAAGAACTGGGTACCCAAGAACATTGGCAAGAAGTTTAGCTACACCAACAGAGTCAGGATCTTTCCCAAGAACTATATTGTATCCAAGTGGTGAGGTTGCTACAAACCCTAATATCTTACAAAGATTAGATTTAAATACGAAAGTCTTTTGGGATACTGGTGTAACAAATCCAGCTAACTAATAATAACAAAAAAAATGAATTATAACATGAAACATATAATTAAAATTTTTCTTGCTACTATCATAGTATTCTCATTCAATTCTTGTGAGGATTCGGATCAAGTAATTGATCAAGTAGTAGCAGATACAGAAGCAGGAGCTATTTTGAGAACCATCAGTGATGACTCAAACTCCAACGTCTTAAATTCGAGTGATCCGGCATCTTTTTGGTCTCAGGTTGTAGAAGAACAAGATGATGAAGGCGGAGCTTTAATGGAAAGCGTAAGTATCTATGTATCTATTAGAGATTTATCACCAGACAATGGTACTACAGGTTTAACAAAATCTTTAGTTAAAACAATTCCTGCTGCAGACTTTACTAGTGGACCAGTTGATTTGCCTAGAGCTACTATGACTGCTACATTTGCTGAAGCAACTGCTGCAATGGGATTATCTGATACAGATTATGCACCTGGCGATCTTTATGTATTTGACTTAGAGCTAAACTTAACAGATGGTAGATCTTATGGTTCTGCTGACGCTGCTGGTATTATTACTGGTGGATATTGGGCTTCCCCATACAAATACAATGCTGCTTTGGTATGTTCTCCAATACCAGGAGATTACACTGTAGATATGCATGATAGTTACGGAGACGGATGGCAAACTAATGGTGGAAATGGTGGTGATGGAATCACAGTTACCTTAACTGCTACTGATGGAACCGTTAGTGTACTAGAATTTGGAATGTGTACTCCTTACGGAGACGGAAGTTTTCTAGATACAGGAGCATGTACTGGTCCTGCAAGCACAAGTTTCTACGAAGCTTCTACTGTAGTTACAATTCCTGCTGGAACAGCAACAGCTATCTGGAATAATCCAGGAGATCAGTATGGAGAAATCAGTTTTGAAATATATGCTCCAAATGGAGATTTACTATTAGAGGTAGGCCTTGGTGAAGGATCACCAGGATTACTTCCAGTAACAAACTGTCTATAATAAAAGACTTTTAAAAATAGTAAAAAGGCTGTCTGAAAAGACAGCCTTTTTTTGTAATATTGAACTTCAATATGTTGTGCTAATTTAGGCGAACAAAAAAGTAACCAAATGAATGTAAAAAAAATAGTAATCTTTCTGTTTTTATCACTTAGTTTCTTTAGTTGTGAAGATGCTGGTAAGAATAACAGCATTACTCAACCAGTAGCTATTACATTTAATAAAGTTGAAAATGATGATCTATTTGAAAAAATAACATCAGACAAAAGTAGATTGGTCTTTAATAATAAAATTATTCATGACCTTAGTACTAGATCTAATCTCTTTGATTTTGACTTTTTTTATAATGGTGCTGGTGTTGGTATTGCTGATATTAATAATGATGGTCTAAAAGATGTGTTTTTTTGTGGAAACCAAGTACCTAATAAACTTTATATAAATCAAGGGAACTTAACCTTTAAAGATGTTAGCGACTCCTCAGGAATTAACAAAAATAAAAACTGGTCCAATGGAGTTACTTTTGCTGATGTAAACAATGATGGATGGTTGGATATCTATGTCTCTCAGGGTGGCCCATATTCTAGAGAACTAAGAAAAAATATTCTTTTAATAAATCAAAAAAACAATACCTTCAAAGAAAAAGCAACCCTATATGGGTTAGATGACGATAGCATTAGTACTCAAACAGCATTCTTTGATTATGATAAAGATGGAGACCTAGACTGCATTGTAATGAATGAAAGTGATTTTTATGGCTATGATCCATTAACTTTTTATAAAATAAATCAGAACAAAGATAATCTCTCAAAAAGTGCTAGTCATTTTTACGAAAACAAAAATGGGAAATTCATAAATATAACAGAAAAAGTTGGATTACTTAACCCATCATTTGGTCTTGGACTCTGTATAGCAGATATTAATAATGATACATGGCTAGACATCTACATAGCTAATGATTATTATATACCTGATGCTATGTATATTTCTAATAAAGATGGCACTTTTACCAATACAATTAAAGAAGCTACAAAGCAGGTATCTTTTTATGGAATGGGTGTAGATATAAGTGATATTAATAATGATAATTTAGAAGACATTTTTGTACTAGACATGGCATCACAAGATCACGTTAGGTCGAAAACATTGATGGCCTCTATGAATGTTCCAAAATTTAATTTATTAAAAAAATTAGGGTATCAGACTCAATATATGTTCAATTCTCTTCAACTAAATATGGGGAATGATACGTACCACAATGTTGGGCAATTTTCTGGTTTGTCTAAAACAGATTGGAGTTGGGCTGGATTGATCTTTGATGTAGATTATGACCAACATGAAGATATCTATGTAACCAATGGATACAGAAGGTATGCGCTAGATAATGACATTAAGATGGAAATTCAACAAACAAAAAGAAACTATCAAGGAAATGTACCTTTAAAAGTAAAAGAAGGCATTTACAATAGACTGCCTTCCGAAAAAATATCAAATATTTTATTTAAAAATAAAGGCAATATAAGCTTTGAAAATAAAACAGCTAGTGCTGGTTTAAATATCTTATCTTATTCTAATGGTGCAGCCTATGCTGACTTGGATAATGATGGTGATTTAGATCTTGTAGTAAACAATATGGATAGTGAAGCTTTTTTATTTAAAAACTCAACGGTTGAAAAAAAGAGGGGAAATTTTTTAAAAATAATACCAAAAGGAAACCTATCAGAAAGTTTTGTAAAAGTATTAATTAGTTACGACAAAAAACAAAAAATAAAAGAATCTAGAAGAGTTAGAGGCTACCTGTCTTCTGTAGATAATGCACTTTATTTTGGATTGGGTGATGTTAAAAAAATTGATACTGTAAAAGTATACTGGCCTTCTGGAAAATATGAAGAAATTTATAATATTAATAGTAACACTACATTAACTGTTGTAGAAAAAAATGCTAATAGAACGAGGCCATACAAATTAGAAAAAGAGAAAACTCTCTTTAATAAATCTAAAAACATCATTTCATTTAAACATACAGAAAATACATTTAATGATTTTAAAAAGGAAATTCTGCTGCCCTATAAACAATCATCTTTAGGTCCATTTATAACAAAAGGAGATGCTAATGGTGATGGAATTGATGACCTTTATATAGGTGGTGCACATAATCAATCTGGAGCATTGTATATCAAAAAAAACAATTCCTATGTGAAAATGAATTCTAAGGCTTTTAAAGAAGATTCAGAATACGAGGATATGGAAGCTCTTTTTGTAGATATAGATTCTGATGGGGATAACGATTTGTATGTAATTAGTGGAGGAAGTGAATTTATTGAAAATGATTCGGCTCTAAAAGATAGAATTTATTTAAATGATGGCATGGGTAATTTTAAAAGAGACGCATCTTCTGGTATAAATCAATTTAATTACAGTGGTAAAACTGTGACAAAAATTGATTTTGACAATGATGGGGATCAAGATCTCATTGTCGGTAATAGAATAGTACCTCAAAATTACCCATTACATGTTCCTTCTTTAATCTTTGAAAATAATAATGGAAAATTCACTGAGGTTACCAATAAAATATGTCCGGAATTAGAAAATTTTGGCATTATCAATAAAGTGATCTCAACTGACATTAATAACGACGGATGGCAAGATTTTATGGTTGTTGGTGAATGGACTCATATTGGTGTTTTTTTAAACAACAAAGGAACTTTTAAAGATATTTCCCAAAAGAGTAACCTAAAAAATGAGAAAGGGTGGTGGTATACAATTGTAGAAACAGATATTAATAAGGATGGTTATAAAGATTATCTAATTGGAAATGTAGGTTCTAATATTAAACACAAGGTATCTAATGAGAAAACAATGAGAATTTATGCAAATGATTTTGATAATAATGGCTCCCTAGATGTTGTATTAAGTCAAGAATACAACGGTATTTTTGTTCCCTCTAGAGGAAAGGAATGTTCTACTCAACAAATGCCTTTTATTTCTGAAAAAATTCCAACTTTTAGTGAATTTGCAAACGCTTCTTTGGTCGATATTTATGGAGAAAAAATTTATGATGCATATCAAAGAGAAGTAAATCAATTTAAATCGCTCTTACTAATAAATAATACTGATGGAACATTTAAAAAAGTAGTTTTGCCAAAATTAGCACAAACCATGCCCATTTTAGATGGAGAAACTATTGATATTAATAAGGATGGATATGAAGATTTAATTGTTGTTGGAAACATTTATAATACAGAAGTAGAAACACCCAGACTAGATAATAACTACGGATTAGTTTTGATGTCAAATAAAAAAGATAATTACACTGTTTTAGGACCAAATAAAACTGGTTTATATATACATGGTAACGCAAAATCAGTAGCATTAATTAAAGACAAAAAAACATCATTACTTATTGGCTTAAACAATGGGATTGTTCAAACATTTGAGCTTGCTAATTAAAGTAAAAGTTTGTGCTATCTTGTTTTTAAAGATAAATACTTATAAGTAATCTTTTTGTTCTTAGAGATTTTTTTATGATACCTTTACAGCATCTATGGACAACACAACAATATTTGGATTAAGAGCAATCATTGAAGCAATTAATAGCGGATCAACAATCAACAAAGTATATCTTCAAAAAGGGTTGAGAGGAAGTTTATTCTTTGAATTAGAAACGCTCATTAAGCAAGAAAAAATTACTACTAGTTTTGTTCCAGTAGAAAAACTTGATAGACTCTCTAAAAATAAAAATCATCAAGGAGCAGTAGCTCAAATATCACCCATAGAATTTGCTGATTTAGAAAAATTAATTGAAACTAGTCTAGAAGCTACAGATGCTCCCTTATTCTTACTACTAGATCAAATATCAGATGTAAGAAATTTTGGCGCTATTATTAGAACTGCAGAATGTACTGGTGTAGATGGAATTATTATTCAACAAGGTGGTAGTGCTCCTATTAATGCAGAAACTATTAAAACTTCTGCTGGTGCAGCTTTTAAACTTCCTATCTGTAGAGTAAATCATATTAAAGATGCAATTTACACGTTACAAGCTTCTGATATAAAAATTGTAGCAGCTACAGAAAAAACAGAAGACTTATTGTATAGTGTAGACTTTAAACAAGCTATTGCAATTGTAATGGGGTCTGAACATAGAGGGATTAACCCGTCTGTTCTAAAAATTGTAGATTATAAAGCAAAACTACCTATACTAGGATCTATAGATTCTTTAAATGTTTCTGTTGCTTGTGGTGCATTCTTGTATGAGGCCCTTCGTCAAAGAATATCGCAGTCTTAATCAAAAAAAGCTACACTAAGGTTACTGTATACCTTCCAGAGGCTCCTCCTCTACTTTTGGTGGTGAAAAATTACCATTTTCATCAAATAACAAATCAAATTCAGTCTCAGAAAATTGATATTGCTCTTTTATGATTCCTTTTTTTCGATATAAAAAAGCAAATAAAAGACCTATTAAAAAACCAGACAAATGTCCTTCCCAAGAAATTCTATCTTCAGTTGGAATAATAAACCATATCATGCCACCATATAAAAAAATGACCACCAAGGACATGGCAATAAGTCTGTAATGTTTTCGTATAATTCCACTAAAGAAAATAAAGCTAAATAACAGATAAATAACACCACTTGCCCCAATATGATAAGAATCTCTTGCTATAATCCAACAAAACAAACCAGAAAAAAGTATCCCATAGATTAAAACTTTGTGAGCAATCTTTCTGTAGAAATAAAATAACGACGCTAGCAGCACAAATAAGGGTATAGAATTGTTAGAAAGATGTGAAGCATCACTATGTATAAAAGGGGAAAATAAAACACCTCTAAGGCCCTTAATTTCTCTTGGTAAGATTCCGTAGGTATTAAAATTATATCCAAACGTAATTTCTACCCAGTAAATAAGCCATATTGCAACAATGGCTACTATGGGAACCCAAAGTACATTTTTATGATAGGTAAGAGAGCTGTCTATTTGCATATTTAATTCTTATCAAAAACAAAACCAGTTACTAAATTAACAACTTCTGTCATAAATCTTTACTATTTTTATAGTTATGAATGAACCTTTGGCAGAAAGAGTGCGTCCTAAAACACTAGAAGACTATATTAGTCAGCGACATTTAGTAGGTGAAAAAGGTATTTTAACCAACCTTATTAAACAAGGAATACTTCCCTCGTTAATTTTTTGGGGACCTCCTGGCATTGGTAAAACTACCTTGGCAAATATTATAGCAACAACTTCAGAGAGACCTTTTTTTACCTTAAGCGCTATTAGCTCTGGTGTAAAAGATGTAAGAGAAATAATAGAAAAAGCAAAAAAAGGAAGCGGATTATTTACAACTAAAAACCCCATATTATTTATAGATGAAATTCACCGTTTTAGTAAATCACAACAAGATTCTTTATTAGGCGCTGTAGAGAAAGGTTGGGTAACCTTAATTGGAGCAACTACCGAAAATCCTAGTTTTGAGGTAATACCAGCACTTTTATCTAGATGCCAAGTGTATATTTTAAATTCATTTGACAAAAGCGATTTAATTTTATTATTAAAAAGAGCAATTAAAGAAGATGCAATTTTGTCAAAAAAACAAATAACACTGAAAGAGACCGATGCCTTATTGCAAGTTTCTGGAGGTGATGCACGAAAATTATTAAATATTTTTGAATTGGTTGTTGGCAATGAGGACATAATTACACTTACTAATAAATTGGTATTAGAAAAGATTCAGAAAAATACTGTAAGATATGATAAGACTGGTGATCAGCATTATGATATTGTTTCTGCCTTTATAAAATCTATCAGAGGAAGTGATCCTAATGGTGCTGTATATTGGCTGGCTAGAATGATTGAAGGAGGTGAAGATTTAAAATTTATAGCCAGAAGATTATTAATAGCTGCCTCTGAAGATATTGGAAATGCCAATCCTACAGCTTTAATTTTAGCAAACAATACATTTCAAGCAGTTGCTGTTATTGGGTATCCAGAATCTAGAATTATATTAAGCCAATGTGCGGTATACCTAGCAAACTCGCCCAAAAGCAATGCCTCTTACATGGCTATTAACAAAGCCCAAGAAATTGTAAAAACAACAGGTGATTTACCAATTCCTCTTCACTTAAGAAATGCGCCTACAAAATTAATGAAAGATCTAGATTATGGTAAAAACTATAAATATGCCCATGATTATGAAGGTAGTTTTATACAGGAAGAGTTTTTACCAAAAAGCATTTCAAACACAAAAATATATGACCCTGGAAAAAATGCAAGAGAAGAAAAATTTAGACAAGAACTAAAAAAAATGTGGGGTGATAAATATA
>OCVR010002742.1_pt1 | contig 13039 bp, 2 predicted proteins | sample 1539091 | NCBI WGS metagenome assembly OCVR01 (sample SAMEA3355530, study PRJEB22509) | marine metagenome | biome: marine; feature: coastal ocean; material: water | place: USA | collected 2010-08-07 | depth 16 m | reverse complement strand
ATCTGCTTTTGGTGAAAAGTAATCAGCTATACTATTGCCATTAATGGTAGCTGTATGTGGAGTTTCCAATGGTTGTGCGTGACCTAACTCACATGTGATATTTGTATTAATTACAAAATCATCTTGTTCATCTTCTATAAGTTTTATTTTTAGATGTATTTCAAAATCATTTGTAGTAGGGTTAACAGTTCCTCTTAAATCTATTATAAACCTTCTCTGTGAATATATACCACCTGGAGAATTATAAGTGCTGTTACCATATTCGCCGCCAACATAATCATCTGCGGCAACATTGTATACTGTTACCCAGTCATCATTTGTAGGACTTGAACCATTATCATAGCCGCTCATACTATAAAAGCCTTTTACACCACCTATACTAGTGTAAGGTGAATCACCTTCGCCGTCGCCGTCGTTGGTTGTAGTTGTTGCACCTATACGAATCATACCTAAGTTTTCAAAGAATGAGTTCCACGCTAATGACTCTGGGTTTGTGCCACCTGCTGTAGAAGACATATCAACTAGTAGCTCTCCGCCACTGTTAAAGAAATGTCTTGCTTCACTATAACTTGTGAATGCAAATTTGTGTTCGCTGTATAGATCATTTTCCCAGTCACCGCTACCGTTGTCTGTAGTAACAATAGACGTATTAACACTTTTTGAAGCAGGGTCAACATTAAACTTCTTTGGTTCAATAACGTTGTTGTATAAATTTTCTAACTGATTGTATATAGTTGCTGATATTGAAGTTTCAGCTGAACGCTTAACTTGTAGAGAAGCATGATCCTCTTCGATGTGCCATAGTCCTGCATTAATCTGTGCAAGTAAATAATTTGTATGTTCTGCTGTAATTACTGTAGTTTGTGCTACAGTTGGTATAACTGCTGGTTGTCCCCAACCTTTTTGTCTAGCTGTTTCTGTGTTGTGACTGTTTGCTATAGTAATTGTAACTACATCGCCAGCTGATGGAATATCTCCATATGGATCAGTAAATGTAATAATTTGACCATTTGTTTGATACTCATTGTGTTGTGTTTGAAGTTCTTTTAGAAAGCCGTTAACTTTTAGTAACATTACTTTTTTTATAAACCAACCAGCAGGTGCGCCGAGTGGCTGTTGAATAGTGTATGTTTGACCAGGAGTTCCATCACCATCAGTATACGTTTCGGTTACAATACTGTCGGTATAGGAATAGGTCTCACCTTGCCAATAGGCATTATATAACTGAACCAGTTCGTTGAACTGTGCAGCAGTAATCTTCTCAGCATTTGGTGGACCAGTAACTGGCATATTACTTTACTCCAACTACTACTTCAACTAATCCAACGCCTAATGTGTCTTTGTTTGCTAATGCTCTGCCTACAACACGAAACCAATCTGTGCCAACTTCTTTTTCGTAATCTGTTACGGCTCTGGCTACACCTGGCGTATCACTTGCAATTAAACGTTGTCCTTTATGAACTTCACCGATGACTTTGCAAGGAACTCTACCTTCAAGTGCTACTGGAACTGTAGTGCCTTCTGCACCGCTGTTCATTAAGTATGCTGGATTACTTGATACAATACCAAATACCTCTGGGCAGTATTCAATTGTTGTTTGTGTTACTTCTGCTTCACCGCCAATTTTTAAAACTGTTCCTGCGTCATACTCTGCATCACTTGTGTAAAGTTCTGCAAGGTCGGCGTATTCTGCTGTAGTTGCCGTTCCGTGCATTTTCATGCCTGCACCTAATGTCAGTCCCTTATTAATTTTATTACCTGGAAATTTGTCACCGTGATAATCTGTTTCGGTTGAATGAATTTCAAAAACATCATCTGAACAAAATGCTGCAACCGGTGTGCCATTAGATTCAACTACATATACATCATGTGGGCTACTTGATGTGTCGTTAATTGTTTTTTGATTAAATGTTGTTCCTGACCAATTGACACCATCGTATACTTTAAGTGTTGATGCAGCATCATGATACCATAGCTGACCTGCAATTGGGTTTGCTGGTCCGTCTGTTGTGTTGTCGCTTGCAAAATTTTCTAATAGGTCTACAAAGTTTTGAGCTATTGCTTCTCCGTATCCAAAATAATCTTTACCAACAAGCTGTAGGCTAGTTTCTGTATTAAGGGTGCCGTATTCTACTGTTATATCAGAATTGCCAAATTTATTAATTGTGTATGCCATTTTTTATACTCCTGCTCTGATTCTAAGCGAATACAGAATTTCTATTTTCCTATTACTGGATTTTTGAATAGGGTGAAAAATTAAATGTGTAAGGAATGATCCGCTTTCTGTTACAAGTGCAATCTCATCAATAACAAAATTATCGTTAGTATCAAAGTCTGCTGCATTATCCGATGCTTGTTGTAATGTAGGTTCGTTATAATCAAGTATAACTTTTACTGTTATGTCTGAATAGGGATTACTTTCTGCATCAACTACATCAATACTTGATACTTGCTTTGTATAGTCAGTTCCTGCTGGTTGTTCTAATGGTTCATATAATCCACCGTTAACACCGTCTACTTTTGGATTTCTATAAGTGATATTACCGTTAGCATCAATAAGAGTGCCACCGTTTCCAAACGCCATCTCCTCAATGAAGAACTGCTTACTATTCTCTGTTTTGTTTGCAAGCAGGTTTGAAACTGCAAAAGCAAAGTTTTGAAAGTTAATAGCATTATGTTTGTCTAATAATACTTCGCCGGTATCTATGTCTTTAATTACACAGTGACCATCTACTGAAATATTCGATTGTTCGTTATAATTGTTTTTCATTGCTGTTCGCCTACTCCTTATATACTATTTATGCCAATTGTATTTTTGCATTTATAGTATAGTTCCTTTTCCTATTCGATTCAACATTACTGCTTCTGCAGATGCTGAGCTATCTAAAATTGTTGTATTATCGTCATTAAACCTTCTATCTGCTGAGGAAGTTACATAATGTAATGCATTACCAGTAACATCAGTAATAGTTGTGCCTGTTGTATGTTTGTTTGCAAATGTTAGATTTAATCCACGCTTCCTGATATAAAGTATATTGTTTATAGTTTGAACTTGTATCACTTCATTATTTACTAATACTAATTCTGCTGTTGCAAATTTACTTGGGTCAGCAACTGCCAACACAGTGTCGCTTATATTAAGATCTGCTGACAGTGTAGATGTTTTTGCATCTTCCATTCCATATACATGCTGATACTTGTTTATATCAAGCATATATGCAAATGTTCTTGTTTCAGTTGTATCAGTTGACCCTGATCTGTTTGTTTGCACTTTAATTATTGCTGTTTCCTGTGGTCTAATATCTGCGTCAGTTGATATATTTTTATTGTCATTATTTGCTAATGTATAATACTCTGGTTGTAGACCGTTGCCGCCATCTACTATTGCAAATCCGTCTACTCCATTTATATCTATAAAGTTTGTTTGACTATCGCCACCTATTAACTTTATTGGATCTTTAAATTCAAGTGTAACTGTAACAGTTCCTAATGGTGTTGAAGCAAAACCTATTGTTTGATCTACTAAGAAATAATCAGTGTCTAATACTAATTCACTTACTCCGTCCTTAACTAACGTTGCGTTCCATTCTGTCATGTCTGCATCAGTTTCAGGTATTACATAAGTGCTTGTTCCATTGTTAACTAATGTAATGGTTTTTTCTAGTTCGTTATTTGCATCAAGCACAAGCTCATTAAAGTTAGTGCCTCTTGTATCTGCTTTAATTGTAATTGCTGACTTGTGTTCTTCTGTAACTGCAAATGAAACCTCTTCTTGTTTATTAAATGTTCTACTTGTTTCGCTTATTTTAACATGGAAAGGTTTAACATCGTTTACATATCCTTCGATAGTAGACAGCATATCCTTCTTATATTTTTTGACTTCTTTAAAATCACTTTTGACTTCTAGTCTGATATAAGATGTTTTCATTGCCCATTCAACTTGTTTAGTTCTTGACATTGCATAGTCAATCATTCCAAAGAAGAACTTATTAAATTTATGTGTATGTTCGTTTACAAATACTACATCTCTTAGTATTTGAACAATACCCTTCCACCAATCAGCAATAGCTTCACTGCTCCAGTTTACACTATCCCATGGTTCCATATCCCATGTGTAAGATTTAGCAAGACGTTCTTCAATCCAGTTAATAGTTGCGTTACGTTTTTTACTTAAAACCCAACCAGTTGTAGTGTATCTATAGAATTCAGTTCTATCAACATTGTCATCATTAAATATTTCAATTCTAGCTGTTTGGTATTCAGTTGTATCAAGTGATTCTAATTCTTCTATGTTTGTAACATTTTTTGTATAAGTATTAGAAAAATTATGTTCTGGTTCTATATAATCTGTCCATTCCCATGTATCATTAGGAATGCCATTATCAATAATTGATTGGAAGAATTTAGATCTAAAATCGTTGTATACATTTACTGATACAAGTAATCTATTAATAATATCAAGTGCATTTTTTCTAGCTGATACAATATCATCAAACCATGCTTGTCTGTTAGCTCTATCATCTCCGTATCTTGCATACTCATGATTGTTGAAATCTGGAATACGTAAGTCATCTTCGTCTATAGATGCTAAGTTACTCTTTAATCCGGTATACCAATGTGTAGGTATAATATCTGTGTCTTTGCCCACAAGTATCCATTGAGCATGACTGTTATCAACCTTTTTATTTAATTGAACAACAACTTTTTTATTTACAAAATCCCAAATGTCTGATATAATAATAGCATCGCTATCTACTACAGAGAACCAATATATTCCATTTGCACTTGGATCAGTAATAATATTTTCTACTTCGCTTGTAATAATGTTTTTATCTGTAGAACCAATTGTTTCTTTGTTACGCACCCAGAAATAATAAACACTTTCGTATTTGCTGTTGGCTGCATTCCACTCACTACGTAACGTATAGTAATATTCATTTTGATTCTTCACTACATCAAACTCAGCATAAGCTGTGCCGCTTGCTGGAACACCAAACATCACTTTATTACTTGCAACTGCTTTTGCATAATCATCTGGTGCAACTGAACTTTTAGTCCATTCCCAAATTACAATTTCGCTACCTACAAATTGTTTAGCCCAGTTAGATGTTTTATCTTTTAGATCACCTTGATCATAATCGTAGTATCTTACTTTACTAGTATCCCACCAACGTTTGCCTATTTCGGCATTTGCCCATGCACTGTCATCATCTGTTTCGTATTCTTCTTCAGTAGATGTATTGTATATTGCAATATCATGCACACTCTTAATATCAATTTCTGCATCAGCAACACCTGGAATAATTCCACGCATAGGATCAAATAATTCTAAATCAAGTATAGGTGTATTAGTTTCGTAGTCATAGACTGTAATATTGTCTAAGTCTGTATTTGTAATTCTAGTTAATTGACTTCTATCTGGTATTTGAGAAGCTTCTACTTCAGGTGCTGTTGATTGTGCTAACTTGCCTGCAAGATAACCTTCACCATCTGTTGAGTAATTAGTTTTAAATACATTTATTGATCTTGTTCTTCCTTCAGCAACTTTTTTGTCAAAGTCTGTAAATATATTAGTTGTAGGAGGAACATTCCAACTATCACTTTGTAATGCAGCATTTCTATCTTCTATTGACGTAAATCTTGTTGGACGCAATGTCATTATAGAGCTAGATGATCCACACTTATCAATGTATTGATCAATATAAAATGTTGTGGAGTCTTTGATTTTTGTAACTTTATGTATACCATCAATGTTAGGAGTAGTAGTTGTGTTTAACACCATTACGTAGTCACCTATTTTTAATCCATGGTTAACGTGAACTGTTATTTGTGCATCATTTCCATCGGCAGTTGCCGCGCCTGCACATATTCCACATGGCTCATCTCTTGTAAATTCATCTACTGCGTTGTTTTGTAAATCTGCTGTATACAATCCTTTGTTTTGAACTTGTAACACATTCCAACCAAAATGCTTTGTTGTAATACCGTTTATGTCTTTAACTTCGTAATCTGAATCGTTAGCAACCCAAATATTAAACAATGCTGGGTCTGTGTGGCTTATGTTTGTCCATTCACTTGATACAAATGTATTTTCTAGTGTATCGTTTGTTATCTGAGATATCACTCCAGTTTTTGTTATACCTGCTTGAACTAAGAATGAATCTGTAGAACTTGCTGGTAATGTAAGTGTTGGATTAGTTGATGTAATATTTAAAAAATTACCTGCAGCTGATACTGTGACTCCTGTAATCCCGTCAAATTCCAACTGATCAGTTATGGCTGTAACAGCTTGAGCTAAATCTGTTGTTCCTGTAGATGTTGTAGTTCCGGCATCATATGGTTCTACTTTGAATCCTAATACTGCTCGTTGACTTCCGCCAATTGTTAATTGTGTTCTGCCACCGTCACTTACTAATCTCAACCGATTAGAATCATTTGATGCAGAAATATATGTGTTAATTCCATCTGTTTCGTTAATTGCAATCACAACTGCATTTAAATCCATATCTTGTTCTATTAATCGTCTTTCTGCTGAAGGCAAGTCAGTATCGCCTGCATCTTTAAATCCTAAAACTGAATTTGTTGTTGATTGTGAAAGAGTTAAGAAATTTGTTTGAACAGTTGCCCAATATCTGATACGTATTCTATTATCGCTGGTAACGTCTGCTAGTATGGCATTAGGCTCGCCTGCTATTATGCTAACACTATTTGCTAATGTATCGTTTATCTTAGTTACAATTTCTGCTGTAGTCATTCCAACTGCAATATGAGTCAGTGTTACTACAATAGCCTCGCTACCTGCAAACGTAGGATTATTAAATGTAATGTCTTGTCCACTTACTGTAAAGTCTGTATTTGCTGTTCCATCTACTGTAACACTAGATACACTGTATGTAGTTCCACTTAGTGCTTGACTAATTGTGTATGTTTGCTGTGCTGCTACACCTAGAATGTTTTCTGTTACATCTGCTGGAGTTGTATCAAAGTCAACTGGGTAACCATTTATTGTAATTGTTTTACCAGTAACATATCCATTGCTACTATCAAATGCTGGGTTAATTGCACTGCCGTCTAACACTGCTGGTCCAGTAACAACATCAACTTCTTGTTTGTTAGTTAATGATACTGGAACATCGTCTATTGTCAATGTTGTAGCTATTGTTGGTGCTAACACAACTGGATTCATTACACTACCAAGTTCAGAAATTATATTAGTAGTTGTTGATGTAGTTCTTAATATTGTTTCACTTCCGTCAATAATAACGCTTGTATCGTAATCAAATTCAGGAAATGATTTATTACCTGTTATCTCAATATTATCTGTTGATACAGATACGGTTGTGCTATCAATGTTACACTGATATAATGCACCTCTGTATCTTACTAAGTTATTTAATTTATAGCTTTTGTTATCTGCCCAAGTTTCAATAATTCCATAATCTGATTTTGGTTCATAAACATTTGAAATTTCATTTAGTAAGTTTACTTTATATTTTGCTTCAGCATCTAACAATGAGCCAGCAGTTAAATTACTTATGTCAACTTGTTTAATAGGTTGAGTAGTATAGTTAGCTGCACCTTCAAATGGATTAACAAATCTTTTATCGCCTGGAGCATAAACTAGAACATCATTGTATACTGTTCCTGCGGAGAACTTAATGGCTTGTGGAGATGTTTCAAAGCTATTATTTTCTAATGTAAATTCTACTGCTTTTAATCTATCAGTATTACCAAAGTAACTTCTAGATAGCATATATTGTTCATGAACTTTAATGTCTAGTTTATCATCAATAAACCTGCGTTCAATTTTATCTAAGCCTGATGAAGTTCCTCGTTGTTTAATTAGTCCTTGATAATAATTACGTCTGGTTATTGAATCAAATTCGTTGCTACTAATTGTAAGCTCGTTATTTGAATTACCAATTGTAATGTCCTCTAATTTTCTAACTGAAGGATTAAAGTCTATTCCATCTGTTCTATAATAATCATCTACTGCCTGAACACTACTATCAAAGTTTTCAACAATCTTATTATCAAATACTAAGTAGCCTGGTGCACGTTTATTACCGTCCCACTTGTCAGTTATTAGACCTCTGAATCTTATTTTTTCTTGTATAATATTCTTTACGTTATCATATACAACAACACCAAAGTTTGTTTTATCATTTAATAATGCAATATGTTCGTATTCAACTACAACAAATCCAGCTGAACCAATTATTGTATTATCTTTTGTTTCTAATGATAGTGTGTTTTCTACTCTAGCTACTAGTAAGTTATCTGAATCAATTGTAGTGCCTGTTGTATCAGCAATTGTATTTTCTTTAAACACACCTGTGTTTAATTCCATAACGTTACCATGTGTTGGTGAAAACTTAAAATTATTCCCTAGGTCAAACGTTTTGGTTGCTTTAGGGTTAGTTAATGCCCACTTGGCAAAACTAGCTGCAACACTATCTCCGGCATATGGAAATACAAAACCGATTGACTCTAAGTATGCATAATATCCTCGTATAAATGAATATACATCTTGTATTTTGTCAAGTTTTGCGTTATATTCTAATATACTATGTGTTGGTGCAAACTTTTTATATTTTTTAACTTGTGTGCCTACTATATCTACATTTTCAAACGAGGTTGAGTTTGTATTGTCTGGCGCAAAGAAATTAAATTCTTGTTTACCATATCCAGAACCTGAAATTTTCCAACCTGGTTGTAACCATTCAACAGTTATAGAACTTGCAATTGCAACGTTGATTGGTGTGCTTTTATACATTTCTAATGCAAAGTCATTCTCACCTAATGTATGATTTGTATCGTCATATGTTTGTGTTTTAAAATCTAACAAATGTTTGCTACTAAATCCACGTAACTGAGTTGATAGATGTGTGTTAATTCTAGTATGTAAATTATCTAGATTATAATCAATATTATTGCGTAATGTATAATTGTATAGTGCTTGAACTATGCCGCTTGCTACGTATTCTACTTCTTTTGTTTTAAATTCAAATGTAGAAGTTTCTATCTGTGCTGAATTAAAATCAGTATATACTGCTGGCAGTGTTGTTAAATTTCTACCACGCTGTGATAAACTTGCTCCAACTACATAACGCTTGCCGTCATCTTCCAATGTGCCAAATATTGCTGGGTAACTTGATTGTCTGTTGTCAAATGCTAGTGTAACTTCAGCATCAACACTACCATCAGCTCCAACTAATCTTACAAATGTATTTGTAGGAAATCTATCAATTGTTTTAATTTCAACATCAGAAACTACTCTGCCATATACTTTGCCTGGTGTTGCAATAGAAGATGTTGTGTAAGTATTTAAATTGTCTTTGTTTAAATAATCTAGTTGCTTATCAGTAACTCGTAAACTAGGTGAATAGAATATGCTAGATGCCTTTGTTGGATTTAATTTTACAATTGCATCAATCAATGCGGCTTTACCGCTTGCACTATTTCTCCATTCAGCTTCTAATCCTGCATAATCTCCAAACGTAAAAGGTTCTTTCTTTTCTTCATCTGTAAGAGTTCCTAATACTTTATCAACCTCTACTAATCCGCCTGATGTAGTAACTGGACATTTTGTATCCCAATCCCACATATGGTTTGCCCATTCTATGTCTTGTCTGCTAGTTGATACTTGTCCACGCTTTAATGCTTTTATAAGTGCATCACGTTTGCTTGGAACAGTCCAGCTATATTTTGAAAACCACCATGATGGTTTAAATGCATATCCTAACATGTGCCATGGTGTTAAGTGTGGTGTGCTTGTTCCAAATAAAACTTCATATGCACCTTTCCATTGGCCAGGAAGTTTGTTAGTTCCAAATCGACCGCCAGGTGTAACAGAACTAAAGTTCCAAGTATCTTTATCACTTGCAACATAATTAATTTTTATATCGCTACGTTTATTTTTTTCTTTCCACTGTGTGAACGATTTATACATCATATCATTGATTGTTTCTAGTGTATACCATGTTTCTCTTGTTACGTTTGGTATAAACTTAGAAGTAAATCCATATTGTAAACTTTCAACACATGCGTCATCTGTATTAATACGATCGCTGATAACCAATCCTGAGTAAATTCTTTTTTCTAATTCAAACTGACATGCATTTATAACATCAAATGATTCAGAGTTCATATCAAATAATTTTGCACCAGATCCTAAGTTCCACTGTGTGCCATCGTGTCCAACTAATGTATTCATTGCAATGTTCCATGTTGGAATCATACCAGATGCAAGTTTAAGTTTTGTTAAACTTGGCGGAACATATGATGCACTATCCATTGCATGATGATGCACTATGATTGTTGGATAGATACCTGTTGGTGATTCAGTTGGCTGAAATGTGAATTCAATTAAACTACCTGCTTGCCTATAGTCAACATCCTTAACTAATAATCTAGTTTCTAGTTTTGTTACATACCATTCTGTGATGTAAACGTAAACATGATCTTGTATATTGTCATCACTATGTATATTATCTTTCAAAAATATTCTAGGCATAGACAAGTCGTCAGTCCAAACAAATTTTTCTAATCGAGCACTATTTGTATAAACCATGTTAGATGTTTTGAATAATTCTCCACCCTGTCTAGTAACTGTAACAGCTTTAATTGTATCATCTACTAAATCTTTAATGCTATTATAAGTTTTAGTTTCATATAATCTAGCTACTTGACTTCTAAATCTATTTTTAAAATTATCCCAATCTTCGCCAGCAGTTGCTAATGCGTTTGTAATGTTAATTGAATCATTGGCATATAAGGCATCATGCACTATACTTAAATCAGTATGAATGAAAACTTGACCACCAAAGTAATGTTGCTTATTAATTGCATCATAATTATTAACACCAAATACATCACCTTCGAATCCAGGAGTTGAAGTTATTATACTTTGCCAATGTGTTAATGTTTCGCCCATTGTAAAAGTTTTTAATACTTCGTTGTTTGGGTTGTGCTTTAATGTGTTAGGCAATGACGAGTTTGTAGTTCTATTTGTGTTGTTGTTACTTGCATATTTTAAATCAACGATATCACCTACATTCAATAATTCGTTTGGTATAACGATTGTGTTTGCTGTTAGTTCATAATTGTTGGCACTTAAAAGTTTGCCATTAACTTCTACTGTATGCTGAATACTATCATAATTATCAAGTGGTATAATTGCATAGTCATTTGTTAATGTTGCATCTACTGGGTCAATAATAATTTTATCATCATAGTTATCAATTTCTAATTTATAATTATTATCGTAAGTAGCATCTTGTGTAATTTTAATTCCAGGAACATTTACTGTTCCATTGGTGTTGATTACCGTTCCACTAACAGTTTTAAATTCAATATTGCCTTCTAATAAGTTAGAAAACACAACTGGTATAGCTTTACCTATGTATATGTTTGTATGATCTACATTTGCTTTGTCTAAGTAAACACCGTTTTGTATTTCCGTTACTACACATCTTTTATCTTGCTGATGTAATGCAATACGTCTATCTGTTCTCCAAGAACTGTGTCCAATGTTAATTGTAAAATCAGAGCTGACACTATCTACATCATATGTTTCTAATGTTTCTGCTCCACTAATTTCTTCACTTTGCTTATATAAGTTAGTTAATTTATCATCAGCTTTAAATAAGTTTTGTCCTATTACCTGTCTATGGTAATTTGCATCTTTGTTAAATTGAGATGTAATACTTTGAAATTGTGTTTCAGTAAACAAATAATTTTCAAATTCATATTGTCCTATGCCATTAATGTCTTTGTATGATAACGGTATGCTTAATTCAGGATCAATTGTGCCTGTTCCTATTTTGTAGTTAAAAAGTCTACTACCTTGAAACTTGCCGCCCTTTAGTTGTTCTACTGCTAATCCACCTACTGTGTAAAGTTTAAATAGTGGCATTTGGTTAATAGCTGTGCGTTGTTGTCCAGTGTTCCATTTTGTTCCATCATAGAATACATCACTGTTTGACCAAAACGTATCTTCGGTGTCTGGTAATGCTTCTCTAACATATGCACAATTATTTTCTACTAACGAAATATCTTCTGTTAATACTCCATTATTATCTATTTGATAAAGAGCATTTGCTAAGTCGCCTTCTGTGAATGCAAGTTTTTGTCCAGCTATTATTTCAACTTTACTTAAATCTAATTGGTAGTTGCCATCAACATTAACTATTGGTGCATAATCACCAACAGGTTTAACCATAAAGTCAATTACACCAGTCCAATGATTATCACCTAACTCTGGTGAGTAATTTGCCCAGGCCCACATATTTAATTTTCCGTCAAACTCAATAATAGGTCTCTTTGCAATAAACTTTGTCTCAGTTAATTCTTCAATATTAATACCACCATATATAAGTTCGTTGATCTTTTTAAGAGTATTAATAGATGTCCACTTGTTGTTTCTGCTCCATGCAGTTTTGAATGGGCTATCTGTTTCTATTACTTGATAATCTTTTTCAGTAAAGATTACTGTAGACTTATCATAGTTTTGTGTATCAAATCCTTTTAGTCTATCTTTGTATTTTGCCCACACTGTTTCGTTTGTGCCTGGCACAATAAATTGTCTAAACTTACTAGAAGTTGATACTTGCTGTGCATCAACAATTAATATAAAATCAATGTTACCTGTTACATTATCTACTGTTGTATACCATATTCTATGGTAGTCAAGTTTGTCTAGTAAAGTCCATCTATCTGAGAATGATATTAGTTCACCTTCTATAAATTGTGTTTTGTTTGATTCTTCTGATGGGAAAATAAATCCATCAAATATTGGTAATCTGTTAACATCTGTATTATAATCTTGTTTTACAATTGATGGTTCTACTAATAGCTGAGCTCCACCTGTTCCTACGCCAACATCTGTTGCGGTAAATGTATCACCAACTACATAAGTAACTGCTGAAGTTCCTGCTGTAGTATTCCATTCTGCTTGTGTTGTTGTGCCCATGTTATTAATTCTATATGTAGAACCTACTACAAAAGCACCAGCAATTGCAGATACTGTTTGTGTCAA